>Ga0315281_10012876_pt1 | contig 11353 bp, 10 predicted proteins | sample YL17G07_0_MG_FD_204540 | JGI IMG/M metagenome (GOLD analysis project Ga0315281, IMG submission 204540) | Sediment microbial communities from Yellowstone Lake, YNP, Wyoming, USA - YL17G07_0 | ecosystem: Environmental > Aquatic > Freshwater > Lake > Sediment | place: USA: Wyoming | collected... | reverse complement strand
CGTCCATCCAAGGCAGTGGTTTTAAGACCCTTGCTGAAGGTGACAAAGTTAGCTTTGATATTGAAAAAGGCCCGAAAGGTCCCAAGGCGATCAATGTCGTTAAACTGTAATTAGATTGAGAAGATCCCTTTTTGTTGAAGGGACCTTCTTTATTGCAAAGAACAATGATTATATAAAGAAGAGGGACGTTGTTTCTTACGTTGCTTAATCGTAAGTGCTGGTAGCCGCAGAAGCAAGGTTTGCCGGAAGAGAGAAAGCAGCTCATAGAGATGCATAGAGGCGCTTGGTTTGGTTATCGCTGGAATTCCGGGGACACCATACTTAATCCTACGCCCCTTTCTTTTTGGGACAGACGGTGAAGGGGACAGGCTACTTTATTAGTCTCCAGCACTGCTTATTTCTCTCACAAATCGATAAGAGCTTCATCTTCCAACCGTTGTCTGCTTGCAGGTGGAGTTCACATTTTGTAAAAAACCTTAATGGAATGAAGTAGTCAAAGGTGTGCCGGGAAGAATGGGGTCGTGTCTTGACGTTTAGCGTTTTCTTTTTCAACTCAGATCATTAGTGAGAATATATAGTCACATCTCCTCCAGAATGTCTCTGCAAGATATTTATCATGCTCTCTGGAAATATCACGTTTTCCCGAACTGAACCTACCTGCTGCTTCAATCGCCCTTTTACGTCTTTCCTCGGTATCAAACACTGTGCTTGTTTTTATAATATTATCAACAGCCTGCCTTATAATCTCTGCAATAGAGAGATGCCGTGACAGTGCAAGTTTCTTTAATGCACTTGCCTGTTCTTCTGTTAATTGTATCTGTGTTCTTACCATATTGCCTCCAGTGATTACAGATTTACTCACATGATAACATATATGAAAGATGGTTATCAAAAGGCTTAGCAGTTATACTTATATATACTCCATGAGGAAAAGTTTTTTATATTATAATATCAATATGTTTAATCCCTTAATAATGGAATAATCAACAATGAAAGAGATTTGAAGTTATGAAAAACCGGTTAATTGAACTCATTATTGAAAAAGCCTTTAAGTACAGTGAAGAGCCTGTTTTTAAACTCGTATCAGGAAGGATGAGCACCTACTATTTCAACTGCAAGGCGGTAACCCTTTATCCTGAAGGTATGTATCTAATAGGGAATTTGATATTTGATATGATCAAAAACCTTGATATAAAAGGGATTGGCGGGTTGACACTCGGTGCAGACCCGATAGCCTATGCAGTAGCATATACATCTTATCTCAAAGGAAAATCTATTGAAGCATTTATAGTCCGCAAAACTCCTAAATCTCACGGCACAATACAGTGGATAGAGGGGAATATAAAAAAAGGAGATAAGGTCGTCATTGTAGACGATGTTATTACCACTGGTAAATCAACCATTGAGGCAATAACCAGATCAAAGGAAGCAGGACTTGAAATCGTGAAAGTAATCGCTCTTATAGACAGGCAAGAAGGCGGTCGAGAAGCTGTAGAGGCATTAGGCTATAAACTCATTTCAATTATTACAAGAGATGAGGTAATGGAACGCTATGGTCACAAAAACATATAATGCAAATAGTTCAGGCAGGACATAGCATTCTCGCTCATTCTCGTTCCGACAAGGTCGAAACTCCGAGGCTTTTGCCTCTTGATCTTCATATATTCTATCTGACTATCGGCAAAAGAATCCGCTCAAATGCCATGTCCTGCCTGAATGAAATTAGATTAATCTCTCTCCGCTTCCCAGAGCCTTGGATCAAGTGCATCCCTCAATCCTTCACCGACAAGGTTATAGCTTAAGACCGTTATCAGTATTGCAAGTCCAGGGTAAAGGGATAACCACCACGCTATCTCTATATTATCCTTACCTGCTGTTAGAATGTTTCCCCAGCTTGGATCCGGAGGCTGTACTCCGAGTCCTAAGAATGAGAGGCCTGATTCAATAAGGATCGCACCTCCAACACCGAAGGTTGCAGCAACAAATACAGGTGAAAGGGCATTTGGTAATATATGCCTGAAGATAAGCCTTGTGTTGTTTATACCAATGGCCCTGGCAGCATCAACAAAATCCCTTTCTTTTAATGTAAGAAATTCTGCCCTCACAAGCCTTGCAACATCCATCCAGCTTGTGACACCGATGACAGCCATAATAGTAAATATATTCGGCTCAAGGATTGCGATAACTGCAAGGATGAGAAAAAAGGTCGGGAATGCAAGCATGATATCAACAAACCTCATGAGTATTGCGTCTACCCTTCGTCCATAAAAGCCAGCTACTGAACCAATAACAATGCCTATCATTATTGCAATACCGACTGCAACAAAGCCAACCTTCAACGAAACCCTGCTCCCCCATATTATTCTCGAAAGCAAATCCCGTCCGAGATCATCAGTCCCGAGTAGATGTGACTTGCCCGGAGGTGAAAGCACATTATAGACATCTATAGCAGTGGGATCATACGGCGAAATAAAAGGTGCAAGTAAAGAGACAGTAATAAGTAAAAGCACTATAACAGCACCTATAACCGAAAGCCTGTTTCTTGAGAATCGCTTACCTATAATCTTTAAAAGTCTCATTTCCTTACCCTCACCCTTGGATCAACCATTGCATATGATATGTCTGCAATTAGATTCCCAAACAATGTCAAAATTGCTCCTATCACAAGTATGCCCATTATCGTAGGATAGTCTCTCGACATAGTAGATGAATAAAAAAGCTGTCCCATTCCTGGAATGGCGAAAATTGTCTCGAATATGACTCCTCCACCTATAAGCCCTGGCACAGAAAGCCCTAAGATTGTAACGATTGGCATAAGGGCGTTCCTGAAGGCATGTCTGAAAACAACCACTGATTCGGGTAAGCCTTTTGCCTTTGCCGTCTTGATATAGTCCTGTCTTATCACTTCGAGCATGCTTGACCGGCTGTAACGGCTTAAGCCTGCAATACCCCCGAAAGCAGAAACCCCAACAGGCATGATAAGGTGTTTGATCCAGTCTATCAATCTATCAAAAGGCCCCATCTCTGATACATCTATACTCTGAATACCTGATATCGGAAGAATGCCCATATTGACACCAAATAGTATCATGAGTAAAAGTGCAAGCCAGAACGTAGGAGTAGAAAAACCCACAAAGACAAAAACGGTAGAAAGCTTATCGAACAATGAATATTGTCTTGTTGCAGAAAGAATACCAACAGGAATTGCAACAAGAAATATGAGTATTAATGAGAGAATATTAATGGTCAAAGTTATGGGAATCCTCTCAATGATCTTATCAATGACTTTTCTGCCGTCCACAAAGGACTTACCAAAATCGAGTTTCATGAACCTCTTCAGCCAGTCAACATATTGAATATGCAACGGTTTATCAAGACCGTAGAGCTTTTTAAGATTTTCCTTTGCCTGTGCAGATACCTTCAGTGACATCTCTGTCTGAACCTCGACAGGGCTGCCAGGTGCAAGGTGAATAACTATGAATGTTATAAGGGTGATTCCAAAGATTAAGGGAATCATAAGGAAGAGTCTTTTTGTTATATAAGAAAGCATAGCGTTAAATTAATGGTTTTACACAGCCTTGTAGCCGCAGGCTTTAGCCTGCGTTTTAAAACGTTTAAATCCTCGCAACCTAAAGGTTGCGGCTACTTACGTATTAACTGTAATATCAACAAAACTATCTTTCAGGTATCTCCCAGTATACGATTCTTTAACATTTACTATATCTTCTGGTGGACCTCCAAAAATAATCCTTCCCCCTCTCTCTCCACCTTCGGGTCCTAAATCCACAATCCAGTCCGCCGCCTTTATCACATCGAGGTTATGTTCTATGATGAGCACCGTATTACCTGCATCAACCAGTCTCTGAAGTACATCGAGAAGCGCTGTAATATCTCTAAAATGCAAGCCAATTGTTGGTTCATCGAGGATATAGAGAAAACCTTTATCTACTTTCCTTCCCCACACTTTAGAATCCCCCTCAGATCCTTCTTTACAAAGGTGGTTATGAGGGGATTTGGGAAAATTCATCATCTCTGTACATATCTTAAGCCTTTGTGCCTCACCACCTGAAAGTGTTGTTGCAGGCTGACCAAGTCTGAGATAACCAAGCCCGATGTCTTTCATGAGCAGGAGCTTATTTTTTATCTGAGGAATATCTATAAACAATTCAATGGCTTCATCCACTGTCATGCTCAGAACCTCAACAATATTTTTACCTCTATAGGTAACCCGCAGGGCTTCAGGACTGTATCTCTTCCCACTACATTCTTCACATTTTACATAGAGGTCTTCAAAAAAGTACATCTCCAGCCTCTGATATCCTGCACCCTTGCATGTTTCGCACCTGCCACCGGATACATTAAAGGAAAAAAATCCTGGTTTATACCCATAGGCTTTTGCTTCTGCCTGCTCTGAGAAGAGTTTTCTTATCACATCAAATATCTTTAAATAGGTCACTGGATTTGAACGCGGACTTCGTCCTATTGGTTTCTGGTCTATTAGCTTAACACCCTTGAGATATTCGGTACCTTCAATCTTGTTATATGGCAAAGGGACCCCGTGTTCGGTCTTAAACTTATTGGCCAATGCCCTATAAAGTGTTTCCACAATGAGACTGCTTTTACCTGAACCTGAGACTCCGGTGGTTGTAATCAGTGTCTGCAGAGGAACCTCAAAATCAATAGATTTCAGATTATTGCCTGTGGCACCATAAAGTAAAAGTTTTTTGCCTGTACCATTTCTCCTCTTAAAAGGGATCTCTATTGTATCAATCCCTTTTATGTAACGCGCTGTAAGGGTATCAGTTTTGAGAAACTCTTCCTTAGATCCTGAGAAGACAACTTCCCCCCCTTGATGACCACCTCCGGGACCCAATTCAACTATCCAGTCAGCAGACTCTATAATTCCCCTGTCGTGCTCAACAACAAGGATAGTATTACCAAGACTTGAAAGCTCTGACATAATGTTTGCAATTATCTCTGTGTCCCTTGCATGAAGCCCAACAGTTGGTTCATCGAGAACATAGAGGGTACCTGTAAGAAATGATGCAAGCTGATTTGATAGGTTCACCCTCTGGTACTCGCCACCTGAAAGTGTTCTCCCATCACGGCTCAGGCTGAGGTAATCAAGACCTACTCTTCTTAGAAAACCAAGTTTTAGGTTTATCTGCCTCAGAAGCTCTCTTGCCATATCTCTTTGAAATGGGGAAATATCCGGATTTTCAAAAAATTGAATTATCTCTGATAGAGGCATATTACAGAGTTCTGCTATATCAAGGCCTGAAAGTTTGTACGCAAGGGATTCCTTTCTTAATCTCTTACCACTGCATTGAGAACAAGTAACGGGTTTCCTGTATCGGCTCAGAAAGACCCTTATATGGAGTTTGTATCTTTTGTTTTCCATCTCCTCAAAGAAGTCATCGATTCCGTAAAAACTACTACTTCCTTTAAACAGCAAAGCCTTTTCTTTTTCAGTAAACTTGGAGTACGGTTTATCGATATCAATACCTTCCTTATCAGCGTTTTTAATAAGCTGTTGTCTCCACCATCGATATGCCGGTTTGTTCCATGGTTCAATAGTACCTTTTGACAACGAGAGACTTTTATCAGGGATAAAAAGATCCTCATCATACCTGAGAATATTTCCAAATCCTTTACAATCCGGGCATGCACCAACAGGGTGGTTAAATGAGAAAAGGAGAGGATACGGTTTGGGTAGTTCGATATTACATTTATCACAGGCATTCTGTGACGAGAAAATATGAACTGTAAACTGCGGGCTTTGATTAGTATCTATAATGACAACCTTTATCTTTCCCTCTCCTTCCTTCCATGCCATCTCTATTGAATCAGACAGTCGTGGTTCATCTTTTATGACAAGCCTGTCGAGGACTATATCGAGCGGGAAGTAGGAAATGGGAAGTGGGAAATGGGAAATGGGGAATGGGGTAGTCGCAGGCTTTAGCCTGCGTGTCAATTCATCGAAATCTACCACTTCACCATCTATTAAGACCCTGTAAAATCCCTTTTTTTTCAGGTCATCTATTTGATCCTTAGTTTCAAAAATTATAATCGCCTTTTTACCATAATATTTCTCGATAAGCTCTGAAAGTACTTGTGAAGGATCCCATATCCTTATTTCCTTCCCGCAGACCGGGCAGAAAGGCGTTGAGATTTTCGAGTACAAAAGTCTGAAGAGGTCATAGAGCTCTGTTAATGTCCCAACGGTAGAGCGTGAGCCACGCACAGGATTCTTTTGTTCAAGGGCTATAGCAGGCCTTATATTATGGATTGCGTCTACATCAGGTCTGTCAAGTTTTTCGAGAAAAAGCCTTGCATATGTTGAAAGTGACTCTATAAATCTCCATTGACCTTCAGCAAAGACTGTATCGAATGCCAGAGAGGATTTCCCCGAGCCTGATACGCCCGTTATTGCTATGACCTTATTATGAGGCAGACTGAGGTTGATGTTTTTGAGGTTATTCTGCCTAGCACCTTCAATTATGAGTAACTTTTCTGACATCTAAATATTTTAACACTTTTTGTTTGAAGGATTGTTATGTCGCCATTAACTCAATATGTCCACTTTGTCATTCCGAACTTGTTTCGGAATCTTAGATCTGCAGAAAACAAGAGACCCTGAATCAAGTTCAGGGTGACAAAAAAGTGTATAGAACTGTTAGCGACAGTCCACTGCTAAGAGCCAAAAATCAGAGGTTCCTTTCATTCATACGGTTTTTTTGAAAGGTATGGAACTGCCCTGGTGTCTTTATTTATGACAATGAGACGAGTTTAAAAGTTTCTCACATTATCCTGGTTTATGGTAAACACGTCTCCAGTTACCCTTCTTCCAGTTTTTCCTGTCGCAGTGGCAGTAAAGGCTGAAGCAGCGGATGTCCCACTTGTTGTTATGGAATAAGTGAAGTTCAAAGATGCTTCATCTCCTGGCTTAAACCCCGGGAGAAACGCTTTAATATTCGTAACATCACTGATAGTACTATTCGCGCAAGCACCACCAGTCATGTAATAACACCCATTCTCAGCAAAATATTGCTCCTCAAGAAGCCTTAAATTCTCAAGATTTGCATATGCCTCAGTCCTCGCAGCCCTCTTTTGCTGCCCGACATAGGCAGGGATTGCAATCATGGCAAGGATACCTATGATCGCAATTACTATGAGCAGTTCAATCAGAGTAAACCCTCTGTTTTTCATCGTTATTCTACCAATGCTATCAAAGTGATCAGTCATATTCAAATACCTTTCTTATCAAAATTACAAAAAGAGGAGGTAAACAACCTCCTCTTTTTGTCTTAGTATTCTCCAACAACAAAGTTAGTCGGCGCTTATCGCTTTCTGGTGTATAATAGCAGGAGCTGCAGCGTTATCAAATGCAACTACAAAGATCTGCTGGACGGACTGATCCTGATCTGGTGTATAGCAGAGACTTATCTGGCCTTGTTTGGCAACAGCTGCACAGGCCGCCAAGTTAGCCTTTATACCGCCATCAACCCAAAGGTCGTTTGCCGTGTTCCAAGGTGACTTTGCAGGGCTGGCAGTGCCTGCACCATGGGCCAAAAGCCATTGGGCAACTATGCCTGTAGATGCAAGGACCTTGTTGGTCAGATCAGCAGCGTCAATAGCTCCGCTACCGTCGCTGTCGACTTCTTTCAGATCTTCCGCCACAGTCCCGGTTTTCTTTGCTGAATTCATCCATGCCTGGATTTCAGGAACACTAGCTTCGGAAACCCTTGTAACAGCTCCCTTTCTTCCTCTTTCCTGCATACCAAGATAGCCGGGAATTGCTATGGCTGCAAGGATTCCGATGATCGCAACAACGATGAGCAATTCAATCAGGGTAAAACCCTTTTGCTCCTTTAAGTTATTCATTGCCTTATACATTCTAACCAACCTCCTTTTCATTTTAATTCTTCCGAAAAATTTCAACAACCATTAATCCTTCCAAATAACGAATACTGCCTCCTGTTTTAACATCACCTCCTTCTCTATCATCGATATGCATTAAGAGAAGCAAGCTTTATGCCAAATCCTAAAAAACAGTAGACAGTAGTCAGGAAACAGTAGTCAGGAATGAAAAATAAAAGAAAATCAAGAAGTTAGATGGTTACACTATCGAGGTCTATGCCATCCTATCAATTGGCTGTTATTTACCGCATACTGTTAAATACAAATGAAACTGACAAAAAATGTCACGAGGGTAGTCCTGGGTGTACACACATCATTCCCAGCTATTGATGTCTTTGTTTTCACCTTCTCCGCCGGGTGCGCCATCAGCTCCTGTGGAGGAAAGGTCATAATCTCCATGGCTTCCTGGCTCCAGATAAGTATAAGGTCTACCCCAAGAATCATTAGGAACAGCCTTCTTTAAGTAAGGCCCATCCCAATTTTCTACCCCAGGATTAGTCATTAGTGCATTCAAACCTTCTGATGTTGTAGGGTATCTGCCTGTGTCAAGCCTGAACTGGTCAAGTGCCTGACCGAGAAGCTCTATCTGTGCCTTTGCAGCAGATTGTTTGCCCTTTCCAACCTTAGGGAGTAACTTTGGGAAAACAAGAGCAGCTAACAGACCTATGATAACCATAACGACAATGAGTTCAACAAGTGTAAATCCTCGCTGGTTTTTTATCTGTCTTTCTCCAACCTTAATCTTCATGTTTCCTCCGTCACTAAGTTTTTTGTTGTATGAAGAATTTTTTCCGATGCTTTTCAGCTATTTCTAAAACTTCTGTAAAAGCCTTATTCATGTTATCATATGCATCAAAGGACGTCAAATAAACCCTTTCAGTACTTAGTTATAGTGGTTAGAATTTTTATGGGATAGCAGAGTATTAAAAAATGGCCTGAAGGAGAGCGCCCCAGAGAAAGGCTTCTGAAATATGATATATGTTTATTCAATGAGGAGGGGTTATGTCAAAGATTGCGAGAGCACTGATAAGTGTTTCAAACAAAAAAGGCATTGTAGAGTTTGCAAAGGTACTTCATGCAATGGGGATTGAAATACTCTCAACTGGAGGAACAGCAAAAACCTTAAGAGATTCGGGCATTGCTGTAAAAGATGTATCAGAACACACTGGGTTCCCAGAGATGCTTGATGGAAGAGTGAAGACTCTTCACCCAAAGATTCATGGTGGTTTACTTTCAAGAAGGGATAATCCAAAGGACATGGAAGAGATAAGAAAGTATGGGATTGATACAATTGATATGGTAGTTGTGAACCTCTATCCATTTAAAGAGACAATCTCAAGGCTTGGCGTTTCCTTTGCAGAGGCTATGGAAAATATAGATATAGGCGGCCCAGCAATGTTACGTTCAGCTTCAAAGAACTTTCAGGATGTTGCGGTAATCGTTGACCCATCTGATTATGAAAACATTATCAATGAGATGCAAAACATGAATGGAGACCTCAGTTATAGGACGAGATTAGGACTCGCAAAAAAGGTCTTCAGGCATACATCGAGATACGATGCAATAATTGCTGATTATCTAACTGAGGTAACAGAGAAACTATAAATAAGACACAATCATGATTGGTCTTATTTTATTAAATATATGTCCATTTCAGAAAAAAAATCATTATAGCAGAGGTTATTGTGAAAGTGCTTGTTATTGGTGGAGGCGGGAAGGAACACGCCATTGTATGGAAGCTATTCCAGAGCAGACATATTAATAGAATCTACTGCTGTCCTGGGAACGCAGGCATAGCCGAGATAGCCGAGTGTATAGACGTGAGTCCAAATGACTTTCTTGCAATTATTGATTTTGTGAAATACGAATGGGTTGACCTGACAATTGTTGGCCATGGAGAGTTTTTTTCAAAGGGTATTGTCGATGTATTTGAAAACGAAGGTTGCAGGGTATTGGGCCCTGGTAAAACAGCCTCACGGTTAGGATCAAGTAGGGTATTTGCTAAAGACCTTATGAGGCTTTATCGAATTCCAACAGCTGAATCTAAAGTCTTTACCTCGTATCTTCATGCACAGGATTATGTAAGGTTAAAAGGAGCTCCAATAGTAATAAAGACAGAAAGATCTTCCGACGAAAATGGCGTATTTATGGTTTCCAGAGTAGAAGAGGCGATAGATGCTCTCAGGCTGATTATGAAAGATAAAATTTTTGGTGAGGCAGGTAAAAGGGTGGTTGTAGAAGAAAGCATTAATGGTGAGATGGTATCTTTTATAGTAGTAACTGATGGAAAAACCATTGTACCGCTTACAGGTTTACATAAACACAAGCGCATATTTAACGGTGATACAGGTTCAAGCGCAGTAAGTAAGGGTGCTTATAGCCCATCGCCTATCCTTACAAAGGAACTCGAGACTGTCATAATGGAAAAGATAATAAGACCTACATTAAAAGCACTCAATTCAGAGGGCATGCAATACAAAGGCGTATTATCTGCAGACCTGATAATAAACAAAGGCAAGCCTTATGTCTTTGAATTCAATTGTTCTTTTGGCGATTTAGAAACACAGACCATCCTCCCTAGACTCAAAACAGATTTTATGGATATATCATTAGCGATTATAGAAGAAAGGCTATCTGATATAGACATAGAATGGAAACAGGAGGCATCAGTGTGCATTGTAATTTTATCGAGGGGGTATTCAGGCAAATATGATAGAGGTGCAGCTATAACAGGGCTCGATAGAATAAAAGCAATGAAGGATGTCTTCGTATTTCACGAAGGTACTTCATTTAACAATGAAGATATTGTTACCTCATGTGGCAGAGTTATAAGCATAACAGCTACTGGGGCCGACTTACAAGATGCAAAGTTGAAGGCATATAGTGCAGTAGAAAAGATACATTTTGAAGGGATATATTACAGACCGGATATCGGTAATAATATTTTATAAATGAAGGGGAAGATATGAAAACACAGGTCTTGATAGTCATGGGAAGTGACTCTGACCTTCCTATTATGGAAGTTGCAGAGGATCTGTTAAAAAAACTGAGGATCTCCTATAAGATGACTATTGCCTCTGCACATAGAACGCCGGAATATGTAATAAAACTTGCTTCCGAGGCTGAAGAAAAAGGCATCGACGTGATTATTGCAGGCGCTGGCATGGCAGCCCATTTAGCTGGTGTACTTGCAGCACACACAATCATCCCTGTGATAGGAGTTCCCATAGATTCATCCTCTCTGAATGGCCTTGACTCACTTCTTTCTACTGTCCAGATGCCACCAGGTGTACCTGTTGCGACAATGGCTATAGGCAAGGCCGGTGCAAAAAATGCTGCAATCCTATCAGCCCAGATTATTGGAAGAAAAGATCCAGAGGTTGTAAAGAGATTAAAAGATTATAGAAAGAAGATGGCAGAAGAAATAGAGAAA
>Ga0315281_10012875_pt1 | contig 11354 bp, 8 predicted proteins | sample YL17G07_0_MG_FD_204540 | JGI IMG/M metagenome (GOLD analysis project Ga0315281, IMG submission 204540) | Sediment microbial communities from Yellowstone Lake, YNP, Wyoming, USA - YL17G07_0 | ecosystem: Environmental > Aquatic > Freshwater > Lake > Sediment | place: USA: Wyoming | collected... | reverse complement strand
GAGACGTGGGCGGGGCGGGGCTTTTCGGCGCGGGGCCGGTGTGGGACGCCTTCGCCTTCGCCTGGATGATGCCAAACCTCTTCCGCGAACTCTTCGGCGAGGGCGCGCTCAACGCGGCGTTCGTGCCGGTCTTCTCCGACTATCTCGTGAATAAAACGAAGGAAGAGGCGTGGCGGCTTTTCAACGTCGTCGCCACCGCGCTCGTCATCGTGCTGGCCGCCATCGCGGTCGTCTGCATCGCCGCCTCGTATCCCGTCCAGTGGATTCTCAGCGCGCGCAACGGCGCGGACCTCTCTCTGCAGTTCGCGCTCATCCGAATTCTCTTCCCGTATCTTCTGCTGATTTGCCTGGTCGCGCTCGCGATGGGACTGCTCAACTCGCTCAGGCATTTCACCATGCCCGCCTTCGCGCCCATCGTCCTCAACATGTTCTGGATTGCGGGGATTTTCTGGCTCGCCCCCGCCTGGTCGAACACCGCGCACGGGCAGATAATAATTCTGGCCGTGTTGATTCTCATGTCCGGCTTCGCGCAGGTGTTCATCCAGATTCCGCCCATCCTGCGCCGCGGCGTCAGGTTCAAGCCGGAGTTGAATTTCCGGCATCCGGGCTTCAGGAAAATCATCACGCTGCTCGTGCCGCGGTTCATCGGCCTGGCCCCCGTGAAGATAAACGTTTTCGTGGACGGCGTCATAGCGATGACGCTGGCGAAGAGCGGCGCGAACTCGGTGCTTTACTACGGCAACCGCATGATGCAGTTCCCCCTGGCGATTATCGGCATCGCCATGGCGACCGCGATTTTCCCCATCCTCGCGCGGTTCGGCGCGCGCAACGAAATAGGCAACATCAAGCGGGCGGCCTCGCAGACTCTGCGCCTGACGCTTATCATCTCCGTGCCGGCCTCGCTGGGGCTGATGTTCCTGGCGAAGCCTATTATCAGGCTGTTCTTCCAACTTGGCGAGTTCACGCCGGAGGCGGTGTCGCGCGCCGCGGCGGTCCTGGTGTTCTTCGGCGCGGGCGTGTGGATCTTCTGCTGCCTGCAAATCATCACGCGCATCTTCTACTCCATCGGCGACACGAAAACCCCCACGAAGGTCGCCGTCAGCACCGTGGTGCTGAACCTGATTCTGAACCTTACTCTCGTGCGGTTCCTCGACGCCGCGGGCCTCGCGCTCTCCACCAGCATCTGCGCGCTCATCAACATGACCGTCTTGGTTTATGCGCTCAACGCGCGCGGCATACAGGTGTGGGGGGAGAGACTCGGCGGTTTCACCCTGCGGCTCATTATCGCCAGCGCGGGCATGACCGCGGCCGGGCTGGTCCTCGTGAACCTCCTGCCCGTCAGCGCGCACAAGATGGGGCAGTTGGCAAGCCTCATGCTTCCGCTCGCCGGATCCACCGCGGTATTCTTCGGCCTTGCATGGGTGCTGAGGATAGGCGAGATGCGCACGATCATCACCTCATTGTTCAGCCGGCGGAAAGCAGCGCAAAACGTGTAATAAAACGGGTTAGACCCATTTTATTACACGCAGCGTGACGGCGAAGCGGTGATTTGTCAGCCGCCGTTTTGACATGCAACCTCGCGGTGATATAATGCCGGGTCTTGTAGTCTTGGCAAAGAGCGTCTTTGCGGGGGAGTCCGCATGGAAGCAGTAAGACAATTCAGGAAGACGATCTTCAAGGAGAACGCCCTTTTCGTGCTGGTGCTGGGCCTGTGTGCCTCACTGGCCACCACCACCAGTGTCAAGAACGGCTTCTTCATGGCCTTGGCCACCTTGTGCGTCATCGTCTCGGCAAACACCATCGTCTCGCTCATCCGGCGCAGGATTCCAAACGGCGTGCGCATCCCGTGCTTTATCATCGTAATCGCGTCATTCGTCATGATAGTTGACATGCTGATGAACGCGTTCGCGCCGCCGGCAGTGGTGGCCGCGCTGGGGATATTCATCCCGCTCATCGTGGTAAACTGCGTTCCGCTGGCGCGCGCCGAGGCGTACGCCGCGAAGCAAAATGTCATCAACAGCGTCGGCGATGGAATGGGCATCGGCGTCGGATACATGCTGGCCCTCGTGCTCATCTCCGCCATACGCGAGTTCCTCGGCAACGGTTCCTTCTGGGAAATCCCGATAACGGCCGCCATTGGCCCCGGCGACAAGGCGCTCATTAAGACCCCGTCCGCGATGGTGATTGGCCCGGGCGCGTTCATAACGCTGGGCTGCCTGTTCGCCTTCTTCAAGTGGCGCAGGGAACGCAAGACCCACGCGCGCGCCGTGTTGCTGACGGAGACCGCCGTGCCGTGGGAAATCGGCCCTGAGAAGAAAAGGGAAGCCGCGCCGGATGGCGCATAAGCCGCCTCTGCCGCGGGGAAATCTCAGCGCTAAGGCGACAGGATTTGGCAACATTGTCAGGCTCTTGAGTAGAATCGCGACATGGAACTCATATACATTATTATAGGCTGGGTGTTCGTAAACAACTACGTGCTGTCGCAGTTCCTGGGCCTGTGCCCGTTCATCGGCGTCAGCAAGAAGACCCCCGCCGCCGTGAGCATGGGCCTGGCCGTCACGTTCGTGCTGACAATGGACTCGTTCGTCACCTTCCCCATTTACGTCTATTTCATCCAGCCCGGCCCGCAGAACCTGTTCTACTCCCTCACAAGTTCATTTGGCTTCGGAGGCGCGGCGGAGTTCATAAAAACTTACGGCCTCAGCGAAGTGTTGACCACAGGCTCCTTCATCCTCGTCATCGCAGCGCTTGTGCAACTGGTCGAGATGGTCATCCGCAAAACAAGCAAGCCGCTGTACGACTCGCTCGGCATTTACCTCGCGCTCATCACCACGAACTGCATCGTCCTGGCCGTGCCGCTCAATAACCTCAAGCAAATCAAGCCCGGCGGAGACTGGGTGGGCAAGTCATTCCCGGAGGGCCTCATGTGGGCCACGATAAGCGGCCTCGTTGCGGGACTGGGGTTCACGCTCGTCATGCTCCTCATGAGCGGTGTGCGCGAACGCCTCGCAATAACGAAGTTGCCCAAGCCCTTTCAGGGGATTCCGATTGTGTTCATTTCCGCCGCGCTCATGGGCCTGGCCTTCTTCGGATTCACGGGAATTATCACCGGCCTCAAGGCAAATCTGGGATAGCGGAGTGAGCCACGCAAGGTCATAGTCCATCGGGCGTTACGGCTCGCCAATAACTCCGGAAACGCTGGCGTTTTCCCCCGTTTTCTGCTATAATATTCTTTCAAAGTGAAACGGAATTCGCAATACTGAGGTCTAAGGATGCAACTCTTCAGCACACTGATGGCAATCAACTTCGACGCGCCGACGGTAATCGGACTCGCCGTGAGCGCCGTGCTGCTCATAATGGCGCTGGGCGCGACACTGGGCGCGCTGCTCGCGTACGCCGCCAGGAAACTCCACGTCGAACAGGCCCCCCGCATCGCCGAAATCACCGCGGTCCTGCCCGGCGCAAACTGCGGCGGCTGCGGACTGCCCGGCTGCGCGGGCTACGCCGAAGCAATCGTCAGGGGCGAATGCACCGCGGACAAATGCGCACCCGGCGGCGTCAAGGTCGCCAGGATGATCGCGCATATCCTGGGCATGGACGTCACCAAAATGGAGAAACGCTACGCCGTCCTGCAGTGCAAGGGCGGCAATATGGTGGCGCGCAAATTCGATTACGCCGGCGTCACCGACTGCCGCGCCGCGGCGCTGGTCCAGCAGGGCGACAGAATCTGCCGTTACGGCTGCATCGGCCTCGGCACATGCGCCGCAGTCTGCCCCTTTAACGCAATCGTCATGCGCGACGGCCTGCCTTACGTGGTCGAGGACAACTGCACCGCCTGCGGCGCGTGCGTCAGGGCCTGCCCAAACCACCTCTTCTCGCTCGTGGGCGAAAGCAAAGTCGTGGTCGTCGGCTGCCAGTCGCACGACCCCGGCAGAATCGTCAATAAGATATGCCCCGTGGGCTGCATCGCCTGCAAGGCCTGCGAAAAGGCCTGCCCCTGCGACGCAATCCACGTAATCGACAACTTGGCCGTCATCGATTACGCCAAGTGCCAGAACTGCGGCCAGTGCGTGAAAGTCTGCCCCAAGAGCACGATTTACGACATGCGCCACGCGCGCGATGAACGCCATGCGCGCGAAGGGCGGACCGCTCCCGTTGAGGAGCCCGCCGCGCCCGCCTGCAAATGCTCCGACGCCCCCCGCGAGTAGTCAAACGCCAGTCCTGTTACGAAAGCAAAAACAAAAACGCGGAGAGCGCTCCTCCCCGCGGTTTTTTTATTGAACCGTATTTTTGGGGTGCCGTGGTGTCCGCCCTTGGCGAGACTCCGCCAATCCGCCCCAAGGCGAGATGTCGCCAAGGGCGCACGGGCGAGACCTCGCCACAGGCGGGCTCGCCCTTCGGCGGGTCTTTGTGGTGAGGCACGCCGCTAATGCGTCACGGGCGGTGTAAGGTCCGCGCCGTTGACCTGAACCGGCTCGATGTGGCGCTTGTGCAAAAATAGTTTGGGAAACACTTCGTCGATTTCATCCACGAAAACGAACCGCATCTCCTCAGTGACCTCCGGCGGAATGTCCTTGAGGTCTTTGCGATTCTCGCGCGGCAGAATCACCGTGCGGATTCCCTCGCGGTGCGCGGCAAGCACCTTCTCCTTCACGCCGCCGATGGGCAGGACTCGCCCGCGCAATGTGATTTCGCCCGTCATCGCGATGTCGCGCCGTATCGGCTCGCCGGTGAGCGCGCTGATTAGCGCCACGGCAATCGGAATCCCAGCGCTCGGCCCGTCCTTCGGGATTGCGCCCTCAGGCACGTGCACGTGGATGTCCGTCGTCTCGTAAAAAGCCTTGTCAATGCCGAACCTCGCCGCGTGCGCCCGCGCGTACGACAGCGCCGCCCGCGCGCTCTCCTGCATCACGTCGCCCAACTTGCCCGTCAGCGTCAGGTTCCCCTTGCCCGGCATGCGCGTCGCTTCAATCGAAAGGATGGTTCCGCCCGCCTCCGTCCACGCAAGCCCCGTCGCAATGCCGACTCCCTGCTTCGTCTCAATCGACGGCTCGCGGAACATCGGCACGCCGAGATATTTCTCGATGTTCTTCTCCGTGATGACAAACGCCTTGCGCGACTTGATGGGCGCGGTCTTCGCCGCGGGATGAGGCTTCTTGTCCGCGGTCTCGACGACCTCCTTGGCGATCTTTCGCAGGAGCGAGGCGATTTCTTTTTCAAGGTTGCGCACCCCGGCCTCGCGCGTGTACTGGTGCACCAGCAAATCCATCGCGCTCTTCTCGATTGATATCTTATACTGCTCAAGCCCGTGGCGCTTCAACTGCTTGGGCAGCAGGTGCCTGCGCGCTATCTGCTCCTTCTCCATCTCGGTGTAGCCGGACAGGTGAATCACCTCCATCCTGTCGCGCAGCACCGGCGGGATAGCGCCCTCGAAGTTCGCCGTGCAGATAAAGAACACGTCCGACAAATCGAACTCCAGTTCGAGGAAATGGTCGCTGAATGAATAATTCTCCTCCGGGTCCAGGACCTCCAGCAACGCCGCCGACGGGTCGCCGCGGAAGTCGCTGGCCAATTTGTCTATCTCGTCCAGCAGGAACACGGGGTTGCGCGTTCCGGACTTCTTAAGCCCTTGTATGATTCTGCCCGGCAGAGCGCCGATGTATGTGCGTCTGTGGCCGCGGATTTCCGCCTCGTCGCGCACCCCGCCCAGCGACTGCCGCACGAACTTCCGCCCCATCGCCCGCGCAATCGAGCGCGCCAGCGAAGTCTTGCCCGTCCCCGGCGGGCCGATGAAGCACAGTATCGGGCCTTTCATTTTCTTCGTCAGCCTGTGCACCGCGAGGTATTCGAGGATGCGCTCCTTCGGCTTCTCAAGCCCGTAGTGGTCCTCGTCAAGGATTTTCGCGGCGTGCGCGATGTGAAGGTTGTCCTCCGTGCGCTTGTTCCACGGGAGGCACACAAGCCACTCGATGTAATTGCGGTGCACCGCGGCCTGCGGCGAGACCGACGGCGTCCGCACAAGTTTCGCGTGCTCCAGGAGCGCCTCCTTCTCCGCCTCGGCGCTCATCTTCGCGTCGATTATCTGCTGCTTCAGGTCCGCCATCTCCCGGTGCTCAGGGTCGGAGCCGCCCAACTCCTCCTCGATGGCCCGCAGTTGCTCCTTCAGGTAAAAGTCCTTCTGCGTCTTCGAAATCCTATCGCGCACCTGCGCGTCGATGTTCTTCTGAATGCCCAGCACCTCGATTTCCATGTCAAGGATTTGCAGCAGCGCCCGCGCGCGCTCCATCGGATCGAGAATTTCGAGGATCTGCTGCCGCCGGTCCAGCCTTATCGTGAGGTGCGCGGCGACGATGTCCGCAGCCTGGCCGATTGTCCGCGCATCGCTCAGCAGCGACGCCGCCTTCTCAGGCAGGGCCGGGTTCAGGGAGAGGTACTTCTCGAACCGCTGCGCCAAAAGCCGCCCCATCGCCTCCGCCTCCGCGTTCGGCTCGTCCTTCTCTGGAATGCTCTCGGCCAGCACCATCGGGCACTTGCCGTCGTTTATGAACTCGGTGATGCGGACGCGGCAGAGCGCCTCGACGAAAATCTTCATCGTGCCGTCCGGCGCGCGCAGGCTCTGGATGATGCGCGCCAGCGTGCCGATGGTGTAGAGGTCCTTGCTGTCGGGGTAATCCGGCGTGGAGGTGCGTTGCGCGACGACGACCAGCGGCCGGTTCGTCCGTGTGGAGTGCTGGACGGCGGCTATCGAGCGCTCGCGTCCGATGAACAGCGGAGCGACCACGTGCGGAAACACGATGAGGTCCCTCAGCGGCACCACGGGCAGAGCAATGGTCGGGTCAATGCCCGGCATCGGCGCGCCGCCGGAGGCGTGAAATATTTCCGTCTGCGGCCCGATGCGCCTTGCGCGACGCGCGGGGCGGCGTTTCCTGCTCGGATTTTCCGGACTGTGGCTTCCCATAGTGCGGCCGTTTCCTGAAATAAGAAATTGATAGAAACTCTCAGCGGGGAATTCTATCATAATCGCAGGTTCTTGCAACCCGCGCGGTCATTGCGAAAGCGTTGCTTCAAGCACGGCCGCATGGGCCGGAACGCCGAGATACTCCGTCACGGCTTGATCTCGATTTCTATCAGCGTTGCCGTGGCTTTGCCCATAAGACCGTGGCATTTTGTCGCCGAATCGAATGTCAGACCTGTGAGCAACCTGCACCCCGGTTCACCGACCTCGCCTCCATCCACAACGTAACGCTCGCCTAGCTCTCCGATTGCGTTGTATGCCACGTGCTTTCCGTCGGGACTGAGTGTCACGTTCGTGATATACGAATATCCCTTGCCTTCCGTATCATCCACTACAACGATATATCTGCTTTTCTCGTTCTTCGCCACATATGCGACGTGTTTCGAATCGGAACTAAAGACCGCGACGGCAAGGAGTGGCTTATGTTCCCTCGTTGCGATGGCATTTCGTATTCGTAAATCAGAATAGAGTTTCCCCTCAGCGTCATTGACCACAAGGCACCAGCCTTTCGGGGTATCAGCAGCATACGCCAGGCGGGACGAGTCGGGACTGTATAGAAGCCCCACAACACCCCTGTACTCTTTTCCTTCGACGCCGTCGCGTACGACAAGAACGCTGCCTCCTTTTTCAACGGCGCAATACGCCAAATGCTTCGAGTCAGGGCTGAAGAGCGGCACTGAAACACTGAGGCTGTATTTCTTCCCTTCCACGCCATCCATGACAATGAAATATTTGTTATCTTCGCCTGCCACGTAGGCAAAGTGTTGCGAGTCAGGACTGAACATGGGCTTGAGATCATTCAGCATGAAGGAATTGGGCCCTCCTAACGGCAGAAGCATATATTTCTTGCCCTCCTCCCCGTCCCGGACCACAACCGTCTTCCCATCCAGTACGGCCAAATACGCCATGTGTTTCGAATCAGAACTGAACACCGGCGATCCCAATATCCCATCATACTGCTTTCCATCAACACCGTCCTTGACTACCACCCACTTGCCTCCATTACTCACGGCACACACCCAGTGCGCCGAATCAGGGCTGAATATTACAGCGTCCGTAAGTTCTACCTGTCGTACTTCCTTTCCGTCAACAATAAGGAAACCTTTCCCTTTAACGCCATCCGCGGTAACACTCGATTCCTGTCCCGTAATGCAAGCCACATGCTTCGAATCTGGACTGAAAACGGGCTTGGACACCGCTGGATACGCTTTGCTCTCCGCCCCGTCCACTACCAGGCAAACCCCTTCTCCCGCCGCGGCCAGCCGCGCGGCATATGCAATTCGCGTCCCGTCCGGGCTGAACACAATCCTGTTCCCCCAAAGCATGTCATACTGCTTGCCTTCCTTGCCATTCACCACCACGACATACTTGCCGCCCGACTTTGCCACATACGCCAGATGTTTCGAATCAGGGCTGAACAACTCTTCATAAACCCTATCGTAGAACTTCCCCTTGTTGCCGTCCAACATCATGCATTCTCCTTCTTCCGTCCTAACCATGATGGCGAAATGCCTTCTGTCCGGACTGCAGTTGGCGGTCATGGCTTCAACCGCCGCCTTCTCTAACGAGGCCAATCCCAACTCCGTCTTGGTCACAACCAGGTTTGACGTTTCATTCGGCGATGAGACAGGTGTGCCGGTGTACGCCATTGGCGTCAGGCCAGAAGCGGCCGGTCCATTGGCATCGTGGTGAGACCCGTTCCCATCCACAGGCGCGCATGCTTCGTTTTCCACGGCCGCGGAACTGCCGCCCTCCGCCGCAATCAGGCTGCCCACGCCAACCGCGGCAAACATACAGACCACAAGCACAAAAGCAATCTTTTGAAATAATAACATCTCAAGCCTCCTCTGTTATTGCCCATTCGGAAATATCCCCACCAACCCGCTGAAACAGGAAGGTGCGCTTCCACTGACGTTACATTCTGTACTGTCCGGCAACTCGTGTCAATCCCCTCTACGCGAAAATGTCCCACTCGCTCAACTCGCGCGACGTTCAGGGCGAACGTCACGCCCGCATGCGCAGGCGGGAAATCGCCCGGCTTTATCCTTTCAGGCGTCCCCATGCCGTGCACCATCTTCTGCGTATTTCTCAGAAAAAAAACCGTCGCGCGCCCGGCTTCCACCGCTTCCTTCGTGAAATCCGTCAGCGTCGCCGCTTTGTCAATCAGCGCCTCCAGCGTCATCCCGTCCCACTGGTCCGAATTCTCATACCGCTTCAGCAACTCGCGCAGTGTCTGCGACAGCGCCGCGTCAAGATGAAACAGAGCCTTCGTGTATTCGGGCGAGGCGGCGTTCATCGCTTCTAATGCGCCCTCGAACGACGCGAGAGCCGGCTCAAATCCCGCAGCAAACAGCAGCCGGTAAACCTTGCGCACGACCTTCGCGTCGAAATACCGCGAGTCCCGCCGCATCAATATCTTGCCCGTTATGATGTAGCCGATGGTGAACCGGTCGAACAACTGGTTCAGGCAATCGACCAACGCTTTCGTGCGGTCCACCGCCTCGGCATCCGGCCATGAACCTTGGTACAGTCTCACAAACTGCTCGACCAAATCAAGAATATAGACCGACGGCGCGGCATTGATGAACTGAAGCACGGAGGCCGGCGCGCCCACCTCGATGCGCGCGTACTTCGAGCCATTGCTATACTCAACAAAATGCAGAAGAGCCTGCATGATGGGCGGGGAGGCGGCGCTGGTGATGAGTTTTGCGAGTTCGGCGCGGAATTCCCTGGAGAACTGGTAGTAATTGTAGCAGGGACGGTTCTCATAGCCCCGTTGGGAGAATATTCTTTCGTCCATGTGCGTCTCCTGGTCAGGATAATCGCCTTGCTCACGTATCATACATCCGGCCCCGCGCCCGGTCAACCGAGCGGACTTTTAGACATTAGACTTTGGACTTTAGATATTGGATGCCGGATTGGCACGTTCCGGCCGCCCCAAGGGGGCCGCAAGTGGGACGTCCCGGGACTGTCCCACTTGAGTTCCGCCTTTGTCCCACTTTGCGCGTTTTCGTTAGTCTTTGCGGCAACAGCCCTTACGACTTTCGAAAAACCCAGTCCCGGGACGTCCCAGGGACTTTTGGAAAAATTTCGTTTTTGGCCTCAGATGAACGCGGCTTGCCCGCCTCAGGCGGGATGAACGCAGATTCACACGGAGAAAATACAAGATGTCAAAGAGCATCAAACCGTTCACTTTTGGACCGCTTCCGGACGCTTCCGAGACGCTTCTGTTCGCTTTTGTATCGCTTCCGGACGCTTCTGAGACGCTTTTGGACGCTCGGGTCAGACCCTTTCCGACCTTTCGGACCTTTTCGGACCCTTCCGGCGCGTTCCGTTCACTCATCACTCATCCCTAGTCCCTCATCCCTGCGCGGCACCGTATGCCGTGCTATTACACACAGTGATATGTGTGCGCATGGGGAAGCATATCCCATGAAATAGCGAACGTCAAGGACTTTTTGGAAAATTCTTTAAGAAACCACAGACTTGTGCGCCTCAGGCGGATTACACAGTCCGCCAGAATTGGCAGCGCAGATTCTGGCGAGACTCCGCCGACTGGCGAGATCTCGCCAAGGGCGGACTCGCCTTCGGGCGGGATTTCACAGATGCTAAGCGGTGCGACGTAAGTTTTGAGAAGTTGTAGCTGCGCAGTTCACTGCGCCACATCGCGTTTTGTAGCCGCGCAGTTTACTGCGCTTCCTCCATTTTTATAAGGATGCTGAGTAAACTCAGCGGCTACGATATACGTGGCTAAGCAAGCTTAGCCGCTACAATATGATTTGTCAAAGAGAAAGAAAGGGGGCAGACCCCTTTCTTTCTCCCTCTATGCCAAGCAGGGCAGACGGCACTAATTATGTTCCTTGATCTCACCGTTAACGAGTTTGTACACTATATCGTCCCCCCCTCCGTTCTCGTCCTTTCCATTCGGGCCGATGTCCCAGATCACACATGTCTTTGAATCTTCACGTCTATATCGAATCGGTTGTCCCCATATGCCTAAGAACACAAGGTTGCCCCTAGAGTTATTTATGGCCCACTTCTCTTTTCTCCCTAAGTCTTCGGCTGTGTAGTATAAATCCAATTCCGTCCCACGGTTGGCGCTTGAAATACCAAATGCCAGACTTTCAGATGGATCCATACCGGTGACACTATCTGACGGATATGCGCCATTGTTCATAAAATGGGTGTTAAGGTCGCAAGCAATAGACCAAAGCCTCTTACTACTTCGACCCTTATTGATGACTAAGCGGTCCGACATAAGTTTCGAGAAGTTGCATACGCCAAGGACAAAGTTGTTTCCGGGTGCTGATTGAGTTCTCCGAAGGCTTCATCGATTGCC
>Ga0315281_10012874_pt1 | contig 11354 bp, 13 predicted proteins | sample YL17G07_0_MG_FD_204540 | JGI IMG/M metagenome (GOLD analysis project Ga0315281, IMG submission 204540) | Sediment microbial communities from Yellowstone Lake, YNP, Wyoming, USA - YL17G07_0 | ecosystem: Environmental > Aquatic > Freshwater > Lake > Sediment | place: USA: Wyoming | collected... | reverse complement strand
CTTTTCCCCGAGCAATCGTAGTGCCAGTAGTTCTTTCTCACTGTAACCTCGTTCTATCAGATGCTTCCTCAGTCCTTCCCCAGCGCTGAAGCCTATCTGGAAGTCGTCAATCGTTCTGGAATTGAGATCACGTTGCTTCATCACATAATCACGCGCTCCCCCAGCCGCCGGAGCGTGAAGCAGTAAATCATGGAAGTATTGTGCCGCAGCTTCATTTATCTGATAGAGCCTGTCTATGCTCTTGCTTTCAATAGCCTCCTTCTTTCGCTCCAGCGATACGCCTGCTTTATCAGCGAGCGTTTTCAGTGTTTCACCGAAGTCAGTCCCTTCCTTTTTCATCACGAAGGAGAATAGATCGCCTCCGGCACCGCAGCCGAAGCATCTCCAGGACTGGCGGTCGGGGAAGATAAAGAACGAAGGTGTCTTCTCCTGGTGGAAGGGACAAAGCGCCTTAAAGTTGCGCCCTGCTTTCTCTAGCTTGAGATAGCTGCTGATGACATCTACTATGTCCAACCTTTGCTTTATATCATCAATGGTACTCATTTTGAAAACCTTAATAGCTGGAGGTCAAGGCACCTAATTCACTGGCCAGCGTCAATGCATAGTTATCGGTCATTCCCGCGATATAGTCAACTGTGCCGCGCTCTGCCTCGTCGCCACTTGAGAATTCCTTGGGTAGTTTATCAGGATTATCTACAAAATGACAATATAAAAAACGGACAACTTGCTTAGCTCTTTCTGTCTCTTTCCTCGCTACCTGGACTTCGTAGACTCTCTGAAATAGGAAATGACGCAGGTTATTAGCTGCTTTCAAGACCTCGGAACTCATGGTAATAATCGGGGTTTTCTTGGTATCGTCTAGCCCCGAAGCTGACCACGATTGGTCAATGATGTCGCAGACCATAGTGTTGATCCTTTTTGAGTGTGATTTGCCTAGAATAGCTATCGCTGATTGGGGCAGGTCACCCTCGGTGATGAGCCCGGCCCTTACGGCGTCACCTATGTCGTGATTGATGTAGGCTACCGAATCGGCAAGCCTGCATATCTGAGCCTCCAGAGTAGCTGGGAGGTCCCACATGTCACCGAGTATATCTTGCTTACTACTCTTGGAGTGTTTCAAGATACCCTCTCTCACCTCCCATGTCAAGTTCAGGCCTTTTCCATCCTTCTCCAGGCAATCGACAACCCTCAAGCTTTGCTCATTGTGTCTGAACCCTTTAGGATAAAGCTCATTAAGCACCTCTTCACCTACGTGCCCGAAGGGAGTATGGCCCAGGTCATGTCCCAATGAGATAGCTTCTGTCAGGTCTTCATTCAGATTCAGAGCCCGGGAGATGGAGCGCGCTATCTGGGATACCTCCAGAGTATGTGTGAGCCTGGTTACATAATGGTCGCCCAGAGGAGCAACGAATACCTGAGTCTTGTGCTTCAGCCGTCGAAAAGATTTGGAGTGGATGATGCGGTCGCGGTCTCGCTGGAACTCAGTGCGCATCGGAGAAGGTGGCTCGGCTTTAACTCTGCCTCGACTCAACCTGCTTTTTGCCGCATAGGGCGATAAGCTTTCCTCCCGCTCCTCCAGTCGCTGGCGGATTTCCCCATGTATCATAAAAGCCTTCGTTTGCTATGTCGTTTTGCCCAATCTCTGCTCCGCAGCAGCGATGATCCCCCTGGTTTTTTCCAAGACATCTGGGTTTACCGAAACTGAGGTAATCCCCCATCCTACAAGCTTTTCAGTGAGTTCAGGGTAAACCGAAGGCGCTTGTCCGCAGATAGAGCTGGTGACTCTCCTTTTAGCTGTAGCTTTGATTACTCTCTCAAGGGCTATGAGAACAGCCTCGTTTCGCTCATCGAACTGCTCAGCCAGTTTCTGGCTGTCACGATCGATGCCCAGGATAAGCTGGGTGAGATCATTGGATCCGATGGAGATACCATCGATTCCGATATCAAGGAATTTGTCTATCAGGAAGACATTTGAGGGGACCTCGACCATCATCCAGAGCTTGAAGTCTGGTGACTGTTTCAGTCCCTCATTTGCCAGCAAGCCCTTAACTCTAGCCATTTCATCTACAGTTCGCACAAATGGAATCATCACCCACAAATTCTTGTATTGCTTCCTTACATTCTTGATTGCCTCTATCTCCAGTTTAAAGACGTCAAGTTCCTTAATATAACGTGAACATCCCCTGTAACCCAGCATGGGGTTTTCCTCAGACTCCTCGTATTTCTGCCCTCCCTTGAGGTTTCGGTATTCGTTGGTCTTAAAATCTGTAGTTCGATATACAACAGGTCTGGGATTGAATGCTCTGGCAAAAGTGACCAGACCATGGGCGAGCTTGTTTACAAACTCCTCGCCTCTCCCTTCTTTGATCATGTGCCTTGGATGCTCTCCAATCTGAGCTATCATGAATTCGGCTCTGAGCAACCCTACCCCATCGACATCGCGGGCAGCTATGTTCTCAGCCAACTCCGGTTGAGCCAGGTTGACATAAACTCTGGTGATGGTCTTTATCTTCACCTTAGATGCTGGTTCCGCTGATTCCATTACTTTGGCTGCGATCTTGCCTTCATAGACTTTTCCCCGCGAGCCATCTACAGTAACTACTTGGTCAGGTTTCAGCTTCTGCGTGGCATCTCCGGTACCTACGACACAGGGGATGCCGAGCTCTCTGCTAACGATGGCAGCGTGGCAGGTTCTGCCACCACGATCGGTAACAATACCTGCTGCTCGCTTCATCGCGGGCACGAAATCGGGAGTGGTCATTTCTGCCGCCATGATATCTCCCTTTTTAACTTCATCTATCTTGGCGGCATCCAGTACAATCCGCACAGGGCCCGAACCGAGTCCGGGGCCTGCTGGAGAGCCACTGAGGATAATCGAAGTTTCTGCTAACTCGCTAATCTGTTCAGCTTCAATCATTTTTAGCGTGGTGATGGGACGTGTCTGAACAATGTAGAGCTTACTGTCTTCTCTAGCCCACTCAATATCCTGGGGAAACTGATAGAGTTTCTCTATCTTAGTACCGAGCTTGGCAAGCGCGACGATCTCTCTATCGCTGAGTTTCTGTTTACCTTGGAGGGCTTCTGAAACCGGTAGCTTAACGTTGGTCTCGTCAATGTCATCGGTTCCTTTGGGACTCTTCGTCAATTGCCACTCTTGCCTTGCTATCATCTTGTGAATTATGGCAAAGTTCTTCTTGTCCACCAGATAAAGGTCAGGGGTTACTCCGCCAGAAACGACAGCCTCGCCCAGACCATAAACAGCTTCGATAGCGATTTTCTCCTCGTTGGTCACTGGCTCCCTGGTGAACATTACGCCAGACCTTTTAGATTGCACCATCCTTTGTACCACTACGGCGATCCCTACCTTGATATGGTTCAGTCCATGCTGCTCTCTATAGAAAATTGCTCTGGGCTCAAACAGGGAAGCCCAGCATCCCTGCACAGCGGCGATGACGTCTGCTTCCCCTTGAATATTGAGAAAAGTGCGTTGCTGCCCGGCAAATGAGGCTTCAGGCAAATCTTCAGCAGTGGCCGAGGACCGAACTGCAACCAGGCCCCCCAGCTTCTCATAGGCCTCACTTATCTCATCAGCAATCGCTTGGGGCATCCTGGCATTGCCAATCAATTCTTTGATTCGGGTCGCAGACTTGCCAAGCTGTCTGCTGTCGTCAACGTCTAATTTCTTCAAGATCGCTGTGATCTTCGCCCGTAGCCCTGATTCATCGAGAAAGTGAAAATAGCTCTGGGTGGTGACTATGAACCCAGGAGGCACCGGGATTTCCAATTTAGTAAGCTCTCCCAGATTCGCCCCTTTTCCCCCTACCAGTGGTAGGTCTTCCTTATCGACTTCCATGAACCAGACGACGTCTGTGCGTTTCTTTTTCATGATAAGCGCAACTCCAGCTCTTTATTGTAACTTTGTTGATGATGAAGCCCTGCCAGCTGTGTTTAGAGCATAGCTATTATATCATGCTAGCTAAACAACAAGTCAAGGAAATCTTTTAGCAACTTAGCCTCGCTTCGGCACCTGACTCCAGTCCCCCCAAACAATTTTCTCCGGGTCTTTGACCAGACCTTTCTCTTTGGCAATCTCTCGAATTTTTAGCAGGGTCGCATTGACTTCGGGGGTGAGAAACACCCAACCAGCACCCGAAGGTATCCAATAGGGCGAACTGATGCGCATTGCCTGGTGTTTTTTGGTGTTGAGGTAGATTCCAAATTTCTCGTGTTGCATCATGGACCTCCTCGTCAATTTTTTCTTGATGCTTCCTGGAGTTTCAGCACAACTTCATCAATGACCTCGTCCGGGGTTGAAGCACCTGCGGTGATACCAATGTGGCGTCGCCATCGCACCCAAGAAGGATCCAAGTCTGTGACAGTCTCAATGTGGCAGGTGGCAACACCGGTGTCTGCACAGATTTCGACAAGACGCCTAGTATTAGCGCTATCTTTACCACCGATTACTACCATGAGGTCTGCTCTTTTTGCTAGCTTAAGGGCTGCTGCCTGATGTTTGCGAGTAGCATCGCATATGGTATTGAAGACACGCAGTTCGGAGAACTTGGCAATATCAGAAGTGATGACTCCGGCAACGAAGTTGGCGAAGCGCTCCTGATTCTGGGTGGTCTGGCAGATGATACCCAGACGTTTAGTCCGGGCAGTGAACCGAGGAATCTCCAGAGAAGCACTTGCGTTCTTCCCAGCCCAACCAAGTACAGATTGAACCTCGGGGTGAGAGGCTTCTCCGAAGACCAGTACTACCAATCCCTCCTTGCCCAACCTCTGGGCTACGACCTGGGCCTTGCGCACAAATGGACAGGTAGCGTCGACGACTTTGAGTCCTTGTGCCTTTATCTGCTTCATGACATCTGGCCCTACACCATGGGAGGCGATGGCGATGATGTTACCTCGAACTTCGTCTAAACTCGCTGCTATGGCCACTCCGCACTCCGAGAGCTTGTCCACAACCTGCTGGTTGTGGACAAGAGGGCCAAGCGTCTGGAGTGGCCCACGTTCCCGTGCTGCCTTCTGCACGAGCTCGATAGCTCGCCTCACGCCGAAGCAGAATCCCATCTCAGCAGCCTTCTCAATTTTCATTGTTGCTCCCTTGGTTGTTCTGGGAACAGAGGCTGCCTCTATAGCTGGGAGGCAAAAGCTCAGCTATGCGCTCCGTAATCAACTCGGCGTGTTGAGCTAACCCAGAGCGATTCGATTTGTCGGCTTCATTCGATGGAACGTTAAAGGGACGACCTATTCTCACAACGATACTCGGTCGACGTAGAATAAAGCCAATTCCTCTGACCTGTTCGGTGCCGCTAATGCCTACGGGAACTATGGGAGCCCCGGAGCGCGCGGCTATAAACGCAGTGCCAGGTTGAGCTTCCTGCAACTGATGAGAAGAGCTCCTCTTGCCTTCAGGGAACATGCCCAGTACTTCACCTCTCTTTAATACTTCGAGCGCATGGCGAAGTGCTGCTCTATCCACCCCGCTTCGCCTCACAGGGAAGGCGCCATAGGCGCGCACCACAAGTCCCAATAGCGAGGGCCCGAATAGCTCTTGTTTTGCCATAAAGGTTATCTTGCGGGGAACGCTAGCGCCAAGTAGTGGCGGGTCTACGTAAGTCATGTGGTTGGACACTACTATGAGGGGCCCTTTTCTGGGAACATTTTCTTTACCCTCAACCCGCCATCTAGTGAGAGCGACGAGTAAGGCTTTCATCGTAGCAGTTGCGGCACAATAAAACAATCTCATCAGACTGATTATGGTCGATAATGCCAAAGATGTTGGAGCGCCTCCCAGGTCAATGCCTTGTACATTACACCCACGTACATAAAGCGGCAACTGAGTTTCTTCACCAGCAGGCTCCCGAAGGCACTATTACTCATAGCTACCAGATCATCTGTAACAATTGTTTCTGATTTACATGTCTCAATTATTGAACCAAACCTGGATTATGAATTATATCCCATCGTGAGAGGTAGCGCAAACATCAGCCTTGCTTTTTCAGCCGGAAGACAGCGACAACAAGTAGAGTTAGTCCTATCAAGAATAGGAAAGCAGGCATCTTCGTATGTATCCAGGGTTGGGCTTGGCTAACTGATGGGGAGATTGTTACGTTCGGCGTAAGTGTGAGCTTAGGTGTGAGGTTAGGAGCAGGAGTGGCAGTGGTGGTAGGAGTTGGCGTGGGCAAGGGTGTGGGTGTTATTGAGGGGGTAGGTGCGGGTGTAGGTGTGGGCGATGGAGATGGCGATGGCGATGGTGATGGTGTTGGTGTTGGCATCTCTGTAGCAGATGGCAGGCTGCAGCCTGGCGAAGGAGTTGAATTGTCTACAAAATCGCTGGCTTGGTTTGTATCCAGCCCGGGAGGTTGGCGCTCCAATGAGTGACCTTCGGGCACATCCCTGCAAGGCGGCGACATTATGGTGTTGTCGTCGCCGTAGGAGAGTGAATCGATAATCTTACCTGTTGGGTCTGCCAGGATGAGGCGATCCCCGGTGTTGCTTAATCCATTGCCTATGCTGCCATCAGCCATAAATACTATGTTGCCTCCGAAGTTGAGGAAGTTGGTGTAGAAGTCAGTTCTCGCAGCGATGACGATGAAACCATCTGGAGGCAGAGACTGAGAGGTGATAGGGTCAGACTCATGGTTGTCGCTGATTAACCAACAAGTCAAATCGATTGTGTGGCTTGAGCGGTTCAGCAGCTCGAGCCATTCAAAGGCTGTGTCTATGCCCTGTTGTAGAGGGTTATATTGGACCTCGTTTATCATGACATCGCCTTCGTTTGATGGGGTGGCGGATGGTGAGGTAATAGGTGCAGGGGTGAGGGTAGGCGTCGGCGTAGTGGTTAGCGTTGGGGAAGGAGTTGGGGTTGGCGTGCGCGTGGGGGTCGGTGTTGATGTAGGGCTGGGTGTGGGTGCAGGAGTGAGGGTTGGAGTAGGAGTCGGGTTGCGTGTTGGTGATGGCGAAGCTGTAAGGGTCGCTGTCGGTGTCGGGGTCTGCGTCAGTGTCGGTGTCGGCGTAGGAGTTGGCAGGGGCTTTGGAGTTGGTGTAGGTGTAGATGTTGGCGATGGTGTAGGTGTAGAAGTTGGCGTGGGTGTTATGGTTGGGGTAGGGGTGGGCACAGGGGCCGGGCCAGCAAAGCTGAAGTCATCGAAGTAGATAGTGACCGGAGTTACAGAATGAGGGACTACTATAGCCTTGACTCTCGCCGAGCTTGCGTTTGATGGTGCAGTTGCCTCGTTAGTGGTTAGAAGACGGTACTGGGGCTGGTCATCTGTCAAGGCATCCAAGGAATCATTATGAGATATTTCGATCCCGAAGCCGTCTTCGCTCTCGTACCAGGAGATTCGCAGAAAGACGCTGTCAATATTCGGGTCGTTTTTCAGTGCATAACCACAAAATGTATAGCTTTCTCCTCCCTGTATCGGAACGGTTTGATAAACCCAGATTGTGCTTACAGTATCGGAATTCAGGGCCACTGCATAAGCCCCGCTACGGATAGGGGATTCGACCACGGAAAGAGAGCCTCCATATGTTGACCAGCTAGCAGTGCCTTCCTCGAAGTTTGGATTTGTGAGGAGTAGATTTGGGGCGCAAGTAGGGTTAGGAATAGGTATTGTTTCGATAAAGCTCATGTCGTCGAAGTAGGCAGTGACAAATTGCCCCGGGTTAGCGAGTCTTACTATGCCCTTCACTTTTGCTGAATGGGCGTTGGCTGGGGTAGTGTGGGTGCCCGTAGTAAGGAAGCGGTAATCAATAGGATTATCAGCAAAACTGTCGGACTCATTGCGTTTGATCTCGCTGCCAGTCCCGTCCTCACTTTCAAACCATGAGATCCGCAAGGAGATAGTGCCTTCGTAGATGCTGTTCTTAAATGCCCATCCACCAAAAGTACAACAGGATCCGGGTGACACATGAACTGTCTGAGAGATGTAGGCCTCCGCTTCGCTGGCAATAAGGACAGCAGCTTTGGAACCTGAGTGCACAGGATTGCTCATTGTTGCAAATAAACCGCCTAGAGATGACCAACCATTAGTGTCATATTCGAAGCCGGGGTTCTGCAAAAGGTTGGGCGTGTCTTCAGCGTGGAGGACGCTTGCCACAGATATGATGCTTATCAGAAGGGTGGTAACGATTACTATTCGGGAAATCTTCAATTTGGGGATACTTTCTCAGAAGATACTCATATATTAGCAGGATGGGAGGATTAGTCAAGTTTTCAAGACATGCTCGGGGTCTCACGTTCTGAGAGGATTTTGTTGAACATGATGACAGGCGTGCTATAATAGAGCCAGCGAAGGAGCGGGGAGGTCAATTCTGGAATCTGCGGAGTTAGCCAAGAAGGCTACGGAGGCTGCTCTCGATAAACAGGCTGTCGATATCCTGATGCTGGATATCAGACAGGTGACTTCCTTTGCGGACTACTTCGTTATCTGCAGTGCCGACAGCGACCGCCAGATCAACGCTATCTGCGATGAAATCGATGGGGCCTTGAGTAAAGAGGGCGTAAACATCTACCGCCGCGAAGGCAGTGCAGATTCAGGGTGGGTGCTCCTCGATTTCGGTGCGGTTATAGTGCATGTCTTCGACCAGACCACACGGGAATATTATGACCTGGAGCAGTTGTGGGATAAGGCCACCCCTGTAGTCAGGATTCTCTAATCCACGGCTCAACCTGTCGCTCATAGCTGACTATCTCTTGGGCAGAAAAGAACAGACTTATTTCCTTTTGCGCGTTCTCTACCGAGTCCGAGCCGTGCACCACGTTACGACCTATATCCACCGCTAAATCGCCTCTAATCGTGCCCGGCGCTGCCTTGACGGGGTCGGTTGCTCCCATCGTCTTGCGCACAATTTCCACGGCGCTCTTGCCCTCGAATACGGCTGCGATGAGCGGGCTTGAGGTGATGAAGCTTACTAACCCTTCGAAGAAGGGCTTGCCCTGATGAATGGCATAGTGTTTCCCTGCCATCTCCCTGTCCATCTGGAGCATCTTCAGGGCCACGAGCTTGAGCCCGGTCCTCTCGAATCGAGATATTATCTCGCCCACCAGACCCCGCTGCACGCCGTCAGGCTTGACCAAGACAAGAGTTCTTTCCATTTTATCCATCCTTTATCAATTTGGTGATTCCCTCAGGTTCCCAGCCAGTCCAGCACCTGTTTGATTACTTCGTCGCGATTGAATCGGGTTACCTTTATTACCTCTACCTCGGGCCGTTCCTTTATTTTATCAGCCCAGGGATGGGAGGCAAGCATGATAGTGCCTAAGACCTTCTTTTTGCTTTCGAGCGCCTCTATCACTGCATCTTTGAAGGAAGCTGAGAACAGCTCCATCTTACCGATCTCGTCGATCACTATGATATCCTTGCTTTGTGTAGCGTGCTTTAAAGCTGGTACTGCTACCTTGTCCATGCTGTCTATGTCTACTCCATATTTGCTGACGCGATGAGGGCTGTGCACACCGACATGGGCTAGTACGGCGCTTCTGCCATCGAGGGTGATAATCTGGAAGCCCTGCCGCACACCCTGGCTGCGTACCTCCTCGGTGTAGAAGCCGCCGGCGCTCTTATTCGCTTTGCTCAGCACTTCCTTAATAATAGTGGTCTTTCCGGTACCGGGCTCGCCGCTGAGGAGATAAGCTTTTTTCATAGCTAATCAACTTTACATAACGCTATCTATATTTGTACCTTTATAGACTGAGTAACTCACTGTCTGAGCAGCATATTCACATTACTGTTGTTAATGTTTTACCTTATGGCTAACGGTAATCGCTGGCCTTCTCAGGTATAGCGGCTCCAGAGTAGGGGAGTGGTCGAAATCGCCAGCCTTGAGCCTTCTCCAGCCCAGCTCAGCCAGGTAACCAGCTCGACGCAGACCTGCCGAGCCTTTGATAATTCGGGCTTTACGCCCCAGCTTTTCCTCGAGTTGCAACATCACTGCTTGTGGCATTTCGCCGCAAAAAATAGTCGGGCCTTTAAATTCAGGGATTAACTTTTCAATAGTTGTGATATGCTCCTCGACCACACGGCGCCACTTTCCTCTCTTGGTCTGGAAAAGGGCTGTGGCGATCTCGCCGCGGCCGGCGTTCTGTATCGGGCATACGGGTAAGGCCGTGGCGGCGTAGGGGAAGGCCTCAACCTCAAGGGTGCTGATGCCGACTATGGGGATATGCAGAGAGAGGGCAAGCCCTTTGGCAAAGCTCATCCCCACTCTCAACCCGTTGAAGCTGCCAGGGCCCTTTGCCACGATGACGCCAGTTACATCTTTGAGGTTCAACTTCGTTTGTTCCAGAATGCAGTTGAGCTTGGGTACCAGCTCAGTGGTGTGGCTCTGTCCGGCGTGCCAGGTAAGCTCGGCAATTATCTCGCCTTGTGAGGACAGGGCGATGCCGGCAATCTCGGTTGAGGTATCGATAGCTAGCTCCATCGCTTACTTCCCGGCTCCGCGAAATTCGCGCTTGAGCTTCGATAGCATCTCCAGATACCTTGTGCCTCTGGGAGTGAAACTGAGCTTGCGTTTCAACGGGGAAACAATTTGCATTTGGATGAGCAGGTGCTCCTCGGGAAGCACACTCAATCCCTTATCTGCCCATTCGACCACGCATACCCCCTTGCCATAGAGATAGTCATCGAGACCCAATTGCGTCACCTCTTCAATCTTATCGAGGCGATAAAGGTCTATATGGTATAAAGGCAGCTTGCCCTGATACTCCCTGACCAGCACGAAGGAGGGGCTTGCGGTGTATTCATGTATGCCCAGTCCACGGGCGATGCCCTGGGTGAGACATGTTTTGCCTGCACCGAGCGGGCCCACCAGAAGTACGACATCGCCTGCGGCCGCCGATTTTCCCAGCTTCATCCCTATATTTCGGGTTTGCCCGGCGCTGTTGCTGAGCATCTCCACAGATTTCACTGTTTGCCTCGTCCTGGTGACTTGAAGTGGTCCCATCCTGTTCCGTCCCACTTGACTGCTTTGCCTTGCTCGTCCAGAAGGGTAATTTGCCCCGGAGCATTTCTTACTATCTCGCCGATAACTGTCAATGGGCTTGACATAATGTCTGTGAGCTTAGCGATAACCTCGCTCCTGGCTGTGAAGAGTAGCTCGTAATCCTCACCCCCGGAAAGCGCCAGCCTCAGCCAGTCCTTCTTGAAAGCAGACCTCAAGAGTGCGTGTATGGGCAGCTTGTTTATCCACACCTTAGCTCCAACGCGGCTCGCTTTGCAGATATGGGTCAGGTCGCTGAGCAAACCATCGCTGATGTCTATGGCTGCTCTCACGCCGTGCTGCACCAGGATTTGTCCCTCGGCTACCCTGGGGCGCGGTCGCAAATGGGCTTCCCTGAAAAAGGCGGT
>Ga0315281_10012872_pt1 | contig 11355 bp, 12 predicted proteins | sample YL17G07_0_MG_FD_204540 | JGI IMG/M metagenome (GOLD analysis project Ga0315281, IMG submission 204540) | Sediment microbial communities from Yellowstone Lake, YNP, Wyoming, USA - YL17G07_0 | ecosystem: Environmental > Aquatic > Freshwater > Lake > Sediment | place: USA: Wyoming | collected... | reverse complement strand
AACGAATCCTTGAGAAGATGGTGAGTGCGTAGGAAACATTGACGTCGAGCCGGTGATAGGCGGGAAGCCGCGCTGCGTTCTTCGGGCCATACAGGGTATAGGGAGTGCCCGTCTCCGTGAGGAACGGATTCGGATACAGATCGCCCATCGTGAGCTTGTCGTAGAACCCAAGCGATTGCGTGAAGGGAAGTCCCGAACCGAGCTCCCACCGCATCGTGAGATCGACCCCCTTGATCAGACGCAGGGACGCCAGCAGGTTCGCGGCATGCCTCCGGTCGTACCGGGGTGAGTAGACGAACCCGCTCTGGTCGATCCTGACCCAGGAGAGCGTGTATGCGGCATACAGGTCGATGAACTTGCTGCTGAAACGAATCAGCGCCTCCCCCCCGTAGGCGTTCGACGTTGAATTGATGTAGTCAGGGTCGGTCGCATCAACCTTGTCACGATTGTAGGTGACGAGCGAGCTGTAATGTTTGTAATACGCATTGAACGTGGTCGAGAGGTTCCGCAGCGGGTTCCCGTCAACGCCGAGCACATAATGATCCGCCTGCTCCGCCTCAAGATTGTCGGGCACGGCAATCCAGGGCGTGAAGATCGGGATCACATCATCTTCGTTCGTGACCGTTACGACCTCCTGGCTGAACCGGCCGTAGCTCGCCTTCCCCTTCCAGTTCCCGTCGATGTCGTAGCTGAAACTGAGCCTCGGCAGCAGACCGCTCTTGATGGAGCGGCCTCGAAGCAACGCGCCGATCTCCGTCCGCAGCCCGGCATCTGCCGTGAGCCTCCCAAGCTGCATCTGATAGCGCACCCAGGCTCCAAGCTCGGGATTGGTCGACGAGAGGGTCTTCTGCTCGCCGAATCTCGTCACCAGTTGATACTCGACGCTCGGGAAACTCATATCGAAGCCGAAGAAATACAGATCCTTGGAGCTGGTGTAGTACGTCGCCTCTGAGCGGACGGTGAATTCCCTCACCGTCGTGGAGGAGGGGGAGATCGATGTGGAGGCCTTCGGGTTCCTCTTCTGATCAAACTGGCCTCCCGAGACAACCGTGTTCACGAACAGCCGGTCCTGCAGCAAGGTATTGACTTGGAAGGCCGCCGCCGTGCTTTTCCACGTGTAGTCCGGCTCCTCCGGATCGCTCGACTTCAGGTCATCTCCACTCACGAATGCTTGCAGGCTGAATTTGTCCTGCGAGTCGGGACGCTTGAGGGTGGCCTTCACCAGGCCATCATAGAAAGAAAGGGGAACGCTCTGGTTCAGGAATCTCTTGAGCGTTTCCGGGAAGAGGCTCTTCCGCCCCGTGGCGATGAGCTGCAGGTTCTGCGAGATCGGCCCTTCGAGCTGGAGCTTGGAGGAGAGGAAGTTCACGTTCGCATGTCCCGCGAAACTTGAGGCGTTGCCGTCGCGGCTCAGAATGCTGATCACCGACGAAAGCCGACCGCCATAGTCGGCCGGGAAGCCTCCCGTGAAGACCTCGGCCGTCTTCACGATGTCCGGGTCAAAGATGCTGAAAAGCCCGAAGGCGTGGAACGGGTTGTAGATCTTCATGCCGTCCAGCAAGATCAGGTTTTGATCTGACGCTCCGCCCCGGACATAGAACTGAGAGTTCACGTCGCTCGTCGAGACGATGCCCGGGAGGATCTGGATGCTCCGGAAGATGTCCGGCTGGCCCGTCACTGGCACCATCTGCAGCTCCGCCTTCTCCAGTACGTGGGCGCTCGGGTAAACCTGAAGCATCTCCGTCCTTCCTTTGCCCGAGCTGATCACCTCCCGCATCTCGACAGGCCGTTGCGCGAGCCGGAAGTTGACCGTGATGGCAGCGGTCCCTGTGACCACGACCGACTTCACCTGTCGGCCGTAGCCGACGGCCGAAGCTGCAATGTCGTAGGTTCCTTGTGGGACGGAGGGAATGAGATAAAAGCCGTAAGCGTTTGACGCAGCCCCCCTCGATGTGTTGAGGAGGACAATGTTGGCGTACGGGATCAGCTCGCCGCTGGCGCTGTCCACCACGACGCCGCGGATGTCAAGGGCTTGGGCGAAGGCAAGCAGCGGAAGGAGCGCGGTGAGGATCCCGGCATAGAGGGTTCGCATGATGGTAAACCTCCCATTGGAGTCAACGATCGACGTGGGCTGTCTCGTTGGGACGGCAGCAAGCCATGCCTATTAATATAAGACACGAAACAACAAGGCACAAGAAAACACTTGGGGACCCTCACCTCCAACAGATTAGAAGTCCGACTTCTTAGAAAGCCTTGGCACTGTGAAAAGTCGGACTTCTTCACAGTTCCTGCCTTAGTGAGAGCGAGGAGGGGGAAATCTTTCGGGCAGGGGCACAGCAATTGAATCCACCGCCAGGCTCCCGAATATTCCAACCCCGCCGGTGAGGTTCGTGTAGTTCGGCTCATCGAGTCTGATCGAACTTCTGTCCTTGAATCCGTTTGCGACAAAGTAGTAGTTGTAGAGAGGTTCATCAAACTGTATAAGCAGGAACACATCCTGCTTGAACCGGATGGAACTTGCGCTGGCAAGAACGGCTTCGACGGTCTTCCGATATGCGTCGGTCAAGTATACGAAGTGTTCCCCGGGGCCGGCGTAGGGACTTCCGTTTGTCGATGTGACGCGACGTTGAATATCCGGAAAGACGTACTCGATGATGTGGCCGTCGGGCGTTTGCCGAACCGCAATGGGAACTTCGACCCGCGCCGTCCGCCAGCCACTTGAATCCAGCATTTCATAGTCGAGATAGAATCGGACCAGGTAGCCCTTCGCGACGGGAGAGAGGCTGATGGAGAGCGCGATATCGTCCAGGGGGACATTCCACGGGTCCTTCAGCAAGAGTTCGTTTTCAGCGCTAATAAACCCGCGGCTTGGCACGGTGAGAGTCGATCTCGCGACACCATAGAGCTGTGACGATATCGTGAGTGAGTACTTCTTCCCCTCTTCCGGCCGGAATGGATACGCGTAGTAGGCCCCGATGCTGCTTGAGTAGCGACTCGTGTCAGGGCGCTGAATTGTCGTCGGCTGAAACGCAAAGCTCGGTCCACCCCCCTGCGAAATTGTCACCTGAGCATTGGTGACCGAGGTTTCGTCCTGATTCTCTGACGGGTCGCTGCCCGCCGGGTTGTAGGTGGAGTAGACTCTGACATACTGCGTGTCGCTGTCCGTCGTAAGGACGGAATAGACAACCATCTGGGGCTCAAACGGTGCACTCGGATTGAACGAGTTGTCGCAGCTCTCCGACAGAAGAGGCAAGACGCATAGTACGGTCGGTAAGATGAATCTGCTCATCACAATTCACGGTCGCTCGGGGATGAGAGGAGAGACGCCGGAATAACATACCGCTTTTTACGAGGGGGGTCAAGGCGAGATGACGGTGACCTCGAACAGGCGAGAAGTCCGAGAATAGTGAAAGCCTCACTCAGCTCGACAAATCGCTGACGGCGACAGAAGAAAACCAAAGGTTCGGCTTCTTTCTGCACACGAACCGGTCGGCTTCAGCCACCAATCAAAAACAGCCCCCCCTAATCTCAGGATGTGATATGATCTCAGGTAGAGGCCGGACGAGCGAGTCGACCGTCATACTGCCGAACATTCCAATACCATTCTTGAAGTTTGTGTAGTCCGGCTCATCAGTCCGTACCGAGAGCCTATCGCGGAAGAGGTTTGCCACGGAGTAGTAATTCCACAGCGGCGCATCGAATTGGACGAGGATGAAAACCGCCTGTCTGAATAGTATTCCAGCTCCCTCACGATCATACAAGTGGTATATCTTATGCATATACGAGATCCGACTATATGGAATCCGTTCCGGTTCGGGGGGAAAGATTCTGGCTCCAGCAATTACTGTGGGGTTGGCCTGTGTCGAACGAAGCGTTGGGTGTGGGTAGGTCTCCTTGAACAAGTCCAAATAGCAGCTGATGGGGGCGCGGCTCAGAGGGACCTCAAAACGCTTCGGCTGATACCTCCCGTCACCGGGAGGATAGAGATAGTCGACATAGATGCGGGCCAGATACCCTCTCGCTTGAGCCGAGAGGCCAGCCTTGAGACCGAAGTCGTGCGATGTGAAGAATGGGTTCCCGAGCACGTCGACATTGATTGGCGTGATGGTACCTACGTCTGGAACGGTTGTGGTCGCGGTCACGGTCCCCAATGACGCTGAGGAGACAGTGAGTGTGTACGTCTTTCCTCTCTCCGCACGGAACGGAAACGCACGATACGCCGTGATTGGAGTCGGGTAGCGAGACTTGTCCAAGCGATCGATGGTGAACGCTTGAAAACTGAACGTTGATCCTCCTTCCTGTGTGATGCTTACCTGGGCATCTTGGACGGAGGTCTCATCTTGATTGCTCGTGGGGTCATTATTGGGCGGGTTGTAGGTGGAGTAGACTCTGACATACTGCGTGTCGCTGTCCGTCGTAAGGACGGAATAGACAACCATCTGGGGCTCAAACGGTGCACTCGGATTGAACGAGTTGTCGCAGCTTCCGGCAACAAGAAGGAAGATACACGCTGCAGTCGGTAAGATGAATCTGCTCATCGCGATTCACGGTGGCTTGGAGACGAAGAGAGACAGACTCCAGCAGTTCAGCCGGAGGCTAATAAGCCTTCGGCTTCAAGATACGCCTTTTTTAGGGGGGATCAAGGCCGGATCAACGTCACCCTGAGAACCGCTATTGTGCAAGCGTTTCGGCCACAAGATCGGACAGGTTCGTCAGCGCAAAAAAAACACGACCCCGAGGATCTCGGGGGTCGTGTTCAAATCCGGCCGGCTCTGGAGGAGCGCTAGACCGCTTCCTTCTTCGTCCGTTGCGCGTGGTTGAGATGCGCGTCGATCAGCCGGAGCAGTTCCGATTTCCCGTCGCCGCTCAAAATGGAAAACGGGACGATCCCGCGGCAGCTCCCTTCCGTCAGCTGAGCGTTGAATCGAGACTTGTACGCGTCGAGCTGCTTGTTGAGCTTGCTCACCGGCAGTTTGTCCGCCTTCGTCAGCACCAGCAGATACGGGATCTCGTAATAGTCCAGCCAATCCATCATCATCAGATCGAGGGGGGTCGGCTCCTGGCGCGAATCGATCAACTGCATCGCGAGCCCGATCGGCCCGCCGCGCTTGAGGAAGTCTTCGATCAACCTCTTCCAGCCTGCACGCATCTGCTCGGGCACCTTTGCGTAGCCGTAGCCAGGCAGATCGACGAAATAGAAGGAATTGTTGATGATATAGTAATTGATCTCCCTCGTCTTTCCCGGGGTCGCGCTGGAACGCGCCAGGTTCTTCCGATTGCACATCTTGTTCAACAAGGAGGACTTCCCGACGTTCGACCGGCCGATGAACAGGATTTCTCTCAGCTCGTTCTTCGGAAGCTGATGGAGATCTGCAACACCTTGAAGGAATTCAGCACTAGTGATTTTGAGCATAGGGATTCACCTCTCTACCATAAAACAATGTCGTCACTCCCCCTGCTTTGCCCCTCTCTTCTTTGGCTTGGCAGCCGGTGTCTCCGGCGGGGCTGATTCGGCCTCTTCGCTCTTCGCTCCACTCGTCGGCTCTTCAGCCTTCTTCTTGGCGCTTGGAGCTGCTTCGGCTCTCTCTTTTCTTGCAGCTTTCTTGCGCGGCGCTGCTGCACTCTTCGCCTTCGCTTTCGGCGCAGCTTTTTCTTGACCCACATTGTAGTCGACAAGCTCCAGGACAGAAACCTCAGCCCCGTCGCCCTGGCGTTGGCCGAGTTTCACGACACGCGTGTACCCTCCCGGTCTCGTCGCGACCTTCGAAGCGATCTCGTTGAACAGCGTCGAGACGGCTTCACGATCCCGCAGGAAAGCGAACACCTGCCGCCGCGCGTGGACGTCCTTCACCTTCCCATCCCCTTCACGCTGCACAGCCCGCTTCGCGCGCGTGATCAATTTCTCAACCACCGACCGCGCTTCCTTCGCTTTGGCTGTCGTGGTACGAATCTTCTTGTGCCGGATCAGGGACACGCTTAATGCGGAGAGCGTCGCTCTCCTGTGACTTCGGGTCCGCCCCAGTTTTCTTCCAGATTTACGATGACGCATATTCCTCTTCCTTTTTCCGGTCCCGTCTCAACACGCCGGGCAATCTCTGCTCGCCCTTTGGACATCCGGGACGCTGAGTTGTTCAACGGGTGCTACTCGCTTCCGTCCTTCAAGTACTTGTCGACGTCCATGCCGAAGCTGAGGCCAAGCTCCTCCACGATGGCGGAGAGCTCGGCGAGAGACTTGCGGCCGAAGTTCCTGAACTTGAGCAGCTCACCCTCATCCTTGCGCACGAGGTCGGCGATGGTCTTGATGTTGGCAGACCGCAGGCAGTTGTGCGAGCGGACGGAGAGCTCAAGCTCGTCGACGGACATCTTCAGCTTCTTGCGGATCTCGGAGAGCTTCGCCTCCTCGGCGCTCTCCACCTTCTCTGTCTCCGGCTCCATGTCAAAGTTGATGAACAACTGGATGTGATCCCGAAGGATCTTGCCCGCATGCGTCAGGCCATCCTCGGGCGTGATGGAACCGTCGGTCTCGATCTCGATGATGAGCTTTTCAAAGTCCGTTTGTCCGCCGACGCGCGTCGGCTCGACGAAATAGCGAACGTTCTTGATCGGCGTGAAGATGGAGTCGATGGCGACCATCCCCAACGGTTGGTCCGCGGTCTTGTTCTCCTCGGCGGAGACGTACCCTTTGCCGCGGCCGAGACGGAGCTCGAGCTCGAAGCTCGCGTCCTTGTTGAGCCGCGCGATCTTTAGCTCCGGATTCAGGATCTCGATCTCGGGGGACGCCTTCTGAATGTCTTCGGCCGTGAACTCGCCCGGTCCTTTCAGCGGGACGGTGAGCTTCGTCAGTTTCTTGTTGATCGGTTTGACGCGTACCTGCTTCAGGCTCAGGATCACGTCGGCGACATCCTCCTCGACGCCCTTGATGGTCGAGAACTCGTGCTGAATACCGTCGATCCGAATGGCGGTGATCGCCGATCCGGGAAGTGAAGATAGCAGGACCCGTCGGAAAGAATTTCCAATTGTTACACCAAAGCCTTTTTCCAGCGGCTGAACGGTAAACCGACCGAACGTCGCCGTATAGGTGCTCTCGTCGAGTTCGATCTTTTCAGGCATTTGGACTAGTGCGTTGCTCATAGTGCTCTTTCCCCCCGCCCGAGGCGAGGACCTTTAGACCCGGGACTCCTTCGACGTGTGAAAGGTTCTCCCGAGGATCATGATGAAAATGTCTCGTGACAAAAACGTGCTCTCTTCTGGCTACTTCGAGTAGAGCTCGACGATCAGCTGCTCGTTCGCGTTCAACGGCACGTCCGGCCGCTCAGGGACTTGGAGAAACGTTCCGCTCATCCCCGCTTTGTCGAGGCTCAGCCATGGCAGCATCGCAGTGTCCTTCATCCTCTTCATCGATGAATGGATGAGGTCGAGTTTCTTGCTCTTCTCTCGCACATGAATGACATCGCCGGGATTGAGCAAATAGGAAGGAATGTCGACGATGCTGCTGTTGACCAGCAGATGACGATGGAGAATGAGCTGCCGTGCCGCTTTGCGGGATGGTGCAAGCCCCAGGCGGTAGACGACGTTGTCGAACCGGCGCTCGAGCGTCTTCACGAGGGTTTCCCCCGTCCGGCCGGTCTGCTTCAACGCCCGCTCGAAATAGTTGCGAAATTGCGCTTCCAGCAGTCCATAGGAGCGCTTCACCTTCTGTTTTTCCCGCAGCTGTACGCCGTACTCCGAAATCTTCTGGCGGCGGTTCTGCCCGTGCTGCCCGGGGGGATAGCTCCGCTTCTCCAGCGGACATCTCTCCGTATAGCACTTCGTGCCCTTGAGAAAGAGCTTCTGCCGCTCTCGCCGGCACAGTTTGCAACTGGCATCAACGTATCTGGCCATAATACTCCTGAATGAAATTTCTATCTCCGATTGACAATTGCTACACTCTTCTCCGCTTTGGCGGCCGGCAACCGTTGTGGGGGATCGGAGTGATGTCGCGTATCACCGTGATCTCCAGTCCCGACGTCTGCAGTGAACGGACTGCCGCTTCACGTCCCGCGCCCGGCCCTTTGATGAAGACCTCCACGCGACGCAGACCCAGGGCATATGCCTCCTTCGCGGCTGCTTCGGCAGAGACCTGAGCCGCAAAGGGAGTGTTCTTCCGCGACCCCTTGAAGCCGTTCCTCCCCGCGGACGACCACGCGATGACGTTCCCGTACGTGTCCGTAAGGGTGACGAGGACGTTGTTGAACGTCGCCTTCACAAAGGCCTTCCCGTTCGTATCGACGTGAACTTTCTTCTTCTTTTTGGTTACAGGCGCTCCTGATGCTTGCTTTGCCACGTCAGATCTCCTTCAAGAAACGTTGTTACTTCTTCTCGATTGCTTTCTTTCTCCCGGCAACCGTCTTCCTCTTGCCCTTCCTCGTGCGAGCGTTTGTTCTCGTCCGCTGTCCTCTCGACGGCAGGCCTTTGCGGTGGCGCAATCCGCGATAGCTTCCGATATCCATCAGGCGCTTGATGTTCATCTGAGTCTCGCTGCGCATCGCGCCCTCGACCTTGTAATCGCTCTGGATGATCGAGCGGATCGAGGCGACCTCCTCATCGTTGAGCTCACTCACCCGCTTGTTGTAGTCCACGCCGGCCCTGGTCAGGATCTCTTTTGCGGACGAGCGGCCGATCCCGTAAATATAGGTCAGCCCAACCTCCGCCCGCTTGTTTTTCGGTAGATCAACTCCTGCGATACGTGCCACGTAAAGGGTTCTCCTTGTTAATCAAGTCAAGACTCAAATCCCAAATTTCGTTTGTTCGTGCTGCCGTTTCTATCCTTGCCGCTGTTTGTGCTTGGGGTTCTTGCAAATGACGTGCACGGCCCCCTTGCGGCGGATGATCTTGCAGTGCTCGCACAGCTTCTTCACCGATGATCGGACTTTCATAGTCTTGCTCCGTCAAATTCTACTTGTAGCGGTACGTGATTCTGCCTTTCGTCAGATCGTAGGGCGACATCTCGACCGTGACCCGGTCGCCCACGAGGATCTTGATGAAGTGCATGCGCATCTTACCGGAGATGTGCGCCAGAATTTCATGCCCGTTGTCGAGCTTCACCTTGAACGTCGCATTCGGCAACGTCTCCGTGATCACTCCATCGACCTTGATCGGGCCTTGTTTTGCCATAGAGGACTTATTGCGTCAAAATCTCCGGCTTCCCGTCCACGATCGCGACGGTATGCTCGAAGTGCGCCGAGGGTTTGCCGTCCCGCGTCAAGACCGTCCAGCCGTCCGGCGCAATCTGCACCTGCCACGTCCCGGCATTCACCATCGGCTCAATGGCAAGCGTCATACCTTCCTGCAGCCTCATGCCTGTCCCCGGCTTTCCGTAGTTGGGGATGGCAGGTTCTTCGTGTAAGTCGGCGCCCACTCCGTGTCCGACCAGATCCCGCACCACCGAAAATCCCCGCGCCTCGACATGCTCCTGGACGGCATGCGAAATGTCGTGCAACCGGTTACCGAGGACCGCCTGCTCGATGCCTTTGTAGAGCGACTCCTCTGTCGCCTTCAGGAGCCGCTGCTTCTCATCGGAGACCCCCCCGACCGCGAAGGAGCAGGCTCCATCTCCGAAATATCCATCCTTCTTCACCCCCACATCGATCGAGAGAATCTCACCCTCCTGGAGCACCCGGCGCCTCGGGATGCCGTGCACGACCTCGTCATCGACGGACGTGCACAGCGTTGCAGGGTAAGGGTTCGATTTCGAATATCCATAACCCTTGAACGCCGGTAGAGCTCCCATCGACCGAATGAAATCCTCGGCCAGCCGATCCAGTTCGACGGTCGTGACGCCGGGCCTCACGCGTGCACCCACCAGCTTGAGCACCTCAGCCACAATCCTTGAACTTTCACGCATGAGCTCAATCTCTTTCCTGGTCTTGATCCTCACCATCGAATTCGGCGATCTAGCTCCGCCTCCCTCGAAGCTTCCCGCTCTTCATAAACCCATCGTAGTGGCGCATGAGCAGGTGCGACTCGACCTGCTGCAGCGTATCGAGCATGACACCGACGACGATTAACAAACTTGTGCCCCCAAAGAACTGGGCAAATCCGGGTGTCACGCCGCCCACCCTTGACATGAGCGCCGGCAGAATCGCAATGATCGCCAGGAAGATCGAACCGGGGAGCGTGATCTTCGTCAGAATATTATCCACAAAATCCGCAGTATGGGTCCCCGGCCGGATGCCCGGGATGAAGCCCCCTTGCTTCTTCATGTTGTCCGCGACGTCTTTCGGATTGAAAGCGATCGCAGTATAGAAGTACGTGAAGAACACAATCATCAAGCCGTAGATGAACGAGTATGACCACGAGGTATAGCTGAACCACTCGCTCTCAAGGTTCGCAACGAACTCGCTCTCGGGGAAGAACTGGAAGACGATCTGCGGGACAAACATGATCGCCTGTGCGAAGATGATCGGCATGACGCCCGCCGTGTTGACACGCAGCGGAATATACTGCGTCACACCTCCGTACACTTTTCGGCCGATCACGCGCTTCGCGTACTGCACCGGTATGCGGCGCGTGCCCTGCGTAACAAGGACAACGCCTGCCACGATGACTCCCATCAGGACAAGGATCACGAGCTCGATAATGATGTTGCGCCCACCGACGATCAACTGGTACTCGTCGAGCAGCGCCGCCGGGAAGCGCGCAATGATCCCGATGAAGATGATGAGGGAAATCCCGTTCCCGATGCCCCGCTCGGTGATCTGCTCACCAAGCCACATCATGAAGATCGTCCCCGCAGTCAGGATCAACACCGTGCTGATGGCAAACCCAATCCCCTGCACGTGTGTCGGCACGATGGGACCCGCCGGCGTCACCGTGCTCTCCAACTTCACTACGACACCGCTGGCCTGGAGCAGGCAAATAAGAACCGTCCCGTAGCGCGTGTACTGCGTGATCTTCTTCCTACCGTCCTCTCCTTCCTTCTGCAGTTTCTGGAAGTACGGGACGACCGCCCCCAAGAGCTGGATGACGATCGAGGAGCTGATGTACGGCATGATGCCAAGCGCGAAGATAGCAGCGTTGCTGAACGCGCCACCGACGAACATGTCATATAAACCGAACAGGGTCCCTTGCGACGACCGCTGCAAAAAGTCCGACAGCACGAGGGGGTCAACTCCGGGGAGGGTGATATGAGAACCGATGCGGACGATGATCAGCAGCGCCGCCGTGAAGAGCAGTCGCTCCCGGAGCTCATGGATCTTGAAAATGTTCGTGAACGTCTCAGTGAGTTTACTCATTCGTTCGCTTGCTCGTTAACAAGTCTACGACTTGCCCTTGCTCAGAACGGTCGCTTTGCCACCGGCAGCCTCGATCTTTGCG
>Ga0315281_10012871_pt1 | contig 11355 bp, 8 predicted proteins | sample YL17G07_0_MG_FD_204540 | JGI IMG/M metagenome (GOLD analysis project Ga0315281, IMG submission 204540) | Sediment microbial communities from Yellowstone Lake, YNP, Wyoming, USA - YL17G07_0 | ecosystem: Environmental > Aquatic > Freshwater > Lake > Sediment | place: USA: Wyoming | collected... | reverse complement strand
GATCGAGCCGGTGCCGAGGCCCTGCATGGCGAAAGCGAAATCGGCCAAGCTATCGTGCCAGGCGAGGATTTCTCTCGCCAGGCAAATCCGCCGCACATCGAGGCGTTCGGACAATCCGCCATAGGCGGCGGGAACGACGGCCCGCAACCAGCCGGCCTGGCCGAGCGCCTGCACCAGATTGCGGCAGGTTTGATCGACGTTCTTGTGATCGATGTGGCGATCGAGTTCCTGCTTCGCCCAGGCCGCAAGTTCCTGCCCGAAGCGCCGATGCGGCTCCGCGAAGAACGGCCAAGCCAAATAAGTGAGATCGAGCATGCTAAATACCCGCATCGCTTGAGTAGCCGCCCGCCCGACCATCGCCGTTTCTCAGCTTGAACCGCTGGATCTTGCCGGTCGCGGTCTTGGGCAGGCTGTCGACAAATTCGATCCAGCGCGGATATTTCCACGGGCCAATGGCGCGCTTCACATGCACCTTGAGCTCCTCGTAGAGCGCGCGGCTGGGGCCCTCGGGCTTTTCCTTCAGCACGACGAAAGCCTTCGGCTTGATCAAGCCCTTGTCGTCCTCGAACGGCACTACGGCGGCCTCGAGCACGCTCGGATGCCCAATCAGCGCCGCCTCGACTTCGAACGGCGACACCCAGATGCCGCTCACCTTGAACATGTCGTCGGTGCGGCCGCAGTAGATGTAGACGCCGTCGGCGCGCCGCAGATACTTATCGCCGGTGCGCGTCCACTCGCCCTCGAACGTGCGGCGGGATTTCTCGCGTTGGTTCCAATAGCCGGCAGCGGCCGAGGCGCCGCGTACCAGCAGCTCACCGATGATCCCCTCGCCGACATCGCTGCCTTTTTCGTCGACCAGCCGCAGATCATAGCCCTCCACCGGCACGCCGGCGGTGCCGTACTCGACCGCATGGGGAATATTCGTGAGATAGAGGTGGCCCATTTCGGTCGAGCCGACGCCATTGACGATGTCGAGGCCGTAGCGCGCCTTCCAGGCTTCGCCGACATGCGCCGGCAGCGGTTCGCCGGCCGAGAAACACAACCGCAGCCGCTGCGAACCGCGTTCCAGCGTGCAATCGGGATCGGCGAGAATCGCCGCATACAATGTCGGCACCGCATAGAACATGGTCGGCTGATAGCCCCGCAGCGTCTCGAATACGGTCTGCGGGGTCGGCCGTTCGGGGTAGAACACCGACGTCGCGCCGACCGACATCGGACAAATGATGGCGTTGCCGAGACCATAGGAGAAAAACAATTTCGCGGCGGAATAGACGACGTCGTCCTCCCGAATTCCGATGCGGTTCTGGCCGGCCAGCCTTGCCACCAGCATCGGCGTCGTGTGCACATGCATGACGCCTTTCGGCATTCCGGTGGTGCCGGAGGAATAAAGCCAATAGGCCACTTCATCGCCGCAGGTTCTGGCCGGCGGCGCCGGCTCATTGACGGCCGCCATCAGCGCGCTCAGCCGCGGCAACGAATCCGGACCGCCGCCGACCACGACGATGGCTTCCAGCGTCGCTACCCCCTTCGCCGCTTCCTGCACCACCGGCAACAGCGCGGCCGAAACGAAGGCAACCCGCGCCCGCGAATCGATCAGCAAGTAGCGGTATTGCTCCGCCGGCAACCGCGTATTGAGCAGAACCGGAACCACGCCGGCGCGGATCGCGCCCAGGAACAGCACCGGAAAATCGACCGTGTCGAGCAGGATCAGGGCAACGCGGTTTTCCGGCTGCACGCCGAGGCGCGCGAGCATGGGACCGACCCGCGAAACCTCGTTGAGCAGTTCCGCATAGGTAATATTCCGCGACGAATCGATGAAAGCGGTCTTACCGCCGCGCCCTTCAAGGACGTTGCGGTCGACCAAATCGACGGCGGCATTATACTCACGCTCGGGCATGGCTCGGCGCGCCTTGCAATAAGCTTTTGAGTTTTAAATAAAGCGTAAGTACCAGTTGCAGTCCTTGATTTAGGTCACATCGATAAGAACACCGCGCCCATAGTCAGCAAAGCGGCGCCCTGCAGGGCCCCATTGGCATCCCGAATAGATAATAATCCATCTTTGGGAAAAAGCGGACCGCTTCTATGCCCACTGACTCCTCATTGAAAATCAGGAACCAACACCGCGCGGCGTTTTAATGCGCCGGTGTGAGCGGCTTGGAAAACCTGGTTGATTTCACTCAAGCGATGTTTTTCGACAAACGAATTGACCTTGACGCGGCCGCTGAGAACGAGATCCAGCGCCTCCGCGTAAAGTTCCGGCGCGCACCCCCAATTGCCAATGGTGCGGGCGTGATACGCCATCAAATTCGAGAGTCGGACTTCGACCTTGTCCATGGTGTAGCCGACGATGCACAACGTCGCGCCATGATTGATGAGGCCGAATGCGGTTTCCTGCCCGGCGCGCGTTCCCGAGCATTCGAAAATGATCCATTCGGTCTGGCGCAATCCGGATTTTTTCGTAAAGTCCTGGATCGCGCGCTTCAGTTCGCGGGCGTTGAACCGGCCGGCATTAAGCGCCAGCGCCGCGCCGCTGCCGGCGATGGCGTCGAGCTTGTCTTGATCGACATCGATGGCGACCACCGTGCCGCCAAGCGCGCTGGCAATCTGCGCCGCATAGCCGCCGACACCTCCAACGCCGTTGACGATGACGAGATCGCCGCGGCCGACGCCGGCCTGCTTCACGGCCTGGTAAGGCGTTGTCACCGCATCGGCAATGACCGAAAGATCGGCCAGTTCGATCCCGCTGTTCCGCAACCGGACCTCGTCGACTTCGCACAGGCCGCGCGCCGGCACCACGATATGGGTGGCGAAACCACCATGGATGTCGTTGCCCAGCATTTTCTGGTTGGGGCAAATGGTCGGCTTGCCGCGCCGGCAGACGTCGCACTTTCCGCACGGGATCACCGCCGGAACGATGACCGCCCGATCCACCCAATAAATGGCATCGACGCCGGCATCGACCACGCGGCCGCTGATTTCATGGCCGAGCGTCAGCGGGAGCGCGTGATGGGTGCGCACCCCGTCGTAGTAATAACCAAGGTCGGTATGGCAGACCCCGCAGCCGGCAATTTCGACCACAACCTCGTCGTCGTTCAGCGGCATTGGATTGAATTCGAAGCGAACCAGCGGCTGGTCCTTTCCCGTCATCATCCACTGGATAGCGGTCGGCGGCATCGCAACGATCTCGGTTGCCAATATTCGCTGGCAACCATCGCCGGTCTGGGCCGCCATTTCCTTGATATTTGACAAAACCAGGCCGGGTCCCCGAATGAACCCCTATTCTTGGCTAATTGATTGTTTTTATTGTGTAATTACTCAGAGCCCGGGTTCGGCGCGATCGGCGCTGAGTTTGCGATCGCCGCGGGGTATTTTTTGGCTTTTCCTTTGGTTGAACGCCCGATCGGGTCGCGCCCGGAACCCGCGCCAAGCCGGCCCTCGCCTCACCCGCAATCGTGCCCACGCGTCGCGTGCCGGCCAGACATGATGGCTGCCCACGCATTTTTACCGGCCTCGATCGGTGCGGCCGGCCGCAAACGTCCAATATTGCGGCGGAAGACGAAGCGGACGGTCGGACCTTATCAGTTGAAGGGCCTTCGCTGCCGACATCCAAAGTCATTGACGAAAAACCATGGACAATAGAGACTGTTTTTGCCGCATCGCCACCAACAGCGATCGCGGGCGACTGAATATTTGTGCAGTTACAATCGATTAGCCGAGCGAGAGCGGGCTGACGAAAACTCGAGGGGAAACAATGCGAATACTGAACACCGCCATCGCGGCCGTCGCGTGCTCGGCACTCCTGACTGGCGCCGCGGGTGCGCAGGAAACGGTCAAGATCGGCTTGATTATATCCATGACCGGCCAGCAGGCCTCGACCGGCAAGCAGATCAAGGCCGCCGTCGATCTCTATATGAAAGAGCATGGCGACACCGTCGCCGGCAAGAAGATCCAGGTCCTGCTGCGCGATTCCGGCAGCGTGCCCGACAACACCAAACGGCTGGCGCAGGAATTGATCGTCAAGGACAAGGTCAACGTCATCGCCGGCTTCGAGATCACGCCGGCCGCGCTCGCCGTCGCCCCGCTCGCCACCGAGGCCAAGGTGATCGAACTGGTGATGGCGGCGGGCACCTCGATCATCACCGAGCGCTCGCCCTACATCGTGCGCACCAGCTTCACGGTGCCGCAGTCCTGCGTCATCGTCGCCGACTGGGCCGCCAAGAACGGCATCAAAAAGGTCGTCACCATGGTGTCCGACTACGCGCCGGGCGCCGACGCCGAGAAATCCTTCACCGAGCGCTTCACCGCGGCCGGCGGCCAGGTGGCCGAAGCCATCAAGATTCCGCTTGCCAATCCCGACTTCGCACCGTTCCTGCAACGCGCCGCCGACGCCAAGCCGGACGCGATCTTCATCTTTGTGCCGTCCGGCCAGGGCGGCACCTTCATGAAGCAATTCGCCGAGCGCGGCCTCGACAAGGCCGGCATCAAGGTGATCGGCCCGGGCGACGTGACCGACGACGATCAACTCAACGCCATGGGCGATTCGGTGCTCGGGGTGGTGACCGCGCATTTCTATTCGGCCGATCACCCAAGCGCGATGAACAAGGCCTATGTGGCCGCCTTCGAGAAGGCCAACAGCTTCCGTCCGGCCTTCATGTCGGTCGGCGGCTATGACGGCATGCACCTGATCTACGAGGCGCTGAAAAAGACCGGCGGCAAAGCCGACGGCGATTCGCTGATCGCGGCGATGAAGGGGATGAAATGGGAAAGCCCGCGCGGGCCGATGTCGATCGATCCCGACACCCGCGACGTCATCCAGAACATCTATGTCCGCAAGGTCGAGAAGAAGAACGGCCAACTCTACAATGTGGAGTTTGCCACCTTCGAGGCGGTCAAGGACCCGGTCAAGGCGGCAAAGAAGTAACAACGTGAGCTTGCGCGCGGCGGCCATGGGCTGCCGCGCGCTTTTCATTTGCGCGTAACGGAACAGTCGACGGCCGGTAGCTGATATGACATCGTGCCATCTTGCACGTCTTTCCAGGGAGCGCGGCGTCATCGCAGCGCAAACATGCTGACCATTCTGTTCGATGGCATTGCCTACGGCATGCTGCTGTTCGTCCTCGCGTCCGGGCTGGCGGTGACGCTCGGGTTGATGAATTTCGTCAATCTTGCGCATGGCGCCTTTGCCATGGCCGGCGGCTATGTGACGGTCGTTCTGGTCAACAAAGCCGGCGTTCCTTTCCTCGCCTGCCTGCCGCTGGCTTTTCTGGCCAGCGCGATCCTCGGCATCATCATGGAGCGCACGCTCTATGTGCATGTCTACAAGAAACCCCATCTCGACCAGGTGCTGTTCACCATCGGGCTGGTTTTCATGGCGGTAGCCGCGGTCGATTACGTCATGGGATCGAGTCCGGTGTTCGCGCGCATTCCGGACGCCTTGCAGGGCCGGTTCGAGGTCTTTGGCATCGGTGTCGGCCGCTATCGGCTGCTCATCATCGCGATCTGTGGCCTGCTCACGGTCGGCCTGCAATTCATCCTTACCCGCACACGCTTCGGCAGCCGCCTGCGCGCCGCCGTCGATGACCGCAGAGTGGCGAGCGGGCTCGGCATCAACGTCAATCGGATTTTCGCCTTCACCTTCGCTTTCGGGTCGGGCCTGGCCGGGCTCGGCGGCGCGCTCGGTGTAGAGATTCTCGGTCTCGACCCCAGCTTCCCGCTCAAATTCATGATCTATTTCCTGATCGTGGTGACGGTCGGCGGCACCTCCAGCATCACCGGCCCGTTCCTCGCTTCGCTGTTGCTCGGCATCGGCGACGTCGCCGGCAAGTATTACGTGCCGACGCTCGGCTCCTTCGTCATCTACACCATCATGATCGTCGTGCTGATCTGGCGGCCGCAGGGATTGTTCTCCCGCGCCGCGTCGCGATAAGGCGCCCGCCATGGCCCCGCCTCCTTTTGCCGTCCGCGCCGCCACCGAGTGGCTGTCCGCCCGCGCCCGCTGGCATCCGCTCGAGATCGCGTTCTGGCTGGCCGCGTTTGCCGCGATCTATCTGTTGCCCGAGCAACATCTCATCCTCACCGAGATCGCCTGGCTCGGCTTGTTCGCGCTGTCGCTCGATCTGATCCTCGGCTATGCCGGCATCATCTCGCTCGGCCATGCCGCCTTTTTCGGCTTCGGCGCCTACACCGCCGCGCTGCTGGCCAAGCATGAAATCATCAACGAGCCGGTGCTGGCCCTGCTGGTCTCCGGTTTCGCCGCCATGGCGCTCGGTTTCGTCACCAGTTTCCTGGTGCTGCGCGGCTCCGACCTGACCCGGCTGATGGTGACGCTCGGAGTGGCCCTGCTGCTGCGCGAATTGGCCAACCGCTACGGCTGGCTCACCGGCGGCGCCGACGGCTTGCAGGGCGTCACCATCAAACCGGTGCTCGGCATGTTCCGCTTCGACATGTTCGGCCACACCGGTTACATCTACTGCCTGAGCGTGCTGTTCATCCTCTTTCTGGTTGCCCGCCGGCTGGTGAATTCGCCCTTCGGCCTTTCGCTGCTGTCGGTGAAGGGCAATCCGCTGCGGGCATCGGCGATCGGAATCTCGGTCGACGCCCGCCTGGTCGCGATCTACACCGTCGCCGCCGGCTATGCCGGCATCGCCGGCGCGCTGCTGGCGCAAACGACGGCTTTCGCCTCGCTCGAGGTGTTCTCGTTCGATCGCTCGGCCGATCTGCTGCTGGTGCTGATCATCGGCGGCGCCGGCTATCTCTATGGCGGCTTGATCGGCGCAGTCATTTTCAAGCTCATGCAGGACTATCTGTCGGCGCTGACCCCGCAATACTGGCCGTTCTGGATCGGTCTCATGCTGGTGGTGATCGTGCTGGTCGGCCGCGACCGCATCACCTCGTGGACGGCACCCATCCGTCGGCTTGCCGCGCGGCTGGATTGGCGCGCGGCGGCGCGCCGGGTGGCGGCCGCATCCGCCGAAAGGCACCGACCATGACCATGGTGCTGGAAACGATCGGCCTGACCAAACAATTCGGCGGCATTGTCGCGTCGAACAATGTTTCGCTGCAGATTGCGAAGGGAGCCCGGCACGCCTTGATCGGACCGAACGGCGCCGGCAAGACCACGCTGATCAATCTGCTCACCGGCGTGCTGCGGCCGACCGGCGGCCGCATCCTGCTCGACGGGGAAGACATCGGCAATCTGCCGCCGCACAAACGAGTGCGGCTGGGGATCGTGCGTACGTTCCAGATCAATCAGCTGTTCGGCGACCTGACGCCGCTCGAAACCATCGGACTGGCGGTATCCGAACGGCGCGGGCAAGGCCTCGACTGGTGGCGAATCGTCGGCAGCCGACCGGATCTGGTGACCGAGGCGGTCGAAATCCTGGAACGTTTTCACCTCACCGATGTGATCGACGAGCGCACCGCGGTGCTGCCCTATGGCAAGCAACGCCTGTTGGAGATCGCGGTGGCGATCGCCTGCCGTCCGCGGGTGCTGCTGCTCGATGAGCCGGCGGCCGGGGTTCCCGAGGACGAGCGGCACGAAATCCTGGCCGCCGTCGCCGCCTTGCCCGATGACGTCAGCGTGCTGCTGATCGAGCACGACATGGATATCGTGTTCTCGTTCGCCGACCGCATTTCGGTGCTGGTCAATGGCGCGCTGTTCGTCGAGGGCAGCCCCGAGGAGGTCGCCAGCGACGCCCGCGTCAAGGCCGTCTATCTCGGCGAGGAGGCGGTCGATGCCTGACCTGCTGAATGTCGAACGGCTGACGGCCGGCTATGGCGAGGCGGTGGTGCTGACGGACGTCGGTTTCAAGATCGCCGAAGGCCAGGCGCTGGCGCTGCTCGGCCGCAACGGCATGGGCAAGACCACCCTGGTCAATTCGATCATCGGCGTGACCCGCTATCGTGGTGGAACGATCGCGCTCGACGGCCGCGATATCACCGGCATGCGTCCCGACCAGCGTGCGCATGCCGGCATCGGTTGGGTGCCGCAGGAGCGCAATATTTTCCGCTCCCTGACGGTGGAAGAGAACATGACCGCGATCGAGCGGCCGGGACCGTGGACGCTGGCCAAGGTCTATGCGTTGTTTCCGCGCCTGGCCGAGCGCCGCCGCAATCTCGGCAACGAGCTTTCCGGCGGCGAGCAGCAGATGCTGGCGATCGCCCGCGCGCTCATCCTCAATCCGCGCATCATCCTGCTCGATGAGGCGCTCGAAGGACTGGCGCCGATCATCATCGAGGAGCTGCTGGCGGTGTTGCGCAAGATCATCCGCGAAGAAGGCCTTTCGGCGATTCTCGTCGAGCAGAACGCGCAAAAGATTCTGGGCGTGACGGACCGCGCCATCATCATCGAACGCGGCAGCATCGTCTATGAAGGCGACAGCGCGACGCTGAGGGCGGATAGCAAAACTCTCGAAACCTATCTCGGCGTGACCGAGGCGATGCCCCGGCGCGGCAAGACCGCCAAGCCTTGACCGGCAAAGTCTTGCCCGTGGGCCGCAAGCCGCCCTGGCCGCAGGGCGAAAGCCGCGGCCTTGGCCGGCAACCGGAAAGCTGCCGGCGGCCCAAACCGGCCGCTGCGGTCTGACCGGCAGGCCGGGCAAAAGGCTGCAATGTCCGGCATTTTAGCGCCTAATTGCCCGGCTTTGATTTTAGTCATGGCCGCCGAAGGCAAAAACCGGCCTGCTCCACCCCATCGGCGCGGTTGGGTTCCACAGCAGCCGTAGCGCAGGGGGAAGTCGTTCGATGGAGAAAAGCCAGCCGCGGGCCGGAAAGCGGCTTGTAAAACTGATGCTCAACGGGCGCTGGCGCGAGGATGCGGTCGCCGAGAACCAGCTCTTGGTCGATTATCTGCGGGACGTCGCCCAGCTGACCGGCGTGAAGACCGGCTGCGACGGCGGCGAATGCGGCGCCTGCACGGTGATCGTTGACGGGCAAGCGGTGCCCGCCTGCATCACGCTGGCGATTCGCTGCGACGGCCGCTCGGTCGAGACCATCGAAGGCCTCGCCGCCCAAGGCCGCGTCAGCCAGTTGCAGCGCGCTTTCCATGAGAAGCTCGGAACGCAATGCGGGTTCTGCACTCCCGGCATGATCATGGCCGCCGAAGCGCTGCTGCGGCGCAATCCGAAACCCAGCGACGCCGACATCCGCACCGCTCTGTCCGGCAATCTTTGCCGCTGCACCGGCTATGTGAAGATCATCGAGTCAGTGCAGGCGGCGGCGGAGGCGGCGTCATGACGGCGATTCTACGCGATGCCAAAGGCAAAGAACGCCGCGGCGTTCCCCTGATCGACGGCATCGACAAGGTAACCGGCAAAGCCCGCTATACCGCCGATCTCGACCACGCCAACGCCCTCGTCGGCCGGATATGGCGCAGTCCGGTCAGTCACGCCGATATCGTCCGGATCGATAGTTCCAAGGCGCGCGCGCTCGCCGGCGTGGTGGCGATTCTCACCGGCGACGATTGCCCGCACCCTTACGGCGTTCTGCCGATCGCCATGAACGAATATCCGCTGGCGCGCGGCCGCGTGCGCTATCGCGGCGAGCCGGTGGCGGCGGTGGCGGCGATCGACGCGGAAACCGCCGCGCTGGCGCTCAGCCTGATCGAAGTCGAGTTCAATGAGCTCCCGGCCTATTACACATCGGAGGCCGCGCGCGCTGCCGGCGCCGTTCTGTTGCACGACAACAAACCCGGCAATCTGGAGCGGGACGTGCATAACGAGTTCGGCGACGTTGGCGAGGGTTTCAAACAGGCCGATCTGGTGCGCGAGGAGCGCTTCAGCTGCGCCGAGGTCAACCACGCCCAGATCGAGCCGCACGCCAACCTTTCCGAATACGACCCGCTGACCGGCCGCCTCACAGTGCAGACCGTGTCGCAGGTCGGCTACTACCTGCACCTGATGCTGGCGCAGTGCCTGGAGATGGATTCCTCCCGCATCCGGCTGATCAAGCCGTTCATCGGCGGCGGCTTCGGCGCCCGCGTCGAAGTGTTGAATTTCGAGATCGTCAACGCCCTGCTGGCGCGCGCCAGCGCCGGCAAGGTGATGATGCAGCTGACCCGCGAAGAGACCTTCCTCACCCACCGCGCCCGGCCGCAGACCGATATCCGGCTGAAACTCGGCATGCGGCGCGACGGCCGCATGACCGCGTGCGAATGCGAGGTAGTGCAGCGCGGCGGCGCCTATGCCGGCTACGGTATCATCACCATTCTCTACGCCGGGGCGCTGTTGCAGGGGCTGTACGACATACCGGCGGTCAAATATGACGGCTACCGGGTCTATGCCAATCTGCCGCCGTGCGGGGCCATGCGCGGGCATGGCTCGGTCGACATGCGCCACGCCTTCGAATGTCTGGTCGACCGCATGGCGCACGAGCTCGGGCTCGATCCTTTCGCCGTGCGGCGCGCCAACCTGCTGCAGGCGCCGACCCGCACCTTGAACGATTTGATGGTGAACAGCTACGGTCTCGCCGAATGTCTCGACAAGGTCGAACGGGCCAGCCGCTGGCAGGAGCGGATCGGCAAACTGCCGCCCGGCAAGGGCCTCGGCATGGCTTGCTCGCACTATGTCAGCGGCGCGGCAAAGCCGATCCACCGCACCGGCGAGCCGCATGCGGTGGTCAACCTCAAGCTGGATTTCGACGGCGGCGTGACCGCGCTCACCGGGGCGGCCGATATCGGCCAGGGCTCATCCACCATGGTCGCGATCGCCGTCGCCGAGACGCTGGATATTGCGCTCGACCGCGTGCGCGTCGTCGCCGGCGACAGCGCCGTGACGCCGAAGGACAACGGGGCCTATTCGTCGCGCATCACCTTCATGGTCGGCAACGCCGCGATCGATGCCGCCAAGAACCTGAAGGCGGTGCTGGTCGCGGCCGCCGCCCGCAAGCTCGAGGCGCGGCCCGAAGACATCGAATGCGTCGGCGAGACCTTCCGCGTCGGCAGCGGCGATCAATCGAGCCTGCCTTTCGCCGAGGTGGTGGCGGCGGCGCTGGTCGAGGAGGGTGCGGTCACGGTGAAGGGAACCTTCACCTGCCCGCCGGAAGCACAAGGCGGCAAGCATCGCGGTGGCGCCGTCGGCTCGACCATGGGGTTCAGCTACGCCGCCCAGGTCGTCGAAGTGAGCGTCGACGACGGCACCGGCTTGATCAGCGTCGATAAGGTCTGGGTCGCGCTCGATTGCGGCCATGCCATCAACCCGCTGGCGGTTGAAGGACAAATCGAGGGCTCGGTGTGGATGGGCATGGGCCAGGCGCTGAGCGAAGAGACGCACTATGTCGGGGGCTTGCCGGTGCACGCCAGCCTGCTCGAGTACCGGGTTCCCACCATCGTCGAGTCGCCGCCGATCGAAGTGCACATTG
>Ga0315281_10012869_pt1 | contig 11356 bp, 8 predicted proteins | sample YL17G07_0_MG_FD_204540 | JGI IMG/M metagenome (GOLD analysis project Ga0315281, IMG submission 204540) | Sediment microbial communities from Yellowstone Lake, YNP, Wyoming, USA - YL17G07_0 | ecosystem: Environmental > Aquatic > Freshwater > Lake > Sediment | place: USA: Wyoming | collected... | reverse complement strand
CCGTAAAGTGGCTCTGTGCAGGTACTCTGCCCGCAGCAGTGGGATCGCATGCGGGGTCTTATGGATCATATACGAGCAAACCCGTTTGTGATCCCAGATGAGAAGCCTGTCAAGAGCCCTCGGCGGACCTTCGCGTCGGCGTTGCGTCGGCGCCCAAACCGACTCACGCCGAGGCGCAGTGCTTGACCTGACACCCCGCCCCCAAGATCCGGCAGCAACGGCCTTCACTTCTGGCGCCGGTCGAACCAGCTCTTGCCACTAACACGGCACCAGGCGTCGCGCGCCTCAAGTGCGAAGCGGCGCGCCTGTGGGTCGCTGGCGACCTCGTAGCGCAACCGCGGGTGGCTTTCGTTCCACTCGTCGCGCAGCTGTACCCACGGTCTGCTCGGGTAGAGGTGGCGGTGCGTGAATACCGCCAGCTTGACGTGCTTCTCGCTCATCGCTCGATCGCGCTCCGGCATGCAGCGCGCACGAACCTTGGCATACTCCCTGGCCAGCTCGCGCGGCGAGATGCGGGGGTTGACCCGGATGGTGGTCGGCGCCGCCGCCGGCAGCGAGGCGATCAGCGACCGCTTGATGGTCATCCCGACCACGTGGTAGCGCAGATCGGTCAGAACGAAGGTTGTCACCTCCGCCTCCGTCCAGGCGTCGCAGCGGTAGGCGGCGAAGGCATCGCCGTTCCCGTCACAGAGCTCGACGACGTCGCCTCTGTCTGTGGTCACGAGGCTGAAGGAGGTCGGGCTCGTCGAGGTGGCCGGTGAGCGGTAGACGCCGCCGAAGGGTGAGCCCTCCTCGTCGTAGAGGTAGTCGATCCGCCAGCTGGTCGCGCCCTGGGTCGCCGTGAGGCTCATCAGCGTGAGGCCGTCGTAGGCGAAGGTCGTGGTCGTCGCGCCCACGGTGACGACGCTCTTCGTGCGCTGCCCTTGCGCGTCGTAGGTGTAGGTCGCGCCCGTGGCCGTGTCTGAGTTCGCGTAGGTCGCCAGGCGGCCCTGCGCGTTGTACGTGAAGACGATGGGCTCGTTGGCGGGCGCGGGGCTCGCGTTCGGCCCCTGGCAGGTGCGCCAGGCGTTGTCCGTGTCGAAGCCGTCCGGGGGGGCCCGTCGCTGCCCAGCCCTGAGTCGGGGTCACGCCACCGCGACCGAACGCCGCGACGACCACGATCAGCGGCGCCGCTCCTGCCCACCCTCTGGACGCCTCGGCCGAGGTCTGTGGCGGCCGTCCGCGTGCGCTGCTCCGGCCTCGCGAAGTCGCAGATTCAACCGCCGCCGAGCCGGCCGAAGATGGCGGTGATGAATGGCACCCTGCAGAGCGCACGGCCGCCGGGGGCGAGCGCCCGACACGACGCCGCGCCGCACGATGGGGCAGTGAGCAGCTGCCCAAGCCGCGCCGCATGGGGCGCAAACTCAGTGACTCTTCGGATCACGAACGAGCTGATGCTTCACTTGATGAAGCGCATCGTCTCATTGCCCCCGGCAGCCGCGCGCCCCCCGCCGCGGGGCGCCTCGCCACCCCGCCCGTCACCCAGCCACGAAAGGTCTTCACATCATGAACACGTCACGGCCTCAGATTGCGAGATCACGCCGCCCGGCGACCACCTCACCCAAGCGGGCCGGCGAGCAGCTCACCGTCGAGTGGTGGGAGGTCGAGCGTCCCGTCCCCTACACGCGCAACGCGCGCATCTGTCCAGCGCAAGCAGTCGAGAAGGTCGCGGCCAGCATCCGCCAGTTCGGTTTTCGTCAGCCGATCGTGGTCGACGCAAGTGGCGTGGTGATCGCCGGCCACACGCGCCTGGCCGCCGCCAAGCAGCTCGGCCTCGCCAAGGTCCCCGTGCACATCGCCGGCGATCTCTCCCCCGCCCAGGCAAAGGCCTACCGGCTGGCCGACAATCGCACGGCCGAGGAGACAAGCTGGGATCTTGAGCTCTTGCCGCTCGAGCTTGAGGGTCTCATCGAGCTTGAGTACGACCTTGCGCCGCTGGGCTTCGAGAAGGACGAGCTCGCCGAGCTGCTGAGCAACCCCAGGCAGGGTGAGCGCGATCCCGACGCCGTACCCGATCCGCCGAGCGTGCCGATCACAAGGCCGGGTGACCTCTGGGAGCTCGGTCCCCACCGCCTGCTCTGCGGCGACAGCACCGACGCAGCGAGCGTGAAGCGGCTGATGGACGGACGGAGGGCCAGCCTCCTGGCGACCGATCCACCGTATTTGGTTAGCTACGACGGCGGCCACCACCCCGCGACGGTGGGCAACGGCGGCAAGGCCGGCAAGAGCTACGAGAAGGAATGGGACGCCTACCGCGACCCTGAGCACTCGACCGAGTTCTACGCCGCCTTCCTACAAGCGGCGATCGATGAGGCGCTCACAGAGGCGCCGGCCGTCTACCAGTTCTTCGCGATCACGCGCGTAGAGTGCGTGCTCTCTGCCTGGCGTGCGGTCGGCCTCCTCGCCCACCAGACCTTGATCTGGAAGAAGAGCCGCGCCGTTCTGACCTACTCCGACTACCTCTGGGACTACGAGCCCTTCCTCTACGGCTGGCGGGCCGGCTCCAGACCGCAGCGACGCCCACCGGCCGCTGCGAGGTGCGTCTGGGAGGTTGCGAGCGGAGGCGATGACGCCCCCGGCGCCGTGCATCCGACGATCAAGCCGACGGAGCTTGTGCGGCGGCCCATCCTCTACCACACCTCACCCGACGAGCCGATCTACGAGCCGTTCTGCGGCAGCGGCACGGCGTTGATCGCCGCCGAGCAGACGGGGCGCGTCTGCTTCGCCCTGGAGCAGAGTCCAGCCTTCTGCGATGTGGCAATCACGCGCTGGGAGGCCTTCAGCGGCCAGAAGGCGGTACGTCATGGCTAAGGCCACAAGTGATCAGGTCGAGCGCCGCATCGAGGAGATCATGCCACTGGTCACCGAATGTCTCTCGCTGCGTGAGATCCGCGCCTGGACGATCAAGCACACCAGCTGGGGAGCGAACCTCTCCGAGGTGCAGCTGAAGCGCTACCTGGCACGCGCCAGGCTGCTGATCAAGGCCTCCTGCGAGATCGACCGCGACTACGAGATCGGCGCCGCCAAGGCGCGCTGCGAGCGGATCATCGCCAAGGCGGCGGCCAAGGGCGATCTGCACGGTGAGCTGGCGGCCGTCAAGCAGCTCTGCGAGCTCTTCGGGCTCGAAGCGTCCAGGCGTAGCGAGCTATCCCTCGCCGGCGCCCTCGATATCGGCGCCGCCCGCGAGCTCCTCACCGGTCTGCTCGCCAGGGAGCTCGCCGGCCAGGAAGGAGGTGAGGATGATGAAGCGGCACGTGGCAGTGACTGAAGAGCATCGTCGCCGAGTGGCCGCCATGCTCGCCGGCCTCTCCGACGCAGAGCTCGCCGCGGCCGCCTTCGGCGTGCACATCCCCTCGGAGCGCGAGTTCATCGAGGCCTGCCAGATCGAGGACAAGCTCTCTGGGACCCTCGTTCAGTTCAAGCTCTGGCCGGCGCAGGCCGAACTGCTGCCGCGCCTCACCGAGAAGCGCCTCTTCGCCTTGAAGGCACGGCAGCTCGGCATCACCTGGCTCGACCTCGCGCACTGGCTCTATGAGGCCAGCTTCTGGGGACACCGCCTCATCTTGGTCGCGCGCCAGACGCACGAGGATGCGCTCGATGCGATCCATCGCCTCAAGGTGCTGCGCGGCGGCCTGCCGCCCGAGTGGCAGGCGCGCATCGTCGTCGACCGACGGCAGAGCCTGTCCTTCGCCAACGGTAGCCGCTTCAAGGCGCTCACCACGACCAAGCGCATGGGCCGCTCGCACGCTGCCTACGGGGCGCTCATCGACGAGTTCTGCTTCTTCGATGCAGAGGAGGAGGAGCTCAGCGCCCTCGAGGCTGCCTGCGAGCGCATCCACATCGTCTCCTCGGGCAACGGCGCCGGCGACTACGCCCACACGCTCTGGCGCCAGGCCGAGAGCGGTGAGGGCGTCTGGAGGACGCTCTTCTTGCCCTGGGGTGCGCACCCACACAGAGATGCGGCGTGGTATGCGCGCACCGTGCTTTCGGCGACCTCGCCGCGGCTTGCCCGGCGCGAGTATGCAGCATCACCCGAGGAGGCCTTCGCCGCCCCGGAGGGCGTCTTCTTCGAGCGCTTCACGCGCGAGCGCAACGTCGCCGAGATCGAGGTCGTGAACAACTGGGGGACCTACCGCTGCATCGACTTCGGCTACCATTCCCCGGCCTGCGCCTGGCTGCAGGTCTCACCGAAGGGGCAGTGGTTCGTGGTCGCCGAACTCGTGCCCCATGACCTGACGACCGACGAGTTCGCGACAGCCATCCTTGCCGAGGAGGAGCAGCTTGGGCTCGCCAAGCCGCCGCTTCGCGCCACCTACTGCGACCCCGCCGGCAACGCGGTGAACTCACACACCTCAGAGAGCGAGGTGCGCATCTTCGCCCATCACGGCATCCACTGCCACAGCAAGACGAGCGGCGTGAGAGAGGGCTGCGTCGTGCTGATGGACGCGCTCGCCCACCCCGAGCTGCCGCTCACGGTCGCAAGCTGCTGCCGCTGGACGATCGAGGCGCTCTCCTCGGTGGCGCCCGACCCCCATCAGAGCGACCGCTACGACGAGCGCAGCCCGTATGCGCACATCCTCGATGCGCTGCGCTACTTCGCGGTCAACGGGCCGTCCGTGGGAGGAAAGGAGGGGATCGGCAGCATCAGTAGCGGCATGCATGGGGAGCGACCCACGGAGTTCTGAAGACCGCCGACTCCCTCCAACGCCGCCCTCCGACGACGGACAGTCGTCGTCAACGAGCAGACGGGGAATGTCATGGCAGTCGCTGCCACCCGGGTCCTAGCCTCCTGATGAGGCTCGGCCGTCACGTTCCTTGCGCGGGCACTGTCCAAAGATACTGATCGAGGGTCCTCACTGAACCGCCCCGGGTTCAGTGGAGACCGGTCGTTTGAGTCCCTTGTGTTCTTCAAGGGCGGTCCTGCGAGAGTACTCCTCTTCGAGTTCGACCGGTGGGATGGTGCCGATCGGCTCGAGTAGGCGACGGTCGTTAGACTCCTCGACCCACTCCGGCGTGGCGTCCTCGACTTCATCGAGGTTTCTCGAGGAGCCCTGTCCTTGGGTCAGATCGGCCCGCGAAGACCGACGGTGGTCCGACTGAGAGCGGCTATCTGCAGCTGGGGGCAGCTGGAGGTCTTGTTGTCGTGTCCAGCCGTCAGAAAGCCATGATTTGCAGCTGCTTCTGTCCCCTCGCCGACGCCGAGCCGACGTGTGCGGCGGTGAAGACCCCCCAGCAGCTACGCGAGGAGCCGACACAAGCCGACGCCAACAGAGGCCGTATAGCGCTACAGAGCGTGCGTGAGTTGGTCGGCGATCTTCAGTCCGAAAACCATAACCTCAGGGTGGACCGATTTCAGGGGGTCAGGTCAATCGGGCTCTACCATGAATACGAGGCCAACGACGTGGTCGCCGAGGGCAACAACGGCGGCGATCTGGTCAAGGACCTGCTGAAGGCGATCGATGGCCGGGTGCCGGTGCGCATGGTGCACGCCAGCCGCGGCAAGTTCGTGCGCGCCGAACCGATCAGCTCCCTGTATGAGCAGGGGCGCGTGCATCACGTCGGCAGCTTTCCCGAACTGGAAGACCAGATGGCCAGCTTCACGCCCGATCTCGACCGCGCCACGCAGGGCTCGCCGGACCGCGTCGACGCCCTGGTCTGGGGGCTGAGCGAGGTGATGCTCACGGTCACCCACAAGACATGGAGCGTCAAATATGCCTGAGAAGGTGGGGGGCTGAAGCGAGGTGCTGCTCACGTGGGCGGCGAGGCGCGTCGACCCGCAGCCATTGCGCACAACACGTCAAGCCGAACACCGATTCCACTCGACCTCGGTCGCCTCATGCAGCCGATCACCCGGCGCAAGTATCCGAAGTAGCCGACGAAGGGCTACATTGAGGCGTGAGGCAAGCACGCGCGGGATTCTGCCACGCCTCCCCGCCCAGTGCTAGTGCGACAAGAACGCCGCCAAAGCGAGCCGTGATCGAGTTTTCGTACCCCACGCCCCAGGCCACCGCCCTGCGGCCCCTCGTGTCGGCGGTCAAGCAATCGTGTCGCTCCGCGTACGACGAAACGTGTCGCATGAGCGGGCGCGTACGGGTCAGCTCTGCAGGCGGCTATCACCTCCGTCCCTCTGCTCGAGCATCCTGTCCTTGAGTCGGTAGGACGGCCCGTTGATCGAGATCACCTCGGCGTGGTGCAAGAGGCGGTCGAGGATGGCTGAGGCGAGCACCTCGTCGCCGAAGACCTGGCCCATCTCGCCGAACGTCTTGTTGCTCGTGAGGATGATCGAGCCGCGTTCGTAGCGCCGGCTGACGAGCTGGAAGACCATGTTGCCCTCGGCGCGGCTCAAGGGCAGGTAGCCGACCTCGTCGAGCACCAGCACCGCCGGCTTCAGGTAGGTCTGCAGCTTCTTGGCGAAGCGTCCCGTGCTCTCCGCCTCTCTCAGGTTGCGCACCATGTCGTCGAGGCTCGTGAAGTAGACCGAGTAGCCCGCCTGGCAGGCGGCGATCGAGAGGCCCACGGCGAGCATCGTCTTGCCCACCCCGGGTGGGCCGAGCAGGCAGACGTTGGCCTTGCCCTCGACGAAGGCCAGGGTCGCCAGGTCGCGCACCTTGCGCGCGTCGAGCTGCGGCTGGAAGGCGAAGTCGAACTCGTCGAGGCCCTTGTGGTGGGGCAGGCCGCTGAGCTTGAGGGCGTTGCGGAAGCGCCGCCCCTCGCGCACCCCGAGCTCCTCTTCGAGGGCCAGGTCGAGGAACTCGCGGTAGCCGAGGCTGCCCTCTTCGGCACGGGCGATGAGCACCTCGGCGCTCTCCGCGAGATGCGCAAGGTGCAGCCGTTCGGCGTGCGCACGGATGCGCTCGGAAACGAGTTCGCTCATCGCCCGCCTCCCGCGCCGACGGCGAAGAGCTCGTCGTAGGTGGCCGGGTCGCGGCGCGCCACGGGGACGCCGACGGCGGCGAAGCGCACGAGCAGGCCGGCGAGCGCGTCATCTGGGAGCGGCTCGGGCAGCGGCGCAGCGGGGCCGGCGTGCGGGCCCCGCCCGTCCGGGAGACCGTCCCAATGGCACTCGTCCACGACCCAGCTGCCGCGCTCGCGGGCGCGGGCGTGCGTTGCCAAGAGCCGCGGCTCGCCCCCGAGCGTGAAGATGCGCACCTCCTCGGGGGTGACGCGCAGCTCGAGGCGCTGGCGCGGGCGCACCGCCGTCCAGGGCACCGAGTAGAGGGAGGCCTCGAAGGAGACGAGCGCGTCCTTGCCGACGACGCGCAGGTGGCGCTCGCAGACCACGTAGGGTGCGTCGGGAAGGGGCTGCAGGGCGGCGCGATCGCGCTCCGCGCGCACGGCAATCACCTCGCCGTGGGTGCGGTGCACCTGCGCCCTTCTCACCGGCAGCCACGCCTCCCAGGCCGCCTGCCATTCCTCGAGCGTCGTGAACTCGCGGCCGGCGGCCACCTTCTCGCGGGTCAGCTCGACCAGGCGCTCGACGCGGCCCTTGGCCTGCGGCCGCTCCGGCCAGCAGACCCGGACGGCGAAGCCGTGGTGCGCGGCGAAGGCCACGGCCTCGGAGTGGAGTTCCACGGGCTCGCCGCGGCCGACGTGGCGGCGCACCACTGTCTTGGTGCGGTCGTAGACGATCTCGGCCGGCACGCCGCCGAAGTGAGCGAAGGCGGCTGCGTGGCAGGTCCAGAAGGTGGCGAGGTCCTGGCGGCGAGTGTAGAGGCAGAAGGGGTCGCGCGAGCAGCTGAGGACCATGTGGAAGCTGTAGACGGGGCTGCCGTCGGGGAGGCTCTCCTCATGGCCCCAGTCGACCTGGGCCTGGGCGCCGGGAGCGACACAGAAGCGGCGGTGCATCTCGCCGCCGCTTCTCAGGCCGAGCTCGGCGGCGATCTCGGGGCGCCGCGCCGCGACGTACTCCTTGACGCGCTGGTAGGAGCCCGCGAAGCCGTGGTCGGCGACGAGGCGCTCGTGGATCGTGGTGGCGCGGATCTGCGCCTTGGAGGTGCGCAGCTCCGCGTCGATGAGGTCGGCGTAGCGATCGATCACCTTCTCCCGCGGCGGCCGCGGGCGGTAACGCGGCGGCTTCTGTCGTTCCGCGGAGAGGTACTTGCGGGCGGTGCGCCAGTCGCAGCCGGCGAGGCGGGCGATCTCGGCCCAGGTCGCACCGGATGCTGCCAACGAGCGATAGGAAAGCAGGTCCATCCACTCCTCCTGGTTGATCATGGGCTGCCTTCCTTCGGGCTCGGACTGCTCCGTCCCGGCGATTCTCGGCTATCCCACGATCAGGCTCAGGGACTCACCCACTGAGAGCGACACGTTTCGTCGTACAGGAAGCGACATGTTTCAGCGTACGCCGACATGGCGCTCCTTGCCGTCGGCGAGCTTCACCCTGGCGCGACGCGGGCGCTCGCACACGCAGGGCCACTCGCCGCAGCGCGGACACGGGCACACGCACGGGTGCTCGCCGCACTTGGGGCACGGACACACAGGGATGCTCACCGCAGTCGGGGCATGGGCAGATGCACGGCCGCTGCCCGCACACCTCGCAGACGTCCTTCTCGCACTCGCACGGGTACTTGCCGCACTCCGGGCAGACGCACTCGCAGACCAGCTTGCCGCAGATCGGGCACTCCTGCGGGCCGCCGTCCCACTCCGGGTCGAGGAAGTGGTGGTAGGCCTTCACGAAGTCGTAGATCGTGAAGTAGTCCTTGTCGTCGAAGAGGCGCGTGCCCCGCCCGATGATCTGCTTGAACTCGATCATCGAGCCGATCGGCCGCATCAGGACGATGTTGCGGATGTTGCGCGCGTCGACCCCCGTGGAGAGCTTCTGCGAGGTCGTGAGTACGGTGGGGATCGTCTTCTCGTTGTCCCGGAAGTCGCGCAGGTGCTGGTCTCCCAAGGCGCCGTCGTTGGCGGTGACGCGCTGGCAGTAGTTGGGGTCGCGGCTGCGCTTCATCTGGTTGATGAGGTCGCGAACCGCCAGGGCGTGCTCCTGGGTCGCGCAGAAGACGAGCGTCTTCTCGCTCTGGTCGATTTCACCCATCATGATCTCGACGCGCTTCTTCTCGCGCGCCTTGATCTCGATGATGCGGTTGAAGTCGTCCTCGACGTAGATGCGGCCCTCCTCGACCTCGCCCTCGACCACGGTGTCGTCGGGCGTGTACACGTACTCGTCGAGGGTGGTCTGGATCTGCTTGACGCGGAAGGGCGTGAGGAAACCGTCGTTGATGCCCTCCTTGAGCGAGTAGACGTAGACCGGCTCACCGAAGTAGCGGTAGGTGTCGACGTTGTCGGTGCGCTTGGGGGTCGCCGTCATGCCAAGCTGCACGGCAGGGGCGAAGTACTCGAGGATGCCGCGCCAGTTGCTTTCGTCGTTGGCCCCTCCGCGATGGCACTCGTCGACGACGATGAAGTCGAAGAAGTCGGGTGGGTACTCGCCGAAGTAGGGCTCCGGGCGGTCGGAGGCGGCGTTCGCGGGCGACTCGTCGCCGTTCGCGGGCGGCCCGCTCATGAAGGTCTGGAAGATGGTGAAGAAGAGGCTGCCGTTCTTGGGGACCTTGCCCTTCTTGCGGATGTCGGCAGGGGCGATGCGGACCATCGCGTCCTCGGGGAAGGCGCTGAAGGCGTTGTAGGCCTGGTCGGCGAGGATGTTGCGGTCGGCGAGGAAGAGAATGCGCGGCCTGCGAGTGGGTTCGCGGGTCAGGTTCCAGTGGCTGTAGAACAGCTTCCACGCGACCTGGAAGGCGATGAAGGTCTTGCCGGTGCCGGTGGCGAGTGTGAGGAGGATGCGCTGCTTGTCGGCGGCGATCGTCTCCATTACGCGCTCGACGGCGATGTCCTGGTAGTAGCGACTGGGGTGTGAGCCGCCCTTGTCCTCGAAGGGCACGGCGGCGAAGCGGTCGCGCCAGGCGTTCTCTTCAGCGAACGTGAGTGCCCAGAGCTCGTCAGGCGAGGGGTACTGCGTCCGCTCGCCCTCCGTCCCCGTCTCCATGTCGATCGCGTAGATGCCGCGGCCGTTGGTCGCGTAGGTGAAGCGCACGGCCAGCTTGCCGGCGTAGTCCTTGGCCTGGCCGACCCCCTCGGTGAGCGGCTTATCCCAAGCTTTCGCCTCGACCACGGCGAGCTTGCGGTTGCGATAGACGAGGACGTAGTCGGCCGCGAGTGCCGCCGCGCGCCGGCCCGGCCCTTCTATGCGCCCCGGCGCGATCGGGTACTCGCGCAGGATCCGGCTGCCTTCGACGACGCCCCAGCCCGCCGCCGCGAGCGCGGGGTCGATGAGCTCGGCGCGGGTCTCGGCTTCGTTCATCTCAGCCGCTGGCCTCCCCGAACAGTCGGCCGGGTGCAGCCAGCTCGGCCACGGGCACCGCCTCGACTTTGTCCGCCAACGGATAGCGTGTGTCGCCCGGGTACACGACGGCGACGTGGTCGAGGTCCAAATCCGCCAGCGCGACCCCGATGGATTTCGTCATCTTGGGAGCGTCGGCGTGTTTGCACTCCACGCCCAGCAGCCGACCACCCCGGCTCAAGACCAGGTCGATCTCTGCCCCCTGATGGGTGCCCCAGAAGAACGCCTCGTCGTGCGGCTCCCCCGCCAAGACCTGCTCGATCACGAATCCCTCCCAAGAGGCGCCGAGCTTGGGGTGCGTCATCAGGGCCTTGGCCGTATCGATGCCCAGCAGCCGATGAAGCAGACCGCTATCACACACGTAGACCTTGGGCGACTTGACCTGACGCTTGCGGAGGTTGGCGTGCCACGGCTGGAGCTGCCGGACCATGAACGCATCGGCCAGCAGATCCAGGTAGTGACGCGCCGCCGCCGGCCTTACGCCGAGCGTGCGCGCGGCGTCGGCGGTGTTCCAGGTCTGAGCGTGGTAGTGGGCGACTATCGTCCAGAAGCGGCGCAAAGCCGTCGCCGGCACGCGCACGCCCCACTGCGGCAGGTCACGCTCCAGCAGGGCCAGGATGAACTGGTCACGCCACGAGGCACTGTCGGCCTCGGAGGCCGCCAAGTACGACAGCGGGAAGCCGCCCCGGCGCCACAAGTCGTGGAGCGCCGCCTTTCCGACCTCGTCCAGCGTGAAGCCGCCAATGATGAGGCGCTCGGACCGTCCGGCCAGGCTCTCCGATGTCTGCCGCAGAAGGTCGCCCGAGGCGCTGCCGAGTATGAGGAAGCGCGCCGGGTTGGGCGTTCTGTCGACGAGGACGCGCAGGATGGGAAAGAGGTCCGGCCTGCGCTGCACTTCGTCGATCACCACGAGTCCCTCGAGCGGGCGCAAAGCGGTCAGCGGCTCGTCCAGCCGGGAGAGGCTCGCCGGATCCTCCAGAT
>Ga0315281_10012868_pt1 | contig 11356 bp, 8 predicted proteins | sample YL17G07_0_MG_FD_204540 | JGI IMG/M metagenome (GOLD analysis project Ga0315281, IMG submission 204540) | Sediment microbial communities from Yellowstone Lake, YNP, Wyoming, USA - YL17G07_0 | ecosystem: Environmental > Aquatic > Freshwater > Lake > Sediment | place: USA: Wyoming | collected... | reverse complement strand
TCAGGCCGGCGTCTTCTCATCCACCGCCTTCATGGAAAGACGAATACGACCCTGCTTGTCGACTTCCAGCACCTTGACCTTGACGGTCTCGCCTTCGGTCAGCTTGTCGCTCACGTTCTCGACACGCTCGTTCGAAATCTGCGAGATGTGCACCAGGCCGTCGCGACCGGGGAGAATGGTGACGAACGCACCGAAGTCCATCAGCTTGGCGACCTTGCCGACGTAGATTGTGCCGACTTCGACGTCGGCGGTGATCTGCTCGATGCGGCGACGCGCTTCCTGGGCAGCGGCGTTGTCGGCCGAGGCGACCTTCACGGTGCCGTCGTCTTCAATGTCGATGGTGGCGCCGGTCTCTTCGCACAGCGCGCGAATGACGGCGCCGCCCTTGCCGATGACGTCGCGGATTTTTTCCGGGTTGATTTTGAAGGTGACAATGCGCGGCGCGTAGTCGGACATCTCGGTGCGCGGGGCGGCAATTGCCTCGTGCATGATCTTGAGAATGTGCAGACGCGCGTCCTTGGCCTGCTTCAGCGCCGTTTGCATGATCTCTTTGTTAATGCCTTCGATCTTGATGTCCATCTGCAGCGCGGTGACGCCTTCGGTGGTGCCGGCCACCTTGAAATCCATGTCGCCGAGATGATCTTCGTCGCCGAGAATGTCGGTGAGCACGGCAAAACCCTTCTCTTCCTTGATCAGACCCATGGCGATACCCGCGACCGGTGCCTTGATTTTCACGCCCGCGTCCATCATGGACAGGGTGGCGCCGCACACGCTCGCCATGGAGCTCGAGCCGTTCGACTCGGTGATCTCCGAGACTACGCGCAACACGTACGGGAAGGTGGCCATGTCCGGCAGCACCGCGATCATGGCGCGCTTGGCGAGACGGCCGTGGCCGATTTCGCGGCGCTTGGGCGTACCGACGCGGCCGGTTTCACCGGTGCAGGACGGCGGGAAGTTGTAATGCAGCATGAACGGTTCTTTGCGCTCACCTTCGAGGGCGTCGATGATCTGTGCGTCGCGGCCAGTGCCGAGGGTGGTGACCACCAGCGCCTGGGTCTCGCCACGCGTGAACAGCGCCGAGCCATGGGTACGCGGCAGCACGCCGGTGCGGATAATGATCGGGCGCACGGTGGTGGTGTTGCGGCCGTCGATGCGCGGCTCGCCGGCGATAATGCGCCCGCGCACCACTTTCTTCTCGATGTCCTTGATGATGCCCTTGATGTGTTCGATCTGATCGCCACTCGTGGACTCGTTGGTCGTGACAGCCAGCACCTTGTCCTTGATGGCGCTCATGGCGTCCTGACGGGCGGCCTTTTCCTTGATGCTGTAGGCGGCGGCAATGTCGGCCTCGCACAGCTTCTTGATCTGTTCGATGAGGACAGTATCTTTCTCCGGTGCCTTCCACTCGGAAGCCGTTACACCAACTTCCTTGGCGAGCTCGCGGATTGCCTTGATGGCGAGGTTGCCCTGCTCATGACCGAACAGCACGGCACCGAGCATGACTTCTTCCGACAACACCTGGGCCTCGGATTCCACCATCAACACGGCGGACTCGGTGCCGGCGACGACCAGATTGAGCTGCGAGGTCTTGAGGGCCTCGTTGCCAGGGTTGAGCAGGTACTTGCCGTTGGCGTAGCCGACGCGCGCCGCACCGACCGGGCCCTTGAACGGCAGACCGGAGACGGCCAGCGCTGCGGAGGTGCCGAGCATGGCGACGATATCCGGGTCGATATCCGGGTTCACCGACATCACGGTGGCGATGACCTGCACTTCGTTGGTGTAACCCTTGGGGAACAGCGGACGGATCGGACGATCGATCAGGCGCGAGGTAAGAATTTCTTTTTCGGAAGGACGGCCTTCGCGCTTGAAGAAACCGCCCGGAATGCGGCCGGCGGCGTAGGTACGTTCCTGATAATCTACAGTGAGCGGGAAAAAATCCTGGCCCGGCTTGGCTTCTTTGCGGCCGACCACGGTGACATGCACCACGGTGTCACCCATGCTGGCAATAATGGCGCCGCTGGCCTGACGGGCGATTTCGCCGGTCTCGAAGGTCACTGTGTGATCACCGTACTGGAACGTTTTGACGACTTTCTTCAAGGCGCGATCCTCTTACCCGTTAAATGGCTTGTTCTTACTTGCGCAGACCGAGTTTCTCGACCAGCGATGAATAGCGCTTGCTGTCCACGCTCTTGAGGTAGGCGAGCAGCTTGCGGCGCTTGCCGACCATGCGCAGCAGACCCATGCGCGAGTGGTTGTCTTTCTTGTGCGCCGTGAAATGGCCGGACAGGTCGTTGATGCGCGCTGACAACAGCGCCACCTGCACTTCCGGTGAACCGGTGTCTTTCTTGCCGGTCTGGTGATCTTTCATAATCTTGGACTTCTGGTCTGCCTTGAGGGTCATGCGCAATGCCTCTGCCTACTGGAGAAAGGGGTTCAATAAGGGCCGGTATTCTAACCGCGTGAGGGGTCAGCCTCAACCGTTTTCTGCGTCATTTCAGGCTCTTCCGTAGCATGCAGCAGGCGGCGCGGGGCCAGCTGGCCATCCTCCTCGACACCCAGGCCCAGAAACCGGCCGCCGTCCTGATAGACCCGCGCCCAACCGCCGGTAACGGGCATGGGCCGGGCTGTGACAGCCTGGCCCTGGCAGAAGTAAAAGGCGGCATTCGAGCTTAAAACCACCTGTGGCAGGGCGCGCAGGGCCTGATCCGCGGGTATCAGGCACGCGGCGCGTTCCTTCTGTCCCGGCAGGGCCGCGAAGGCTTCCAGGCTGATGGTTTCATCCACGGTAAAACCGCCCATGGCGGTGCGACGCAGCTCGGACACATGCGCGCCACAACCAAGCAGTTCACCCAGGTCATGCGCGAGGCTGCGGATATACGTGCCCTTGGAACAGCTGATGTCCACGGTCAGGGACTGACCGATCAGGTCGAGGACGGTGTATTCGTAGATGGTAACCGGACGCGGGGCGCGTTCCGTGACAATGCCGGCGCGCGCCAGCTTGTAGAGCGGCTGGCCGTCCTGCTTGATGGCCGAGTACATCGGCGGCACCTGTTCGATGGGGCCGGTAAAGTGCTGGATGGCGGATTCGATTTCGCGCCGGCTGACAGTGACCGGACGGATCTCCAGCACCTCGCCTTCGGAGTCGCCGGTGGCTGTGGAGACGCCGAGGCTGAATACGGCGCGGTAGCGCTTGTCAGCCTCGAGCAGAAAGCGTGACACCTTGGTGGCCTCACCGAAACACAGCGGCAACAGACCACTGGCCAACGGGTCAAGACTGCCGGTGTGGCCGGCCTTGCGCGCCAGCAGCAGGTGCTTGGCTTCCTGCAGGGCACGGTTCGAGGTCAGGCCGACTGGCTTGTCGAGCAGCAGGATGCCATGCACATCCAGCAGTTGACGCTTGATGCGCGGCGCGCGCGGCAATGCTTGAGAATCGGACATCAGTCGGTTTCGCCCTGCTCACGACGCGCCTGCGCCAGCAGGCGCTCGATGACGTCGCCACGCTCGACTGATTCGTCGTACGCGAAGTGCAGGATCGGCACCTGACGCAGCAGCGTTCGATCGCGCAGCGCATGGCGCAGAAAGCCGGCCGCGTGATTGAGCGCGTCCACTGCCTTCTGTGCCGGCTCCTGCCCGCCGAGATGGGTGATGAAGACCTTGGCGTGCGCCAGGTCAGCGGCCACGTCCACGGCCGTGAGATTCACCTGCGCCACTCGCGGATCATTCATTTCGCGCGCGATCATCACCGCCAGCTCACGCTGCAGCAGTTCGCCGATTTTGCGGGTGCGGCCGGTGTCTTTGTGCATGGGCTTCACTTGCCGCCGGGTGGCGGTGTCGTACCGGGATAGGACTGAAAGAATAAGGTGCCGCCGATGAAATCGGATTCACGCAGATCAATAAATGATCTGCGTGAACCTGTGGCTGTCATTACAAGGTCCGCTGCACCTGCACCTTCTCGAACACCTCGATCTGGTCGCCGGGCTGGATTTCACTGTAATTCTTGATGCCGATACCGCATTCGAGGCCAGACTTCACCTCGGAGGCATCATCCTTGAAGCGTTTGAGCGATTCGATCTCACCTTCGAACACCACCACGTTGTCGCGCAGCACGCGGATCGGGCGATTACGCTTGACCGTGCCTTCGTTCACGTAGCAGCCGGCGATGACACCGATCTTGGGTGCGCGGAACACCTCGCGCACTTCGACCTGGGCGATGACATCTTCGCGGAACTGCGGCTTGAGCATGCCAACCAGCGCGGACTTCACTTCCTCGACCGCTTCATAAATGATGTTGTAATAGTGCACGTCCACGCCTTCGGCCTCAATCAGGCGGCGCGCACCGGAATCGGCGCGCACGTTGAAGCCGATCATGACCGCCGCCGAGGCACGCGCCAGATTCACGTCCGACTCGTTGATCGGGCCTACCATGGCATGGATGACCTTGACCTTGACCTCGCTGGTGGACAGCTCCTCGAGTGCCTTGGTGAGAGCCTCGATCGAGCCCTGCACATCCGCCTTGATGATGAGGTTGAGGGTATTCTCGCCTTCCTGCATTTGCTCGAACACATCCGAGAGCTTGGCCGCAGCACGCGCCGCGAACTGCGTATCTTTGTATTTTCCCTGGCGATAGAGCGCGATTTCGCGCGCCTTGCGCTCGCTCTCCACCACAATGACTTCATCACCGGCACTCGGCACACCCGACAGGCCCTGGACTTCTACCGGAATGGAAGGTCCGGCTTCGGTGATCGCCTTGCCCTTTTCGTCGAACATCGCGCGCACGCGACCGAACTCGCGGCCGGCCAGCACCACATCACCCTTCTTGAGCATGCCGCGTTGCACCAGCACGCTCGCCACCGGGCCGCGGCCCTTGTCGATGCGCGCTTCGATGACGAGTCCGGTGGCCGGGCCAGCCTTGGGCGCCTTGAACTCGAGCACTTCGGCCTGCAACAGCACGGCTTCGAGCAGGTTGTCGATGCCTGCGCCGGTCTTGGCCGAGACATCCACGAATATGTCGTGGCCGCCCCAGACTTCCGGCACCACTTCATGTTTGGTCAGTTCCTGGCGTACACGGTCGGGATCCGCGCCGGGCTTGTCGATCTTGTTGACCGCGACAATGATCGGCACACCGGCGGTGCGCGCATGATGAATCGCTTCGATGGTCTGCGGCATGACGCCGTCATCGGCCGCCACCACCAGGATCACGATGTCGGTGGCCTTGGCACCACGCGCACGCATGGCGGTGAACGCCTGGTGACCGGGCGTATCGAGGAAGGTCACCACGCCACGCGGTGTCTCCACGTGATACGCGCCGATATGCTGGGTAATGCCGCCCGCCTCGCCGCTCGCCACCTTGGCTTTGCGGATATAGTCGAGCAAAGATGTTTTGCCGTGGTCGACGTGGCCCATGACGGTCACGACCGGCGGGCGCGGTTCGGGTTCGCCGTACAGGCCGGCCTCGCTACCCAATAATGATTCCGGACCGGAGTCCTTCGCGGCCTTGGCGACATGACCCATTTCTTCGACCACGATGGTCGCGGTGTCGCGATCGACCACCTGGTTGATGGTCACCATCATGCCGAGCTTCATGAGCACCTTGATGACCTCGACCGACTTGACAGACATCTTCTGGGCCAGTTCGGCCACCGTCAGCGTTTCGGGCAAGGCCACTTCGCGCACCACGCGCTCGACCGGCATCTCGAAACCATGCTGGCCGGACATGCTCGTCTGAACGTTGGCACTGGACGGCGCAAACCGGTCGCGACGCTTTCCGCCACCACCGCTAGCCTTGCGCGCATCCGACAGACGCAATTCCTGACGATCGCCGCGTTTGCCTTTCCAGTCGCCTTTCTTCTTGTCACCCGGTTTGGGGGGCGTGCCGGGGCGCTTGATGTCACCCGGCTTCGCAGCCGGTGCGCGCTCCTCGGCCACGGAAGCGCCGATCGGCGCCTGCACGACCACGGGTCCGGTCGGGCGTGCCTCCGGCACTACAATCTCCGGCACGTGCGGGGCTTCCGCGACAATTGCCTCGGCCTCGGCAAACTCCGGTTGCGGGTGCGGGTGCGCCTGCGCCTCAACTTCGGCGGCCGCGGCAACCTCTTCCTCTATGGTGCTGCGCTTGACGAAGGTGCGCTTCTTGCGCACTTCCACCTGCACGGTGCGCGCCGGACCGGTGCGCGTCGCCTGTTTGATCTGGCTGACCGATTTCTGCTTGAGCGTGATCTTGGTGGTGCCGCCTTCGCCGCCGCCGTGGTGCGTGCGCAGATAACCGAGCAGGGTCATTTTCTCCTCGTCGGTCAACGAGTCGTCCACGCCCTTGCCGGACACGCCGGCCGACACGAGCTGCGTGATCAGCCGCTCGGGCTGCACGCCGATCTGCGTGGCAAATGCCTTGATGGTGGTTTCAGCCATATCTTCCGTTCTGCCCGTCTCAGCCTTCGTTTCAGTTCTGGGACTCGTTGGCAAACCACGGTGCACGCGCCGTCATAATAAGCTGCTTGGCACGCTCTTCGTCGATGCCTTCGATCTCGAGCAATTCATCCACCGCCTGCTCAGCGAGCTCTTCCATGGTCTTGATGCCGTGACTGGCAAGCACACGCGCGGTGTGCTCATCCATCCCTTCCATCTCCAGCAGATCCTTGGACGGTTCGGCCATGTCAATTTTCTCCTCGAGTGCAATCGCCTTGGTCAGTAACACGTCGCGCGCGCGGCTGCGCAACTGTTCAACCAGATCTTCGTCAAATTCCTCTACGCCCAGCATTTCCTGCTTGGGCACGTAGGCGACCTCGTCGAGGCTCGTAAAACCTTCGCGCACCAGTACCTCGGCCACGTCTTCATCCACGCCAAGCAAGTCGATGAACATCTGCTTGTTGCTGGATGCCTCGTTCGCGCCTTTCTCGTCCGCAGCCTGCTCGGTCATGATGTTGATCTCCCAGCCGGTCAGTTCGGAGGCGAGACGCACATTTTGCCCGCCGCGGCCGATGGCCTGGGAGAGCTGCATTTCGTCCACGATCACGTCCATGCTGTGCAGCTCTTCATCCACCATGATCGACTTTACCTCAGCCGGAGCCAGGGCATTGATTACGAACTGCGCCGGGTCCGGCGAGAAATGGATAATGTCCACGCGTTCGCCAGCGAGTTCATTGGAAACACTCTGCACGCGCATGCCGCGCATGCCGACGCAGGCACCGATCGGATCGATGCGCGGATCCTTGGAGCTGACGGCAATCTTGGCGCGCAGGCCCGGATCGCGCGCGGCGCCGTGAATGAGTATCAGATTGTCACCGGCCTCCGGCACCTCGAGCTTGAACAGTTCGATCAGCAGCTGCGGTGCCGTGCGCGACAGGAACAGCTGCGGTCCGCGCGGCGTGGAATACACGTCTTCGAGATAGGCGCGAATACGGTCGCCGGGGCGCAGGCCCTCGTGCGGAATCATGGAGGTCTTCGGCAGAAGCGCCTCGGCGCTGCCGAGATCGACGATCACTTCACCACGCTCCATGCGTTTGACCACGCCGGTGATCAGCGTGCCCTTGCGTTCCTTATACTGATTGACGGTCTGCTCGCGCTCGGCTTCGCGCACCTTCTGCACGATCACCTGCTTGGCGGCCTGCGCGGCAATGCGTCCGAATTCGACTGCGGCGATCGGTTCTTCGACGAAATCACCGACCTGTATTTCGGGGTGCTTCTGGAGCGCGTAACTGTACAGGATCTGGCGCGAGGGAAACTCGAAGGATTCGGACTCGTCATCCAGCACTTCCCAGCGACGGAAGGTGTCGTATTCGCCGCTGTCGCGGTGAATGGAAACGCGCACATCGATGTCTTCCTTGTTGCGCTTGCGTGTGGCCGTGGCGAGCGCCGCTTCGAGCGCCGCGAAAATGACCTCGCGCTCCACGCCTTTCTCGCGTGAGACCGCGTCGACAACCATCAGAATCTCGTTACCCATGTACCCTCCAGCAACCTCTTACAACTGCGGCACCAGCCGCGCCCGTTCTATTCTTGCGATCGGCAGGCTGAACCGTTCCTGGTCCACCTGCACAATGATCGCTTCGCCTTCCACGCCCTCGAGCGTGCCTTTAAAATTCCTGCGCCCCGTTACCGCCTCGCGCATGCGTACCTTGACCTCGCGTCCGGCAAACCGTTCAAAGTCCGCACGCTTGACCAGCGGCCGGTCGAGCCCTGGCGACGACACCTCGAGCGTATAGCCCTCGGGAATCGGGTCCTCCACGTCCAGCACTGCGCTGACCTGGCGGCTAACCTTCGCACAGTCATCCACTGTGATGCCGGCCGGGCGGTCTATATAGACGCGCAACACATTGCGCCCGCCGTCGGCCGCATATTCCACGTCCACCAGCTCAAAGCCCAGGACCTGTATGCCGGGCTCGAACATTTTGTGCAGACCGGCCACCGTAGCGCGCATCATTCCAGCCCCAGAAACGCAAAAGTGGGCACGCGGCCCACTTCCCAAACACCTTCTTTCACCATCTAACTGCGGGTCTTTTAACACAAAACCGCTGTTCCGGCAACCAAACTGCCCCGCCCGCAGGCGGAACGTATAAATATTGGTAGCGGGGGTAGGATTTGAACCTACGACCTTCGGGTTATGAGCCCGACGAGCTGCCAGACTGCTCCACCCCGCAACAGAGCGCCGGAGTGTACAGAGGCCAGCCCCGAATTTCAAGGCCGAATCAGGAAGTTAGCAAGGAAAACAGCGGGACTAGCTCAGACAAGCGCGTGGATAGCGCGCACGCACAAATCCATGAGTGTACCGATCCAGGGGGTAATCAGGAGTAGTGCCAGGGCGTTCACACTCAACAGTACGCGCATATCGGCGCCAGCCTGAAGCGGAGCATTGTCCGCCGGCTTGTCGAAATACATGAGTTTCACGACTCGCAGGTAATAGAAGGCCCCGATCACCGAGAACAGCACCGCGACTGCCGCCAACCACAGGAAGCCGGCGTCGATCACCGCCTGGATGACCAGCAACTTGGCATAGAAGCCAACCGTCGGCGGCACACCCGCCATCGAAAACATGAGCAGCAGCATGAGAAAGGCAAACCACGGGCTGCGCTGGTTAAGGCCCTTGAAGTCATCGAGACTGTCGGCCTCGAAGCCCTGGCGCGACAGCAGGATCACCATGCCGAAGGCGCCGAGACTCATGGCCACGTAGATCAGCATATAGAACATCGCCGACGCGTAGCCATTCGGGCCGGCGGCGAGCATGCCCAGCAAAAAGAAACCCATGTGCGCGATGGTCGAATACGCGAGCATGCGTTTGATATTGGTCTGGGCAATGGCAATGATGTTACCGGTAGCGAGCGACAGGATCGCCATGATCACCAGCATCTGCTGCCAGTGCGGGGCCAGCCCATCAAGTCCGCCGACCAGCAATCGCATGAGCATGGCGAACGCCGCGAGCTTGGGTGCCGTGCCCAGAAAGACTGTCACCGCCGTCGGGGCTCCGTGGTACACATCCGGCGCCCACATGTGAAACGGGGCCACGCCGAGCTTGAACGCCAGACCGACAATCACGAACACCAGCCCGAAGATCAGAATCATGTTGTCCGGCGCCATGCTGCTGATCGCATGACGCACCACGCTGATCTCCAGACTGCCGGTGGCGCCATACAGCATAGACATACCGTACAGCAACATGCCGGAGGCGAGCGCGCCGAGCACGAAGTACTTCATCGCCGCTTCCGTGGCCGTTGCCGAGTCGCGCTGGAATGCCACCATCGCGTACAGGCTCAGGCTGAGCAGTTCGAGACCGAGGTAGAGTGTGAGAAAATGCGCTGCCGATGCCATCACCATCATGCCGGTAACGGCAAACAGCGCCAGCACGAAATATTCGCCATTGTACATGCCGCGGCCGTGCAAATAGTCGCGTGAATAAATCAGCACAAAGAACACAACCAGATAGATGGCCAGTTTCAGGGTATCGGCAAGCATGTCGCCCACAAACATGCCATTGAACGCCACACCACCCGCGCCGTAGCCCTTGAGCGTCAGGACAGCGGCACCAATCAGCGTGGCCAGCGCCAGTCCGCAGCTGATGAAGCGGTGCTTCTCCGGCAGAAATGCATCCGCCAGGAGAATCACGCAGGCCATGGAGAACACAAAGATCTCCGGCAATGCGGGCATGAGACTGTTCAGCATCGGGTTCATGTCCAAGTCTTTCCTGTCAGCGAACGATTGCGGTCAGCACGTCGATCTTGGTGACGCCGGCCTGGCGGAGCAGCTCATCTACCGAAACGTGCAACACATCCAGCATCGGCGCCGGCCAGACACCCATGGCGATTACGGCTATCGCGAGCAGCGCCAGGAACAACACTTCACGCTGGCTAACATCCTCAAGTTTCTCCACCGCGGCATTCTGCACGCCGCCGAAAATCACCCGCTTGTACATCCATAGCGAATAGGCGGCACCGAAAATGAGGGTTGTCGCAGCCAGGAACGCGATCCAGAAATTCGCCTGGAAGGCGCCGAGAATCACCAGGAACTCGCCGACAAAACCGGATGTGCCCGGCAGGCCCGCATTCGCCATTGAGAACAGCATCATGAAGGAGGCAAACACCGGCATGCGGTTCACGACACCGCCGTAATCGGCGATGTTGCGCGAATGCAGGCGGTCATAGAGCACACCCACGCACAGGAACAGCGCGCCGGAAACGAAACCGTGCGAGATCATCTGGATGATTGCGCCTTCCGCTCCCTGGGCGTTGAAAATGAACAACCCGAGCGTCACAAATCCCATGTGGGCAATGGACGAGTAGGCAATCAGCTTCTTCATGTCTTCCTGCACCAGTGCCACCAGGCCGATGTAGACAATGGCAATGAGCGACAGGGCGATCATGAACCAAGCCAGTTGATGGCTGGCATCCGGCAGAATCGGCAACGAGAAGCGCAGAAAACCGTAGGCGCCCATCTTGAGCATGATCGCCGCCAGCACCACCGAGCCGCCGGTCGGGGCTTCGACATGCGCATCCGGCAACCAAGTGTGCACCGGCCACATCGGCACCTTCACCGCGAAGGCCGCAAAGAAGGCGAAGAATATCAGCACCTGCTCGGTGAAGCTGAGCTTGAGCGTATAGAAGGTGTGAATATCGAAACTCTTGCCGGCCTTCAGATACAGATAAACAAATGCCACCAGCATCAGCACCGAGCCGAGCAGCGTGTAAAGAAAAAATTTGATAGTCGCGTATACCCGGTTCGGCCCGCCCCACATACCGATGATGACAAACATCGGGATGAGCATCGCCTCCCAGAACACATAGAACAGGATGGCATCGAGCGCCGAGAACACACCGATCATCAGGCCTTCCATGATCAAGAATGCCGCCAGGTATTGCGCCACCTTCTCCTGGAT
>Ga0315281_10012867_pt1 | contig 11357 bp, 5 predicted proteins | sample YL17G07_0_MG_FD_204540 | JGI IMG/M metagenome (GOLD analysis project Ga0315281, IMG submission 204540) | Sediment microbial communities from Yellowstone Lake, YNP, Wyoming, USA - YL17G07_0 | ecosystem: Environmental > Aquatic > Freshwater > Lake > Sediment | place: USA: Wyoming | collected... | reverse complement strand
ACTCGAAGTATTGGCGGGCCTTGGCGAGCACGTCCGCTGTTTTCACGTCGCCGACGATCGCGATCACGGCGTTGTTCGGTGCGTAGTACGTTTTGAAGAACGCGGCCACGTCTTCGACCGAGGCGGCGGACAGGTCCGCCATCGATCCGATCACGGAGTGCTGATACGCGAAGTTGGAGTACGCCAAGGAGTCCGTTGCCTCGAAGGTCCTTCCGTACGGTTGGTTCTCAACGGCGATGCGGCGCTCTTCCTGCACCGCGTTCCGCTGGTTGTCGAGGTTGTCCTTGGTGATTTCCAGCGACCGCATCCGGTCCGCTTCGAGAAACAGGCCCAGGTCCAGCTGGTTCGTGGGCAGCGTTTCGTAGTACAGCGTCCGGTCCTTGTTGGTGGTGCCGTTCATGTTGCCACCGTTATTGAAGATGAGCGTGAAATGCTCACCCGGACCCACGTTCTCCGAGCCCTTGAACATCATGTGCTCGAACAGGTGCGCGAAGCCGGTGCGTCCCCGGCGTTCGTCGCGCGACCCGGCGTTGTACGACACCGCGATCGAAAACACCGGCGCGATATGGTCTTCCGCGATGATCACGCGGAGGCCGTTCTTCAGCTTGGTGTCCGTGAACTTGAGGTCATTCGCGCCTTGTTGCGGCGCCCAGGCGGCGACGAGCGGAAGCGCGAGCAGGCCAACAATGGCGGCGGCTCGCAGGAGCCGGCGGGGAACGGAGGACATCAGAACTCCCTGGTATTCGGGTTGCCCCAATCTACGCGACAACGGAGAGGCTGCTCGCTCGCGGACCCCGGCTCGCTCTGCCGGCCACTCTCGCGCAGGTCGCTCGCTCAGGTCGCTCGCTCAGGTCGCTCGCTCAGGTCGCTCGCGCAGCTCGCTCGCGCAGCTCGCTCGCGCAGGTCGCGCAGGTCGCGCAGCTCGCGGTCCCGGACTCGCTCTGCCGACCACGCTCGCGGCGCAGAAGTGCACTGCGCCGCTCCCTGGCTTCGCCGGCGCCGGGCCTCCGGCCGGCTTCCGGCTCAGACGGTCGGCTCGAGCGAGTCCGGCTCCCGCTCGCTAGCACGGGCTGATCGCGAGCCGAGGGCGGCGCAGCATGCGGACCGTCGGTCGGCTCGAGCGAGTCCGGCTCCCGCTCGCTAACGCAGGCTGATCGCGAGCCGAGTGCGGCCCAGCATGCGGACCGTCGGTCGGCTCGAGCGAGTCCGGCTCCCGCTCGCTAACGCAGGCTGATCGCGAGCCGAGGGCGGCCCAGCATGCGGACCGTCGGTCGGCTCGAGCGAGTCCGGCTCCCGCTCGCTAGCACGGGCTGATCGCGTCGCTGGCATGGGCTGATCGCGAGCCGTGGGTGCCCCGCCCGCGGACCGTCTGTAGCGGAGCGCCGGCCGCAGGCACGGCGCGGAGCGGAAGCCAGCGAGCACCGCAGCGCGGAGCGCGAGGCGCGCAGCGTGGTCTGCGGGTGGGGCACCCCCGGCGAGTCGAGCACCGCAGCGCGAAGCGCGAGGCGCGCAGCGTGGTCTGCGGGTGGGGCGCCCCCGGCGAGTCGAGCACCGCAGCGCGGAGCGCGAGGCGCGCAGCGTGGTCTGCGGGTGGGGCACCCCCGGCGAGTCGAGCACCGCAGCGCGGAGCGCGAGGCGTGCAGCGTGGTCCGCGGGCGGGGCACTCCGGCGAGTCGAGCACCGCAGCGCGGAGCGCGAGGCGCGCAGCGTGGTCCGCGGGTGGGGCACCGCGGCGAGTCGAGCACCACCCCGGCGAGTCGAGCACCACCCCGGCGAGTCGAGCACCACCCCGGCGAGTCGAGCACCGCTGCGCAGTGACGAGGCGCAGAGCGCGACGCGCGCAGCGTGTGCCGCGGGTGGGGCACCCCGGCGAGTCGAGCTAGGGCAGCGCGAACGCGACGTACGTGCCGCCGGAGGGCGCGTCGTTCTTGCCACCACCGCACGCGATCACGACGTACTGCTTGCCGTTCACCATGTACGTGGCCGGCGTCGCGTTCCCCGCGAAGGGCAGAGTGGTCTCGAACAACAGCGCACCCGTGGCCTTGTCGAACACACGGAACTTGTTGTCGTACGTCGTGGCGCCAATCATCAGCAGCCCGTTCTGCGTCACGATCGCGCCGCCGTAGTTGTCCGTGCCGGTGTCCTTGAGTCCCTGCGCGGCGAGCTTCGGGTACTCGCCGAACGGAATCTTCCAGCGAATCGTGCCCGTGTTGAGATCGATCGCGTTGAGCGTGCCCCACGGCGGCGCGAGCGCCGGATAGCCCTCATGATCGAGGAAGATGTCGTAGCCCGTGTTGTGGTACTTGAGGAAGAACGGATTGCTCGCGGCCGTTGCCGCCACATCCCTTCCCGTCATGAGATAGTTCGCGAGATCGCTGATCGTGAGCGGGCCCAGCGTCGCCTGGAACGCCGGCATCTTGCCGGTGCCTTCGCGGATCACCTTGAGAATCTGCTCGCGCGTGCGCCGCTCGCCGATGCCGGTGAGCGACGGCGCCTGCGGTGAGTCCTTGGCGCCGTGGCACTGCGCGCACGCCGCGCTGAACACGGAGCGATCGTCGCGCGGAACCATCTTGATGATCCACGCCATCTCGTTCGAGTTCACGTACAGCAGGCCCGTTTCCGGATCGAACGCCGGGCCGCCCCACTCGCCGCCGCCGTCCACTCCCGGGAACACAAGACGCCCCCCAAGACTCGGCGGCGAAAACGGGTCTGGCGTGGGATTCGCGCGGAAGAGCTTGAGCGCTGCCTCGTGCGCCTCAGGCGTGCGAGTGGTCAGGTCGCTCTCGGTGAGACTCTGCCGCGCGAACGGCGGCGGCAGCGTGGGGAAGGGCTGCGAGTCGGCCGCGACTTCGCCCTCGAGTTCCGACTTCGGCATCCGCCGCCACTCGATCGGAAACAGCGGCGCGCCCTTCGTGCGCTCGAACAGGTACACATGACCGGTCTTTGTGATCTGTGCAACGGCATCCACGCGTCTGCCGTTGCGTGTCACGGTCACCAGCGTTGGCGCCGCCGGAAAGTCGCGATCCCACAAATCGTGCTTCACCGCCTGGAAGTGCCACACGCGCTTTCCTGTAGTGGCAGCGAGCGCCACCACGCTGTTCGCGAAGAGATTGTCGCCCACGCGGTTGGCGCCGTAGAAGTCGCTTGCCGCCGAACCGGTCGCGAAGAACACCAGCCCGCGCGACTGATCCACCGTTACGCCGCTCCACGCGTTGGCGGCGCCGCTGATCTTCCACGCGTCCGGCGGCCAAGTCTCATACCCGAACTCGCCGGGGTGAGGAATCGTGTGGAACGTCCACCGAATCGCGCCCGTCCTGAGATCGTACGCGCGGATGTCGCCCGGTGCCGACGGCAGCGCTTCGGGCATGTTCGTCCCGATGATCAGCACATCCTTGTAGACGACGCCCGGAGTACTCGCACTCACCGAGAGCCCCTCGACCGGCCGACCGAGCCCGGCGCGAAGATCCACCCACCCGGAATCATTGCCCCAGCCGGCGACTTTCTTGCCGGTCCTGGCGTCGATCGAAAAGAGGCGAAAGCGGTAATTGAAGTAGACGCGTCCGTCATGAACCACCACGCCGCGCGCGCGGATGCGTGGTCCGCTGAACACGCCGTTCGTGGGATCGAAGCTCCAGCGCTCCCTGCCCGTGGCCGCGTCCAGCGCGAACAGCCGCTGCTTGGGCGACAGCGCGTACATCACGCCGTCCACCACGATCGGGTTCGACTGCATCTCGGAGCCCGGGAACGCGTCACCCGTTTCGTACGTCCACGCCACCTGCAGTTGCCTCACGTTCGCGGGCATGATCTGCGACAGCGTGGAGTAGTGCGAGTTGTTCGTATTGCCGCCAAACACCGGCCAATCGCCGCGCTGTGCGTCGAGGGCGCATGGAACGCTGAGGAGGAAAGCGGCCGTCGCCGCGCGTGGGAATGTCATAAGCGGCAGTGACTGGTCACCAGTCACAAATCGCAGTCACTATCGAGACACCTTGTTTCCCGCGATCCACACCGACGAGATCTGCCGCACGTTGGAAATGTTCGCGAGCGGGTTGGCATCGAGCGCCACGAAGTCTGCCCACTTGCCCGTCTCGAGCGTGCCAAGGTCGCGGTCCACCTTCATGCACCGCGCGGCGTCACGCGTCGCGGCTGCGATCACCTGCGCCGGAGTGAGGCCCGCGCTGGCCATGAGTTCCAGCTCCATCAGTTCGAAGTAGCCCTGAAAGCGGCCGGTGGGTCCCGTGTCCGTGCCCATCGCGATCGTCACGCCCGCGTCGGACAACGTCTTGAGATTCCTGCTCGCCATCTCGAGTGCCACCTTGTACCGCTGCGCCGAGGGGCTCGCGGCCATCGCTTGTTGCAGCGCAGGCTCCTGCATTTGCGCCACCCACTCCTTGTTGGCGTACGTCACGAACAGCGGATCGTTGAACCACACCGGCGTGGACTCGTACACAAACGTGGACACCTCGCGCATCAGCGTGGGCACGTAGCACACGTTCCGCGCCTTGAGCGCGGCAATGACGCCGGCGTCCACCACGGAATCGCGAATGCTGTGCGCCACGAGGTCCGACCCTGCGGCCAGCAACAGCCGCGCGTCGCCCAGATAGAACAGGTGCGTCGCCACGCGCATGCCGCGCTTGTGCGCCTCGTCGATCACGGCCCGATACAGCTCGGGCGACATTGCGGGCACGGTGCCCAGGTTGTCGTCCACGCGGATCTTCACGATGTCCACTTTCTGATCCGCATCGCTCGCCACCATCGCGCGCGCTTCGTCGACCGTACGCGGCGCGAGCACCGGACCGGCCAGATACACGCGCGCGTGATCCAGCGACGCCGAGTTCTGCGCCGCGCGGGCCGCAAACACCGACGCCGGCTCGTTGCCCAGGCTGAGCACCGTCGTCACCCCGTATTGCGCGTATGTGGTGAGATCCGCCGGCGCGGTCACGTGCCCGTGCGCATTCAGGAGCCCCGGCATCACCGTTTTGCCGCTCAGGTCCACGCGTTCGGCGCCGGCCGGTATCGCAACCGTCGAGGCCGCTCCGGCTGCCACGACGCGCCCGCCGCGAACGACCAGCACCGCATTCGGCACAGGAGCGCGACCGGTGCCGTCGACAAACGTGAATCCCGTAAATGCACGCGTGGCGGCTGTCTGGGCGCCGAGCGCAGACGCGGCTGCGAGCAGGGCACCGACGATCGAAAGACGATGTCTCATGAGCGCGGAAGCTACGGTGCCGACAACATGGCGTCGACCGCCACCGCCTCGGCGCGCAGCCACTCGAGTTCCTGCGTCAGCCTTCGTCTGAGTTCGCGGTTGCTGCGAAAGCGCAGATACGCGCGCGCGCGCCGCACAACGCGGGCGAGACGTGCCCGAAGGTAGAAATTCACGTCTGCGGCAACGGGAAGGCTCACCAGATATGCCACCCCAAACCCAGCGCCCAAAACCCGGAACACAATCCCACCCTGAACCGCATAGAACACCAGCGCCAGCGAGATCCCGTTCAGGATCGTATTCATGGCCGGGTCCGCCGCAGACTCGATGTCTCGCATAGCCAAAACCCGGGCGACGTTGAACGGGATCAGGTGATTCAGCCAGCCCCACAGCGCGAACGGGCCGGCCACGAGCGCCACCAGCAGCTCGCGGATCACGAACCACGTGCCGGGCCGCACGTCGAGCGAGATCTCGAGGTCCTCGATCATCACTCCATGCTTCGCCAGATCCTCGCGGAACGCGGAGAGACGCCGGAGCAGTTCGTCCACCCGACGCCGTACGTCCGGTGAGGCGCCGCCGAGCTGACCGCGCAGCGTCTCGATGCGCCGCGCGATGGCCACGTGGTCGGAGAGTGGTGTGTGGGGCTGCCACACCTCGGGCGTCGCGTGCGTGCCGCGCAGGAGGCGGGCGAGTTGCGATGCGAGCGCGCGGGTCTCCGCCGCCTCGGTTGAGGTCTCGAAGTTGAGCGTCACCGCGCGCAGGCGCCGCTGCAATTCGTCCGTCAGCATTCGCGCGTCGCTGTCGTCGCTCGATCGCGGCCAGCCGTCGATGTCGATCGCGTCGCCCACCTGCACGAAGACGCGCGTGCGCGGCGTGTCCTTGCGCTCGAACGTGAGGCCCACTGGCACGACGGACAGGTTGCGCACGCCCGCGGCGCGTGCCTGGAGCGCGATGCGCGCGGTGCCGGTGCGCAGTGGCGCGAGCGCCGTGTGATCGCCCGTAATGCCTTCTGGAAAGATCATGACCGCGCTGCCTTCCCGGAGCGCGTTCGTCAACTCATCGAAGGCCTGCGTGTTGCGGCGCGCGTCGGCCTCCGAGTGCACCTCCGCGATGTCCTTCTTGCGAATCAGCGGAACCGCGCCCGCCGAACGCAGAAACGCGCCCTGGATCGGGTTCTTGAACAGCTGCGCGTTGCCCGTGAACCGGATGCGACGGGAGCACACCCACGCTACCACGAGCGAGTCCACGAGCGCGTTCGGGTGATTCACCGCGAGCAGCACCGGGCCCGAGGGGATCTTCTCGATCCCCTCCGCGTCGATGCGGCTGTAGAACCAGCGGAGCGAAATGCCCGAGAGTGCCTTGAGCAATACGTAAAGCACGCGTCGCTCCGGTTACTTGCCGCCGGCCAGGTAGCTCTTCGCGATCATCATGTGCACGCCCACGTTGCCGTCCACCAGCTGCGTGATGCGCAGGTCTGCGGCCATCGACGCTGCCTGATACGCCTGCTTCTGCGTGATGCCCTTCGTCTCCTGCAGCAACTTCACCATCTCGGTGATCGCTGTCCTGGTGGCCACCACGAGCGACGTGTCGGTTCCCATCGTGATCCAGTGCGTGGGCGTCTCTCCGCGCGGCCACTCGAGCTTCATGTCTTTCCGGACCACGAGCTGTAACCGGCCCTTGAGATTGGTCTCGATCGCGGTCTGGTCCACTTCGCCGTCGCCCTGCGCCGCGTGTCCGTCGCCCACTTCGAGCAGCGCGCCCTTCACGAACACGGGGATGTAGAGCGTGGTGCCGGCCACGAACTCGTGATTGTCCAGATTGCCCGCGTGCCGGCCGGGCGGGTTGCTGCTCACGCGTCCGAGCGCCGCCGCCGGCGCCACGCCCATCGAGCCCCAGAACGGCCGCAGCGGCACCACGATGCCCGGCGCCACCTCGGCGGTCATTTGCGCGCGGTTCATCATGATGAGCGTGCTGCCCCGCGGTTCGCACAGCTCGCGCACGAAGCCGCTGCAGCCGTTGTAGCCGTAGGGAATCGGCAGTGTGATGGACAGGATGCGCACTTCGAGCACGTCGCCCGAGTCCGCCCCTTCCATGTAGATGGGTCCCGTGAGGATGTGGCCACCGGGCCCTTTGAGCGAGCCCGTGTCCTCGCGCACGATGTCGCGCAGGTTCTCGGGGATGTCTTCCGGCTTGACGCCCAAGCGCTCGAGCCCCACCGGCGTATTGGTGAGCACCGTTTCTATGTCCACCATGTCGCCGGACCTGATCCGCAAGGCCGGCTTTGCCTCGGACCAGTAGTAGCCGTACGCGACCGTGGTCGGGGTGGCAGGGAGCTGGTGCAGCTGGTGCAGCTGGTGCGCCGTGGGCGATTGTGCGGCTGCGCGCGGCCCTGAGGTGGACGCTGCGGCGCATGCCGACGCAAACGCCAGTATGGCGAAGGCCAGTATGGCGAAGTGAAGTTTCATCGGTGAGCGCGAGTATACGAACGCCGCGCCCATGCCGCCATCGAGCTCCGTTCAGGCTCCAACAGCATTTACACGGATCGTCATGGAAACTGACGGATCGGTCGGATAGTCGCACACAAACTGCGGAACCGATTTCCTGTGGCACGGATCGGGCGGATCAACGGCCCGGATCAGCCGGATGAGCGCGAGGCGTAACGCCCGCGGAGTCATTTCCGGATCTCGCCCTATCCGACCCAATCCGTTCCGTTGATCCGACTGATCTGGAGCAAAAGAAAGTTGTTCCGCAGTTGCTGCTCCGCCCATCCGACTGGTCTGCGTTATCCGCGCCATCCGTGTGCAATGGTTTGTTGCCGGAATGTCGCCCAGCGGGAATTCGGAGCGTTCAAGGGATTCCACCAGCGGCCGTTTGATGACGCATGTCGAGGTTGCCGCCCGGTTGTGCCCGCATGCCGAGTGGGCTGCGCCTCAGAACGACAATTGTTCAGAGGTTCCCCGAGGTCAGTGCGGGTTGTGTCCCAACCCCACGCCCCACTTGCTCGTCACACCGAATCGCATCGCGTGAGACCGCAGATACTCCACCCAGATCCCCGGCGACCACGTGCCGATGCGGACCACGCCCGGGTAGATGTTCACGGCCGCTCGGGCGCATTCACAGCGCTCGTTGGTGACGGTGAGCGATCCGGTCGTGACCGGTGGACCGTTTGTATACGACTGCGCCCCCGCGTGCAACGCCGACTGTATCAGGATCGAACCGAGCAGGGAACCGTTCTTGTCCAGGAACAGGCCCACGTTCCCCCTGAGTTCAACCGTTTTCCGTCCTGTGAGCGTGTCGAGCACTGGGTTGTTGATCGCGTCCGCGCCCGCGCCCAGCGACCACCACGTGCTATCGCGACCGCGGTGCGAGATGCCCCCCACGTACGAGCCGCCCATCGTCGTGAACAGCCGCCAGTTGGGAAAGCGTCGTGTGCGGAGCCGCACCATCGTGGTCTCGAACGTGTTCTCGACACTGCGGCCTGGCAGGTCCAGCGACGGCTGACCCGGCCATTCCGTGAACTCGAGGCGCGACCCGAAAAACCGCTGCACGCGATCGGAGTTCCAGAACAGGAGCGCCGCCGGGTCGAAGATCAGCAGGTCCGTGGTGGCGTCGATGTTGCCGCGCGTGTACGCTCCGTTTTCCACGATCTCGTTGAGCGCGTGCTGGGCCAGGAACGTCGTCACGGCCGCCACCCGCGGGTGCGGTACGTCGCGCTGCTCGAACCACGAAATCAGCCGGATGTAGTTCGTGCCGCCGGCAAAGAGGTGCAGCTGGTAGTTTGGCACCCACTGTCCGCCACCTTCGCCTTTGCTCGACAGCGGGAACACCTCGTATTTGAGCCACGTACGTGCGCCGTACTGCCGCACCAGGTGGTCCACCCGAACGACCGAATTCCACACCGCCTTCGTGCCCTGTCCGTAGTCGAAGTCAAACACCCTGTGATCCGGGAACGTGCGCACCTGGTCGTACCCGTTGTTCAGAAACGACGTCATCGGGTTGAACTGCGATTCCGTGCCGTACGGGCGATTGGCGTAGAAATACTTCTTCCGCATCTCCGGCCCCTTGAGCTCGGGGGCCACCTGGGTGTTCGGCCGCGACCTTCCGCACCCCACGAGCAGGAGTGCGATCGTCGTCAACGACGCGAGGCGCGCGGTGGGGCGGAGAATCATGACCACGCAATGTAGACAGACGCACCCTCGCCGGCCTTGGTTCGCGAGGGATATGTTCATCCCGGCATACCGACCAGAGGACAGATGAAACGCAGCCCATTCCGCACCCCGCACGTCTCGGCCCTCGCGACCCTCGCGGCCCTCTTGGCCTGCGCTTCCGGCGCCGCCCTCGCCCAGAATCCGCGCCTCCCCGAGCGCGCGGTGCGCCGCGACATCCCGATGACGAATACCATCCGGCGGGCCATGGCAGCCGGAACGCGCGATTCCACCGGCCGCCCGGGCCGCAGCTACTGGCAGATCCGCACCGACTACACCATCAGCGCGCGGCTCGACCCGGCCACGTCGCGCCTCACGGGGCGCGAGACCATCGCGCTCCGGAACTCCAGCCCGGACTCGCTCCGCCAGCTCGTGTTCCGGCTCGACATGAACATGTTCCTGTTCAATGTGCCGCGGCTCACACCGTGGATTCCGTCGGAGCTCACGGACGGGTTCCAAATCACCAAGCTCACCGTCAACGGCGAGCCCGTGAATCTCGCTCCCGCCCGTCCCCCGCAGGGGCGCGGCGGCGCTCCACAGGTGACTGAGAACTCCGCGTTCGGATTCAACACCACGCGGGGCACTGTCTTGCTCGCCAGGGCCATCGCCCCCAAGGCCACCGCCACGATTGAAGCGGAGTGGAACCACAAAGTGCCGGGCGGCCCGGGGCAGGGGCACCGCATGACGCAGCGCTGGGCCGATACGCTCTACCAGCCCACTCAGTGGTACCCACGGCTCGCCGTGTATGACGACCTCCGCGGCTGGGACCCCGAGCTGTATCTCGGTCCTTCGGAGTTCTACAACAACTTCGGCCGCTTCGACGTATCGATCGACGTGCCCGCGGGCTGGATCGTGAGTGGCACAGGCGTGCTTCAGAACCCGCTAGACGTACTGACCCCCGCCGCCCGTGAGCGGCTGTCGCACGTGCTCGAGTCCGACGCTGAGACCATGATCGTGACGCCAGACGAAGTCGGGCCCGGCATGGCCACCGCCAGCCCCAAGTCAGGCGACCGGCTCGTGTGGCATTTCGTGGCGGACACCGTGAACGATTTCGCATGGGCCACCGCGAAAAAGTTCGTGTGGCGCTCGCTCCGCGCCAACATTCCGGGGAAGGGGCCCGTGCCCGTGCACATGTACTACCTGCCGGGCGACTCCGCGCGCTACGCGCAGGCCGGACAACTCGCCAAGCACGCGCTCGAGTTCTACTCCCGGACATGGTTCCCATATCAGTTCCCGCAGCTCACCCTGCAAGACGGGCCCAGCCAAGGCATGGAGTATCCGATGGTGATCAACTCCAGCGCCGGCGCGGCGGATCACGAGGCTGGCCACCAGTGGTGGCCCATGACCGTGAGCAACAACGAAACCTGGTACGGCTGGATGGACGAGGGCTTCAATCAGTACATGAACATCTTGTCCGACGCAGACCGCCGCGGAGCTCCGCCGTCGCACGATGGACAGGGCCGCTCGTACGGGCGCATCAGTGGCGACGAATCCGAGCCGCCCATGATGTGGAACGCCAACTACGACGGCCCGTCGTTCTACGGCTTCGCCACCTACTCCAAAACGCCGCTCATGCTCTCCATGCTCGGCGGCGTCGTGGGTAGTGATACGGCGGTACAGCGCGCCCATGCGGACTGGAGCAAGGCGTGGATGTTCCGGCATCCGTCGCCGTGGGACTATATGTTTTTCATGAACAACGCGCTGCGTGGGAAGGCAGGAGATCTCAGCTGGTTCTGGAATGCGTGGCTCTTCACCACCGATGGGGTAGACGGATCCATCGAGAGCGTCACGACGTCCGGCAACAAGACCATCGTCACCGTGCGGCAGACCGGACAGATGCCGTCGCCGGTCGTGTTGTCGGTGCAGTTCTCACCCACGGGGCCGGGCATCAAGGCGATGGCGAACAGTGTCATGAAGGACTCGACCACCGCGATCGTCACGTGGCCGGC
>Ga0315281_10012866_pt1 | contig 11358 bp, 10 predicted proteins | sample YL17G07_0_MG_FD_204540 | JGI IMG/M metagenome (GOLD analysis project Ga0315281, IMG submission 204540) | Sediment microbial communities from Yellowstone Lake, YNP, Wyoming, USA - YL17G07_0 | ecosystem: Environmental > Aquatic > Freshwater > Lake > Sediment | place: USA: Wyoming | collected... | reverse complement strand
CGGCGGCTCGGGGCTCACCAACGGTGCGGTGTTCGGCAGGATCGCCGGCGCGAGCGCAGCGGCGCGCGCTGTTTCGCGCAACTGAGGGGCACAGCTGCAAGCGCAGCCGGAGCGATCAGCCCGGACACTCCGCGATCGCGCCATGTTCGTAACCGGAACCGTGACGCCTGCGGTACGGTTGTCTAATTTGACACCTTACAATGCTTGCAGCGCAGCCGCAGAGCGATTCTCACGAAGTGAATATTTGTGATTGTTCATCGGCGGATGATGCCGGAAGTTCCTTTGGGGCCTATTGGATGCAGGGACGAACAACGTGAGAGCCTGACGGGAAAACCGCGCACTGGACCGCGAACGTTGGGTAGGATGACACCTCCTGTCCGCGCCTGTGGCGGACAGGTCTATGTTACAGGGTGGAGGTGTAGTCGGCCATGACCGGCCTCGGCCGCGGAGACTTGCGCCTGAGCACCGTGCCCAAAGTCATGAAGCAAAGCGGCTGTTCATGCGCGCTCAGCCCAAATAGCAACTTCATCCGCTGCGAGTACAGCGCCCTGCCACTCGATAGGCCCACGCCGAATCCCATCGCATGGGCGGTCAGTAGCATGTTCTGAATGGCGCAGCCCGCGGAAATAATACGTTCCTGCGGATGTGTCGGCCCCAGCTCGGGATCGAGACGCGCAACCACCATGACCAGGAAAGGACCGCGCGAAGCTTTCGCCCTCGCCTCCTGCTTCTGTACTTCGGTCGCCTCGCCATCGCGCTCGGCAAGCGCCTCGGCAAAGGCTTCGCCCAGAAGATGGCGCCGCTCCGGCGGGATGATAATCAGGCGCCAAGGGGTGAGAAGTCCGTGATCTGGCGCCGCGCCCGCCGCGCTCAGGATTTTCTCGATTTGCTCGCGGTCGGGACCCGGATCGACGAGCCGCTTGGGCGAAGTATGCTGGCGCGAATGAATCAGCGTGAGCGCCGCGTCAAGAACTTCCTGGTCAGCAGTCGAATTCATGCCGGTCAATAGTTGGACTTACGTCGCTCAATGCGTCGGACGCAGCGTGCCATGATATCAGCTCCCTTGGTCGTCACCTGATTCCAGGTTGATGAATCTGTCGGTGAACTCGGCAAGCTAACGGTAATAGCTGCTTCGCGCGCCGGCACGCTTCAGGTGTCTGCCATGCGGACTATCTATTGCGTTGACCTATCCGCCAGTCTTGCTCATTACACGGATGATTTTTCCGGGCAATTCACGAAACTCATGGCGTTGGGGTTTCAGCTCGATGGCGGTACGTATTGCTGCTTCGATCTGCTCTTCCGTCGCCTCCGCGCGAAGCAGCGGGCGGAAGTCGAATTTTTCGTTTTGGCCCAGACACATGTACAAGGTGCCGTCGACGCCGAGTCTGACACGGTTGCAGGTCCCGCAGAAATGTTGCGAGATTGGCGTGATGAAACCGACGCTAAACCGACCGTCGCTCGAGCGCAGATAACGCGCAGGCCCACCTCCAGGGATCAGCGCATCGACCAAACCGAAGCGTTCCTGAAGTCGCTGCCGCACGGGCTGCAGATCAAGGTACTCGGCGCTGCGACCGGTATCTCCCATCGGCATGGTTTCGATGAGGCGCATGACGAATCCATTCGCGATGTCCTGCCTTTAGCAAGGTCAGCGCGACTGCCGAGCCGATGCGCCGATACCTCTTATTAGAGCGGTTGCCATGGCAAGCAAGAAAGCGGGGCTACCCGCAAGGATAGCCGCGAATCGTCACCCGAGGACGAGGCTGGGGGACTAAGCTCCTAGACCCTGTCGTAGCGGCGACTCTTGAAGGTAATCGCCTTCTTGTGATCGTCGCCCGCGCCTACGCGGCGGATGTTTGCCCAAGTGCCTTTGTAGTACGGAATCACATTGCGATCGGTCCAGTTCGTCGTCACATCGCCCTGCACGCCGTTATCGTAGCCGAACTGCATGAAGGTATGACCGGACTTGATGTCGGGCTCCGGATAGGCCATGGCGTAGGTCGACCCATAGTCGTTATAGACCTCGATGATGTCGCCTGCCTCGATCCCCATCGATGCCGCATCCTGCGGATTGACTTCGATGAGGGACATCGGGTAGCGGCCGCGCACGTAGGCGTTGTACTTGTTGTGGTATCCCGTCTGCCACACCTCGTTGATGCGTCCGCTGTTGATCCAGAACTTGTACTTGGCCTTCTGCTCGGCAACCGGCTTCGGCAAACCGGGCCACGGAGCGGGCAGAAATTTCGCCTTGCTGTCGGAAGTGTCGAACTTGCCGTCGCCATAGAGCATTTCGGTCCCGATCAGTTTCCCGTCTTTGTATTCCTTGATCGGGAGTTGCACGCCGTTGTTGCCCATCGCGCGGAGCCGATCGTAGGTCGCGATATTCCCGGTATTGCCGCCCTGACTGTCGATCGGTCCGACTCCGGGCTGGCCGGCGCGGCGGAAGCCGTCATTGAAGGCGTCCTCTTCCGCCTTCCAGTCGAAGCCGGCGAACCGGTCGGCCATCTGTTTATTGCCTTCGGCCTGGTACATCTTCCTCATCGTGTTGGCGATTTCCGCGGCGATCATGCAATCCGGCTTGGCGCTTCCTGGCGGGTCCATGAACTTCTCCGACAGCCGGAGGCGGCGCTCGCCGTTCATCGAGGTCAAATTCATCTCGCCCGGATGTGCTGCCGGCAACAGCAGATGCGCGGCCTCGGCGAACATGACCTGATACAGGTCGATCGATGTCACGAACAAGCCGCCCTTGCTGCACGCGTCGTAGATCACGTCGACCATCTGCGCCGGCGTCGCGCCGCGCGCCTTCTGCATTGCCTCCTTGACGATGTTGGCGCGGCGGTGAATGGCGCCGCGGTAGGCCTGGGCGTTGAGCGTGGTCTGGAAATTGTTGCAGCCCCAGGCCGTCAGCATCTTGCCTTTGCCTTTCATCAATTCTTCGTCGACGAAAATCTTGCTGTTTCCCGGGTACGGCGGGCGGGTGTAGCCCTCCTGGTGTCCGCCCATACGCACGCACCCGGTGCCGCGGCGCCCGACGTTGCGGGTGGCGAGCACGAGGTCGACCAGGGCGGATTGGATGAGGTAGTTGTCGTTGCCCCAGATAATGCCCTTCTCGTACGCGTGCATGGTGCGCGGCGGCTTGCCGTCCGCTTTGGGTTTGTAGGCCCATTCCGCCGCCTGACGCAGCTTCGCGACCGACACTCCCGTAATCCGGCTGCATTCTTCCAGCGACAACGCATTCGCCTTTACGGCGGCATCGAATCCGCTCGTATACTTTGCAATAAAGTCGCGGTCTATCCAGCCGTTTGCAACAACATGCGTGAACAGCCCGTTGAACAGCGCGATGTCCGTGCCCGGTTCGATGTCCAGATGAAGCACACGGTCCTTTGCGGCCTGCTCGGCCACCGCTATCGTGTTGGTGCGCCGCGGATCGACGAAAATCAAGCGCGCCGGCGGCGTTGCTTCTCCGGGGAAGAATTTCTTGCGCTTCGCCTCTGTCGCGCCCTGCAGATTGGGTAGCCAATGCGCAAGAAAGTAGTTGGTCTGGGTTTCGTACTGGTTCGCCCCGATGCCGACGATACAGTCGGCCAGCTCCGCGTCCTCGTAGGAATTGTTCAGTTCTCCCACGCCCATGTCGCGCGTGGCGTGGCACTCCGAGTTATAGGCCGGACGGTTGTGGATGCGCACCAGCGGCGTCTGCAGCGCCGTAAACATGAGCTTGCCGGTGCCCCAGGTGTTCTCGAACCCGCCACCCGCGCCGCCGTGATCGAAGCAATTGAACGCGAGCTCCGCCGGACCGTCTTTTTCGAGAATCCTCTTGGTCAAGCCGGCATAGATTTGCATGGCCTCGTCCCAAGTGGTGTCGAGCCACTGGTCCCCCGCAAACAGTCGCGGGTTTTTCAGGCGCGCCTTGGCGTCGCCCTCGGCCGAAAACATATAGGTCGCCATCTGGCCGCCACGCACCGAGGATAGCCCCTGGTTCACGCTGCATTGCTTGTCCGGCAGCACCATGATGTTATGGCGTTTGCCATCCGCGCCTTCGATGACATTGTGCATCGCCGGCGTCATGATTTGGGTCAATGGCGGCAGCTGCTTGCGATAGTCGAGCCCCAATGCATTCTGGCTGGGCGCCCTTCCTCCCTCGGTGTTTTCCGGCCACTTGTATACGTGATAGCCACAGCCGACAATGCAGAAGTGGCAGGTCAGGTTAGTTTTTTTTGCGTTGACCGGCGGAAGCGGCACGCGATCTTTGAATACGCTCATGTCTGCTCCTCTCTCAAAGCACGTTGGACTGGCGGCCGTAGATCAGGCCCTTGACCGCTACGGCGGCGATGCTGTCGTTCTTGCTGTTGTACTCGAGCATGATCTGAGGAAGGTTTTCGGTTGCTTGCCCGCAGATCATCTGCCCGGCCATCTCGGCGTCGAAGGTACTGTAGTGACAGCCGCATTTGAACGTGCGCGAGTTCTGATCGTAGGCTGTAGGGCATCCCATATGGGTGCACAAGACGCTGTAGGCGACGATGTCGTCGTCGGGGCCTATGCCACCGGGGACGCGTTTGCCCATCTTGATGGCAACGCAAGGCGAGGCGGCATCAGGAAAGGAAAACGGTACGGGCGTGTTCACGGCCATCTTTGCCGCGACGCCAACGACTTTCCTGGTATAGGGCAGCACCGACTTGCCCGCATCGTCTGCGGTCGCTGCGTCCGCGTTGGCTATGACTCCGACGCCGAGGCCAGTGCCGGCGGCAATGCCTCCGGTGACCTTGAAAAACTGTCTGCGCGTGACATGCTCACTCATGGTGCGAGGCCTCCTCTGATTATTGGGATAGTTGCGTACCTTCGGCGCGAAGGGCTCGTTCCTTCTTGCAAAGTACGTGCCAGTTGCCGGCGCGCGCTAAAAAGCATTGCCGTTCAACGCGATGAGAATATTGATGCCAATTTGACCGTTACCGAACGGTGGCATGTTGCACGGCACACAGCTGCGTTCGTGCAACGACTCGGTAACGGGAAAGGATCGATGGATTGCCTATGTCGATGACCTGTGTCGTTTCTCCGGGGCGGCTTCGATATACTTGCGTCGAATTGGAAGGAGGAGATCGTCATGGGGCATGGGCGTCGCACCCTCGAACCTGCCGCGGTGTCGGAGAGCAGGCGGCGTGCGCTGCGCCAAGCCGCGGCGCTATTGCTGGCAGGGCTGGCGCCGCCTACGCGCGGGCAAAGCCGGAGCCGGGTGATCCGCATCGGGACCACTGCCGTGATCCTGAACGACCAGTTCAGCTTTCTGGACGAATGGGCGCGTTACTTACAGGCGCAGATCGGGCGCCCGGTTTCGTTTGTTCATCGCAGCCGCTACCGCGAAATCACCGAGTTGCTCCTTAGCGACGAACTCGATTTTGCCTGGGTGTGTGGTTACCCGTATGTGAGTCATCGGCAGGCCATGCGCCTGCTCGCGGTGCCCCTGTATCGGGGGAGGCCCCTGTATCGGTCCTACCTGATCGTGCCGAGCCCGGACCTGAAGACCTCCTCCTTTGCCGATCTGAAAGGGGAAATTTTCGCCTATTCCGATCCAAACTCGAACTCCGGTTTTCTGGTGCCGCAGTACGAGATGCTGCGTGCGGGACTTGACCCATTGACGCTGTTCCGAAAATCGTTTTTCACTTACGCGCATGGCAAGGTCGTGGTAGCAGTGGCGAACGGAATCGCGCATGGCGGCGCGGTGGATGGTTATGTCTGGGAAACGCTCGCGTTGCGCACGCCCGAACTGACGCGCAGGACCCGCGTTGCCGCAAAATCGGACGAATACGGCTTTCCGCCACTGGTCGCGCGCAGATCCATCGATGAATCGGAGTTCCGCAGCATGCAGAAGGTATTGACCGGCATGCCCGACCATCCGGCCGGCCAGTCCTTGCTCAAACAGCTCAATCTCGACGGCTTCGCCCGCCCCGAAGAACGCCTGTTCGACGGGATTGCCAAGATCCTCGCGTACGTCTCGACGCGCCAGCGCCTGGTCCCATAGGGTCTTGCGCCTTGTCGTCAGCCTTAACCAACCTGAGCTATCGCTACAAAGTACCGCTGAGTCTCAGCGTCGTAATCGTCATCACCGCGGCAGTGGTGTCTGCAGTCCTCGGCTGGCAGGCATACCGCGATCTGCGCGGCGGTCTCATTGCCGGCGCCGAAGGCCTGGGGCGGACGCTTTCGCGCGCGCTGTTGCCTTCGCTATTGAGCGACGAGGTGTGGTCCGCCTATGAGATGGTTATGGCGCCGCTCGAGGGCATTGAAGACGGTGGCTCACCGCAGAAAACAATTACGGTCCTCGATGCAAAGGGCTCGGTGTTCGTTTCGTCGCATCCGGCTCAATTTCCATTGCTTGCACCGCTCGCATCCATCGGGCCGAGTTACGCGCAATTGCAGCGTGCGATCGCGACGCAGGCGCCCCATTCCCCGGTGCAGCTTGAAGATCGCATAAACGACCGCATCCTGGTCGCGGTTCCGATTCTGGCCGACGACGGCACGCATCTCGGCACCGTCCTGCTGACGTACTCGGAATCGCTGTTTCTGCCCAATTTCTATGCAACCTTGACCCGCGGCATCGTGTCGACCCTGTTGGTGCTACTGGTGCTTGTGCCCCTGGGTTGGAACATCGGCCGGCGCATGGCGGTTCCGCTCACCGGTCTGGCCGAGTCGATGGCGCAGATCGGATCGGCGCCGCGCGCGCAGTTGACCGAAAGACTGTATCGCGGCGATGATGAGATCGGTCAGCTGGGCCGCCAGTTCGAACGCATGCTCGATGAGCTCGAAGAAAAACGAAACATGGAAAAGCAGATGATCGCGGCGGACCGTCTTGCCGCGATCGGACGGCTGACGGCCGGCATCGCGCACGAGATCAACAATCCGCTCGGCGGAATGATCAATGCGATAAACACATTCAAGCACCATGGGCATCCCGACCGGGTGACGGAACGGACCATCTCCCTGCTGGAGCGCGGCCTGGCGCAAATTCGAGATACGGTCGGAGCGCTGCTGGTCGAAGCACGGATGGAGTCGCACGCGCTCTCGCCCGACGACATGGACGACATCCGCGTGCTGGTCCAGCCGCAGTTGTCGGAGCGGGCGGTCCGGCTCGACTGGGACAACGGGGTAAGCGAGCCGTTGCCGCTGCCGTCGACGCCGGTACGGCAGATTCTCATCAATCTCCTGCTAAACGCGGTGCAGGCGGCGGACCAATCCGGAACGGTCGCCTGCCGCCTACGCTGCGACGACCGCCTATTGGTTCTCGACATTTGCAACGACGGGCAAACGATTCGGCCCGCCCTGCTCGAGCACCTGTTCGAGCCGTTTTCCTTGCCAAGCGAGTCGCGCAGCAGTCTCGGGCTTTGGGTTACTTATCAGCTCGTTCAGCAACTGAAGGGAACGATCAATGTCACCAGTGCCGGTTCCGAGACCCGGTTCGTCGTAAGATTGCCTTTCGCGGAGAACGTCTGACATGAAACTTTGCCTCGTCGAAGACGATCGGATCATGGGCGAGTCGCTGTGCGACCGCTTCGCGCTGGAAGGACTGGCGTTTGACTGGTGTCAAACCGCCACCGAAGCGCTGAAAAAGATTGGCGACGAGCCATACGGCGTGGTGATCAGCGACATACGGCTTCCGGATCTGAGCGGCGAGGATCTGTTCAGCCGGATCGTTGCGCGGGAGGGATACGTTCCGCCTTTTGTTTTCATTACCGGATACGGTGCGGTCGACCGGGCGGTGCAAATGCTTAAGCTCGGCGCAGCCGACTACATCACCAAGCCTTTCGATATCGAGCAATTGATCGAAAAGATTCGCGTCCTGACGCGTTTTCCGGTGCTGCCACCGCAACCAGGTGGAATCGCCCCGAAGCTGGGGATCTCGCCCGCGATGCGGCGCATCGAGGAAATGCTTCCGCGCATCGCAGCACACGCGAACTCGATACTGGTCACAGGCGAGTCGGGCGTCGGCAAAGAACGCGTCGCGCAGTTGCTGCATGCCCTCAGCGATCCGGGCGACGCGAAGGCGTTCGTCCCCGTCAATTGCGCCGCGCTGAGCGAGTCGCTACTCGAGGCCGAGCTATTCGGTTACGAAAAAGGGGCATTTACCGGCGCAGTGCGCACAAAAAGAGGCGTGTTCGAGCAGGCGGAGGGCGGAACGCTGTTTCTCGACGAGATAGGAGAAATGCCACCGACCATGCAGGTCAAGCTGCTGCGGGCGCTCCAAGAAAGAAAGATCGTTCGGGTCGGGGGCGAGCGGACTATCGCCGTGGACTTTCGTCTGGTGTGCGCGACTAACCGGGATCTGCAGGAACTCGTGGTGGCAGGGTCGTTTCGGGAGGACCTGTTCTATCGTGTCAATCTTATTCACCTGCGCATACCCGCGCTGCGCGAGCGGCGCGACGACATTCTGTGGCTGGCGCGAATTTTTCTCACCGAACACGCCAGGGCACACCCGGCTAACGCAAAGCGATTGAGCGTGGCGGCGGAAGCCGCGCTTGTAGCCCACGACTGGCCAGGCAATATACGCGAACTGCAGCATTGCCTGGGGCGGGCTTGTATTCTTTCGGAACGACCTGTACTCGAGCGAGCAGACTTGTTCGAAGACCGCGCCCAGGAAACGACGGCGTTAGCCGACGTCGATATGATGTCGCTAAACAACTACCTGCAGCGATGTGAGCGGCACTATATCCTTGAGGTGCTGGACCAGCAGGGCTGGCAGATGAACCGCACCGCGGTCGCCTTGGGTATCAGCCGCAAAAACCTGTGGGAGAAAATGCGCCGCTTGGGAATTGCTTCAGACCAAACGCTGAAAACTTGAGCTCGCCGCGCGACAAGCCCGACGTAAGCTTCCCCGTCAAGTAGACAGGTCAAAAGTTGGAATCTGCCTTGCTTCGATCCTTGCTCGCAAGATTGCTGGAGGCAGGCCAACGAATATGCCATCGGACGGGAACACGCCATCGCCCCCCAGCACGTGCACATTCGGAATTGAACCCAGTTTTACATCAGCCACCGGGCCAACGCAACGATGGTGGGGTCGAGTGCGGTCACGCCGCAAGTCGAACCTACGCCGCATCGAGATCAGCCAGTATTTCCTCGAACATCGCGCGGTCTGCTGGAATGACATCGACGCCCAGCGCGGCGACATTGCGGAAAAACGCATGCCCCGCCTGCATTTGCACCAGCCGGAGATAGCCCGGCGCCCATTGGAGCAGATGGTCGTCGAGAAAATCGCGCTGCCGGCCAAGCGACTGCACGGCCTTTTCGGCATCGTTACTTTGCCATTGCTGCATCTCGTCGTGACATAGCAAAGCCATGAATCTCAGTTCGACACCGAGATGGTCGGGTGGGACGGACGAGTCGATCGCCTCGAAACCGGCATCCGAATAAGATGCGGAAATCGCGACGGCGAGTTCAGCCGCAGCGGCGGTTTTGCGCTGTACCGACTCGTAGGGCGGAGCCAGACCGTAGTTCGGGCTGATGGCGCCGAACAAGCGCGTATACTCGACCGCGAGTTGATCGATGGCAGCCGCGTCGGTGTGCTCTGGCAGCGCGTCTCTCACCGCCGCCAGCCCTGCCGCGAGCGGATCCGCATCAGCCTCCGCTGCATCGCTGCCGGCAAGGTCCTCACGCAATCGCTCGACCTGTGCCCGGCTCGGACAAACCAGAAGGAACTCGGCCAGCAGCCAGTACACGGCGCTGCGCCGCGCGGCGACGCTCGCCTGCGTCGCTGCGTTCATCAGCGCGCCGAAAGACCGTACCAGGCAGGCTTCGCCGGCGACATATGACAGGAGAGACAAACCTCGCGGTCGACCTGACCGGGCATGCCCGGCGCCGGCGCATCGTCCTTGCGCAGGAACAGCACATCGGTCTGGACCCCGGAATGGCAGGTATCGCATGCCATTTTCAGCTTCTGCGTGTGCTGCCGGTGAAACCGCCCCTTGACGGGATCCAGAGACTTGTTTCCGGCGGATGCCTTCGTTGCTGCAGGCTTCTTTGCGGCTTCATCGGCCGCAGCTGCCGGCATCGCCAGCACGGCAACGCCTACCGCAATTGCTGCGATCACGCGCTTCATGACTTTGCTCCTTCTTCGAGCACGTAGTAGACCTGCGGCCCCGTGCCGAACTGCTTTTTGAGCTGGGTCGCCTTGGTCGCCGCGATGCGCTTCGAAACGTCGGAATTCGGATCGTCGGCATCGCCAAACATGCGCGCCTGCGTCGGACACACGATGTCGCAGGCCGGCGTGTAGTCCTGATCCTTGCCGATGCGATCCATCTTGTTGTCGGCGATCGCCTTCTCCAGTTTATGCCAGCAGAAAGTGCACTTCTCGACCACTTTCGCTTTCTTGCGGTGCGTCGGGTGGCGGTCCTTAAGCGCGATCGTTTCGGAACCAATCTTGCCTTTGCCCGGATTGAGGTCCCTGACCTCGCGATTCAATTGCGGCACGCCGTACGGGCATACCGCCGCGCAGTGGCCGCAACCGATGCACTTGTCGTAATCGATCAGCACCACGCCATACTGATTCTTGCTGATTGCCTTGGCGCCGACTGCATCGCATGCCGCCTTGCACGACGGGTTTTCGCAGTGCATGCAGTTCATCGTGTTGTAGATTTTCTTGACGGTCGGATAGGTGCCGATTTCGTATTCGATCATCACGTTCCAAGGCGCGTCGGGAGTAAAGTAATTCTCGGTCGCGCACGCTGCCACGCACGCGCGGCAGCCCATGCAGCGCTTCTGATCGATGAGTCTTACAAACTTGGTCATGGTCGCTGTCTCCCGTTACGCCTTGTACACCTTGCACTTGGTGTCGTTGAACGAATTGTGTCCCGAGATCAGGTCCGGATGATGTTCGAGCACCTGGTTGATCCACGTCCCGTTGCGCGCCGCGGGCGAAAGGCCCGGACTGAACGTGCCGTAGTGGTATGACACCGCAATGGTGTCGGGGCGGATGCCCTCGATCACCTGCGCCGTGCCGCCAACCTTGCCGACCCGCGTCTCGATGGTGACCTTGTCGCCGTCACCGATGCCGAGCTGCTTCGCAGTCGCGACGTTCATTTGCACATAGTTGGTCGCCGCGTCCGGCCCGAGTGCCTGGTTGAGGATCACATTGTTCGCCGTGAAACCGGATTGGTTGCGGTACATCCGCTTGTGGGTGATCAGGTAGAGCGGATAACCGGTCGCCTCGCGATGCGGCGTCGGAAACGCATGGTCCTTGTTCGGCAGCGGCGAGTACGCGATCTTGTACCTGGCGAGATCGATCCTAGCGAGATTGTTCTTCTGCGCAATCGACTCCACCTTGTAGTAGGTGTCGATCAGCTGGTCGGCGTAAAACTTGATCTTCGGCTTGCCGGGACCTTT
>Ga0315281_10012865_pt1 | contig 11359 bp, 17 predicted proteins | sample YL17G07_0_MG_FD_204540 | JGI IMG/M metagenome (GOLD analysis project Ga0315281, IMG submission 204540) | Sediment microbial communities from Yellowstone Lake, YNP, Wyoming, USA - YL17G07_0 | ecosystem: Environmental > Aquatic > Freshwater > Lake > Sediment | place: USA: Wyoming | collected... | reverse complement strand
GGGCGTGGCCGGTCATGGTATTTCCAGTTGCCGTGATTCGCGAGCAGGGTCGGGTGCATGTACTGCTTCGCGTCCGGTACCCCGGTTTCCTTGGGCTTGCGCATCTGCTGCTGTGGTTGAGCCATTGTTCTGTCTCCAGGCGTTACAAGGGGTCGAACAAGGGGGTTATGCCCCCTTGTCCCCCGGGGGGACTTTCCCCTCGAGGGGGATCGAGACCTTCGGGGCGTATATCCCCCAAGTCGGATGTTTCATATCGTCGGGGCCGACTCAGGCGGCTGCCTTCTTGGCCTTGATCTTGGCCACTTCCTCGTCCCAGCCGTCGGTGCGGACGTAGGGGTTGGCGCGCGGCGCCGACACCATGTTGGCGTCCACGTCGAGGCCGATGCCTTCGAGGAAGTTGACCAGGCCGATGCGCTCGATCATCTCGCCGGTGCGCTCGTGCTCGAGTGCGTTCTCCGCGAAGAAGTCGATGATCTTTTGCCCCAGTTCGACGATCTGCTGGTAGTCTTCCTCGCTCTGCAGCCGCTGGAACGGCACCACCACGGTGCCCATCTGGTCGCCGATTTTCAGCGTGCGCTTACCGCCGCAGAGGATGGTGGCGCCCTTGTCCTTGCCCGGCGCCAGGGCACCGGTCATCACATTGATGCAGTGCATGCAGCGCACGCAGTCGCTGTTGTCGATCTCCAGCGCGTGCGTGTCGTTAAGCGCGACCGCGGAGATGGTCTTATCCTTGCGCACATCCTTGATTTCTTTCAGCTGGATCGCCTTGGTCGGACAGCGTGCGACGACGTCGTTCACCAGCTCGTTCATGCCGTGTTTGGCGTACCACTTCTTCGCCAGGGGTTCGTCGGTGCGTATGTTGTCGCGCCAGGTGCCGATGACCGCCAGGTCCGAGCGCTGGATCGAGTTCATGCAGTCGTTCGGGCAACCCGAGAACTTGAACTTGAACTTATACGGCAGTGCCGGGCGGTGGATGTCGTCGAGGAAACTGTTGATCACCATCCGGTGCGCCTTGGCCTCGTCGTAACAGGACTGTTCGCAGCGCGCCGCGCCGACGCAGGACATGGAGGTGCGCAATGCGGGACCGGCGCCGCCGAGGTCGAAACCGGCCTCGTTGATCTCGTCGAAGGCCTTCTGCACGTTCTCGCTGGTCGCCCCCTGGAACATGATGTCGCCCGACTGGCCGTGAAAGGCGATCAGGCCGGAGCCGTGCTTTTCCCAGATGTCGGCAAGCTTGCGCAGGATATCGGTGCTGTAATGCATGCCCGCTGGCGGCATGACGCGCAGCGTATGGAATTCGGCTGCGTCCGGGTACACCGGCTTGCCGCTCTCGTCCTTGATCTCGGTAAAGCGCGGGATGACGCCGCCGCCGTAACCGTAGACGCCTAGCGTGCCGCCTTTCCAGTAACCTTTTTTCGTCGCGTAGGAATGCTCCAGATGGCCGAGCAGGTCGACCACGGCGTCCTTGTCTTTAGCCAGCCGCTTCAGGCCGGTGACGAAACTCGGCCATGGACCCGTTTCGAGCGCGTCCAGGTTCGGCGTGGGATGCGGTTTTTTCGCCATCTGTTTTCCTCCGTTCAGGGTGAGAGCATCCGATTGAGAACATGTTAATCTTATTTTCGTTAGGATGTTAAGGTGCGCCGTCAGCGTCGGCCATTACTCGGGCAGGGGGGCACGCCCGCCCAGAGGGGTGATGCCGCACCTACCCTAAGGGAGTAGTCAGCACTCCTCCAAGGCGGTGATTTGCGGGTCCCGCGCCGGGTGCCATAGTACCTGCCGGCAACGAGCGGAGCGCGCGGCATGGACACGACCCGGAGTCTGGACAAGTTCACCTGCCCCTACGGAGGGCAGGAGGTCGAGCTGGTCCAGGTGAATTACGAGTCGGGCGGGATGCCGCTGCTGCGATTGCGTATCCGCGAACGCGGCGCCCGCTTCACTATTTTCGAGATCGATCCGGGCACGGCCGAACGCTGGGGCCGGGGGCTGCTCGCCTGGTCGCAGACGCAGGAGAAAAGCTGAACGATGGACATGGTCGATGTGGCATTTTCGCTGCGCGGTGGCAGCATTCCCGCGGATCACGGCTGGCATCTGTTCCGGCTGCTCGCCGAGCAGCTCGACTGGCTGGCGGCCGATACCCATGCCGGGGTGCATCCGATCCGCGGCTCGCGCGCGGTCGCAGGCGAGATCTACCTCGGCGCCCGCGCCCGGCTCATGCTGCGGCTGCCGCGGGAGCGTGCGCAGCAGTCGTTCGCGCTGTCGGGCGCGCGCCTGGCTCTCGGCAATAGCGTCGAGGTCGGCAGCGCGCGCTTGCGGCCGTTGTTCGCCCACGGTACCTTGTATTCCCAGTTTGTCGCTATGGGAACGCCCGATGAGGCCGGGTTCCAGCGCGACGTCAGCGCAGAGTTGCAGCAAGCCGGGGTCGGATGCAAGGTGATTTGCGGCAGGATGCGCCGTGCCCAAACGCAGGGCGCGGAAATCGTCGGCTTCAGCCTGATGCTGCACGAACTCTCGCCCGAAGATTCGCTCAGGATGCAGGCAGCAGGCCTGGGTACGGGGCGCAAGCTCGGCTGCGGAATTTTCATCCCGCACAAATCGGCTGCCGCCGTGGGTTCGTGATGGGCGCACGGTTTGGCGCCGGAATGTTCGCACAAGCGAGAGGAATTGCCATGAGCACGGAAAAGAATCATGAGAAGCCCCTGGTCACGCTGGATCTGTGCGGGCTGAATTGCCCCGCGCCGCTGCTTGGCGCCAAGCACGTGATCGACGACCTGCGTCCCGGGCAGGTCATGCAGTTGATTTCGGACTGTCCGGGCACCTCAGACGACCTGTTCGCCTGGAGCCGCCATACCGGCAACGAGGTGATCGCCACCGACAAGCTCGGCGGCCTCAGGGTGGCCTACACCATCCGGCGCGGCGCGGGCGGGGCGGTACGGCCGATGGCGAATGTGACGCTCGATATCCGCGGCGTCAGTTGTCCCGGGCCGATCATCGAGGCGAAGAAGCTGCTAGACGGCATGAAGGCGGACGAAGTCCTGCTCCTGGTGAGCAACTGCCCGGGCGCGCCCGACGATGTCAATTCGTGGGTCAGATCAACCGGGCTCAAACTCGTCGCCAAGCAGGAGGTGGCGCCGGGAACCTACGAGTTCTTCATCCGCAAGACCTAGGACCTGTTGATTGACAAGGAACGGAGGATCGCAACATGGCTTATGTGGTGAACGGCACCGAACTGGAGACCGATGTAGAAGGCTATTTGCTCGCGCCCGATTACAGCGAGGAAGCGGTGCGCGCAATCGCGCAGGCCGAGGGCATCCAACTGAACGACGATCACTGGAAAGTCGTGCAATACCTGCGCGACCAGTACAAGGAGCACGGCCAGACGCCGAACTTCCGCACCATGCTGAAAGACATCGCCGCTCTCATGCCGGGGTGCGACAGCAAGGCCCTCTACGACCTGTTTCCGCTCGGGCCGGCCAAGCAGGGCGCGCGCGTCGCCGGCCTGCCCAAACCGTTCGGCAAAGGCGGATACTAGTGCGGAGCGCTCGATAGAGCGGCGCTCCACTTGGCCATCCGCATCCGCAGCCAGTTCCACCGGGGGGCGGGCGAGCGCACCATTACCGAACTCGCCAGCGTCATCGCCATGCTCGGCTGGAAGCTGTCGCAGGAAGCCATCCGCCGTATGCGCGCGGCGCAGTTCGACATCGACATCGGCCGGCAATATTTCGATTTCGTGTGCGAATACCTCGCGTTCATGCTGCATGCGGCCGACCGCATCGCCTATCGGGTGCTCGATGCCGAAAAACGCGTGGCGTTCACCACTGCGCTCGCGTTGAAATTCGCGGAGGTGGTCGAGGACAACCGCGACATGCTGATCGCCGAGCCCGACCCCGGGCACAGCCGCCATCATTTCATAGCCCTCGCCAACCTGCGCGGCGCCGATTACGCCGATTTCGCCTATGACGAGAAGGACGGACCCGACTTCGGCTTCCGCCGGTTCTTCGGCAGCCGCTTGCTCGAGATCGTGCCCGAGAAGGACCATGCCTGGGTGATCGATCAGATCATGGAGATCGAGGCGCCCGAGGCGGTGAAGGCGCTGGAGGCCACGCTCGCAGGCCTGTTCGCGCCCCCGGGCGAGGCGCGCCGGCCCCGGCGTGAACGCAACATCGGCGAATGAGCCGGCGCATGGATACGCGGGCGGGCGCCGCCTTCGATCTTGCCGACAAGGCCGCGTATCAGGCCTGGCGCGCGGCGAAGCTCGCGCATTTCCCGAAATCGCTGGCGGAACTTGTGGTTGAAGTGCGCGATCCGCGCGCGCTCAGCCCAGGTGAACGGCGGGCGCTGCTCGAGCGCTGCGCGCGTGCCAACATGGCGATCTATGCAAGTCCCGCGGGGGGCGACCCGGACAAGGAGATCCCGCGCCGGCTCGGCCTGGAACTCGGTCTGCGCGAGCTCGATTCCAACTACCTCGCCGACGACGACGGCATTTCGCCGCTCGCGCTCGCCGAGCGCGGCACGCGCGCCGAGTTCATCCCCTACACCAATCGCGGCATCAAGTGGCACACCGACGGCTACTACAATCCGGTCGGGCGCACGGTACGCGCCGTGCTGCTGCACTGCGTAGCACGCGCCGAGACGGGCGGCGAGAACGACTTGCTCGATCACGAGATCGCCTACATTCAGCTGCGCGACCTGAACCCGCAATACATCGGCGCGCTGATGGCCGGCGATGCGATGACCATCCCGGCCCGCATCGAGGATGGACGCGTCGAGCGCCCGGCGCAGGCAGGCCCGGTCTTTTCCGTCGATGGCAGTGGCTTCCTCCACATGCGCTACACCGCGCGCGCGGTGAGCATAGAGTGGAAGAAGGATGCCGCCACCCAGGCCGCGCTCGCGGCGCTGGAGACTATCCTCGGACGGGCTTCGCCCTGGATTTTTCGTGGACGGCTCGAGCCGGGCATGGGTCTGGTCAGCAACAATGTGCTCCACACCCGCACGCCCTTCACCGACGCGGCGCCGCACCAGCGCCTGATCTACCGCGCGCGCTACTACCAGCGCGTGGCGTAGTGTCTCAGTTTGAATGTAACGCTTGATGCGCTCTCGCGTGAGCGGCGTAAAAATGGGCGCATGGCTACGCGACCGAAAAGACCACGCGATCCGTTTCAGCTTGCCAAGCTTATCGGCGATATTTCGACCGGGCAGGCTGAAGATGAAGACCCGGACGCGGGGAAAGACCCAGCGGCGGTGTCATTGGGCCGCAAGGGTGGCTTGAAGGGGGCGCTGCGCGGGCTAAGAAACTTTCCGCTGAACGGCGTAGCGAGATCGCAAAACAGGCCGTTGTAACCAGATGGAAAGGAAAGAAAGGATAGTTCACGCTGCGGCCAATGCTTCTGCAATAGGTTTTACCGCTTGGATCCCGTTTCGCAGACGCAGGCACTGGCGCAATATCGACTCGTTCTCCAATCCCCAGTCCTCGTTATCGTCCCACCCATCGGCACCAGCCATCACCGCACATAATGCCAGCACCAGCACCTCCACCAAAATCATGGCCGGCCGCCATCTCTCGATAACCCTCAGAAAATGGAGAGTAAACGAGTTTATTCGATTGTTTACACCCCCCTGCGCAACTCATTGAGTGTTAACTCCAGCCCTGGTGGGAAAATACCTACTAAACATATGGTTAAACGCTACCATTCAAGAAATTGTCTTGACATGTCGTAAAGGAACTATCATTATGATAGGCATGTCGAATGATACAAAGAAGGTCGCGGCGATGAGATTGACGGCCGCTATCGCCCAAAAGCGAATTCGGGAGATTGCGCAAAAAACCGAAAACGTTATTTTAGGAAATCATGCTCGCGAGCGAATGAGTGAGCGGGAGATTTTTGATATTGATGTTTTTCGGGTATTGCGAGAGGGGTACGTCGATGATGCCCCAGAGAAAACGGAGCGCAATGAATGGAAATGCAAGATTGCGTTAAAAATTAAAGGAGGGAGAACGGCAGGAATCGTCACGATTATTCTGCACAATGGGAAATTATTTGTGAAAACTGTGGAATGGGAGAGCTTGCAATGAAACTGTCAGCCGCGTGGAGACACCACGGAGAGAAGGACAAAACGCCGCTGCACTATACGGATTGCGGACTGGAAAACGTATATCTACTAAACGGGTATGAGATTGAGGAAACCCCATATGGAGAGGGTTTATCAATTAAGAACCTTGATGAGTTGCATACGGCGATTGGATGCGATTTGTCTAGCCAGAAGAAGGTTCTTTCCGGCAAAGAGTTACGATTCCTGCGGAAGCAAATGAACCTAACTCAATCCGAGTTGGGGAAAGTTCTTGGTCTCAGTTCGCAGCAAGTGGCGCGGTGGGAGAAGGGTGAGAGCGAAATCTCTGGCCCCGCTGATTTGCTTGTACGAGCGTTATTCATTCAAACCGCTGGCGGAGAACTTGATCTTCAGAAGCTTGCGAAATCCCTTGAGGAAACCGACGCGCCAATGAGCGAGAAAAGCTTCTACGCGAAAACAATACAAGGTTGGAAGCCCAGGAAGGCTGCGTAACATTTTTGCTCATAAACCCGCTTCGGCGGGTTTGTTGTTTCTGGTGTACCAAATTGGGACACCAGTATGGTCGCCGATCACTGTTACAAATCAAACTGAGACACTACTGCGCGTGGGCGCCGGCTGACACCGGTCCGGGCTGGCGCTCCCGGCGCCGCGACCGAAGGTAGAATGCCAGTTCCTCAATCCTCCATAGGCGTAATGCGATGAGCGAAGCCCTGGATTACCTGCTGAAGGTGCGCTCCGATGCGGTTCCGCACTACTTCAAGTTTCTCAAGGAGACCGGCAAGCACCTCGATCCCAAGACGCGGGCGCTGATCTCGGTCATCACCAAAGTCTACGCGCAGACCGAAACCGGCCTGCGCCAATATCTGCTGCGGGCGCTGCGCGAGGGGGCGAGCCCGATGGAAGTGCTCGATGCGCTGTTGATGGCGTTCCCGGCGCTGGGGTTGGCCAAAATCGTCTGGGCAGTGGACGTGATCCTCGCGCTCGACCTGCCTGAGTTCCGCGCGGAGAACATCGGCGCCGCCGCACGCTGGCACGACGTCGCGCCGGCGGCGCAATTCGATGACGGTGAAACGGCGCGCCTGGACTGCGACGGCCGCGGGTTGTTCGTCTACCGTGAGGGCAAAGCCTATCGCGTCTACGACAGCCGCTGCCCGCATCAGGTAACCAACATCCCGCACCTCGCGCTAGCGGGCCGCGAGTTGACCTGCCCCAAGCACAAGTGGGCATTCGACCTCGCCACCGGCGCGTGCGTGAAGAAGGGCACCCTGCCACTGAAGTGTTTCGAATCGAAAGTGGCGAAAGGCCGCCTGCTCGCCTATTGGTAGAAGCCTGACTGCTTCCGGTTCCACGTAAAAGCGGTTTTATAGCAATATCGGAAATATGAAAACGACCCTCGAATTGCCGGACGAGTTGATGCGCCGCGTCAAGCTGCGCGCGGTTCACCGCAACCAGAAACTGAAAGACGCGGTCGCGCAACTGCTGGAAGCAGGCATCGCGGCGCTGCCGGCCGCCGAGCCATCCGCACGTCCGCCAAGGCCGGTGCGGCTGAAAAAACAGGCTCCGCTGACAATCGACGACATCGAAGCCGCCATAGCCGCCGGCCGCGATTAGCCGGATTCTGCGAATGGTCGTCTTCGAAGCGGAGGTGGAACAAGCCCGACTGCTCGCTTATTGGTGGATGAAGGCAATTCCGGTTCAGAGCACGAGCGCGGCGGGGTCGTCGATCCAGGCGGCGATGGTCTTTTCGGCAGCGGCGGGATCGCTTTGATGCAGGCGCAGCAGGGAGCGTGCGGCCTCGTGCCAGTGCGCGCTGCCGGCCCGGGCCGCCTCGCGCAAGGGTTCGAGATTCCCGGTCTCGCGCCAGCCGCGGTACGCCCGTTCCAGCAGCGGAAACATCTTGCTGCGCATGCCCTCGAAATTGGCGAAATGGAAATGGATCGAGCAGGTCGCTTCGCGCTCGATCAGGCGCGGCAAGGTGGACAGGCAATCGGCCAGGTTGTCGCGCACCGCGCGCGCGAGGATCTCCGCGCGCCGACCATTGAGCGAAGCGATGAGATTCCGCCACGCGGCCCCGAGCAGTGGCTCGGCCAACGCTTCTCCGAGTTCGTGCAGAATCAGTGTCTCGCTCTCCTCTTCGACCATGCGCTCCAGGGCCGCCTCGGCGTCGGCCGCAAAACCATAACACTCGAGCGCCGACTTCAGCGCGCCGTCGGCCTTGCGCACGCCCCAGATCTCCACTTTTTCCCACAGCCAGCGGCGCAGCGCATCGCGGCGCAGGAACACCGCACCGTCGAGCAGGGAAGCCGGAGGAGCGGAAATGTCGCGCGCATACTCGCAACCCGAGACGAACAGCCTGAGCCCTTCCCGCTGCTCATGGCGTTCGAGCTGCGCCAGAAAGAAATTCGGCTTGCCGAAACGGCCATAGCCTCCGCCATACACCAGGCCCTGCGGCACCAGCGCAACATTGATCGCGTCGACCTCGAAGGCGTCGTAGCTGTGCTCGCCCACACGCAGCGGCTCCAGGTCGTCGGCCTGCAAAGCGTCCCACAGCGCCTCGCGCTCCGAAATCCAGTTTCCCAGTTCCTGCCGCGGCAACGCCCGCGCCAGCGGCAGCTCGTGCTCCCAACGGTAGAACTCGCGCATTTCGAGCAGGTAGTTGCACAGTGTCATCTCGCGCGCGTGACGCGCGTCGGCGATGTGGCAGTTGCGCTGCACGCTTTGCACCAACTGAGGCAAATTCGACAAGGACATCATTGTGACCGCCGGAAAGCCGATTCGTCCACGCCAGGCGCTCAGTCGTCGTCCGGGTTGGGCTGTGGCGCGCGCTGCTGGGAGAGGAGATCTTCGGCGTGCAGTTCGTTGTCGGCGAGGATCACCTTGATCGAGCCTTCCGCGGCGGAGGTCTGCGCGGCGCGCAATACCTTGGCGCGCGCGGAGGCGTCACGGAAAGCGTCATGCTGCTCGAGTTTCTCCAGCTTGCGGATGGGGAAGCTGAACATCCTGTAGATGTAATAAGGCATGGTCAGAGAATCGCGGCGAGCAATTGCGTCTCGGGAAAATCCCGCTCCCGCAGCGCCATTGTGGCGCTGCGAACAAATGCTTCGGGCCCGGCGAGGTAGATGTCGAATGCATTCAGATCGGCGTGGTCCGCGCCGATGCGCCGGATGAGATCCCGCGCGTCGTCATGCTCCGCGGCGATCGGTGCATAAGTGAAATTGTCCAGGGCATCGGCCCAGGAGCGGCAGAGGTTGTCGAGGTAATGCCCGGCTGGGCGGGTGGCGAGCCAGTAAAGATGCAGCCACGCCGACGCCTCCAGCGCCATGGCGTGCTCGATGAGGCTCTTGATCGGCGCAAAACCGGTGTCGCAGGCGAGGAACAGAATGGAGCGCGGCGACTCTGGCCGAAGCACAAAGTCGCCCCAGGGACCGAACAGCGTCACCGCGTCGCCGGCCTTGAGCGGGCCAAACACCCTACGGGCAAAGCTGCCCCCGGCATTGCGCACGACATGAAAGTGCAAATTGCGGTCGTCGCACGGGCAGCTCGCGATCGGCAGTTGCGCCGAGGCTTCGCCCGCCGTCAGCGTCAGGTTCTGCCCCGCCAGAAAACGCAGGCGGTTGGTGCGCGGCGTCTGCAGGTGCAGCAGCATGAGGTCATCGCCCAGCGCCTGCATCGCTTTGACCCGTGCCACGATCTGTTGCGTCGGAATATCGCCCGCTTCGGCCGACTCGAGCGCTTCGACCACCAGATCGCCGACGGCCGTGTGCGAGCACAGCAGTGTGTAACCCTGCTGTTTCTCCGCCTCGCTCAGCACGTAATCGTGGTGACGGACTTTCTGCACCTGGCCGGATACGATGCGCGCCTTGCACAGTCCGCAGTTGCCGTTGCTGCAGCCGTAATTCAGGGCGAGCCCGGAGCGCAGCGCGGCATCGAGGATGGTATCGGCGCCATCGACAAAAAACTCGTGGCGGCTGGGGCGGACGACGACATGGGCGGACATCACCCGCAGCATAGCACCCATCACGGCAAGCGCGCGCAAGGTGGAAAACGGGTGACCAGCGGAGAGCGTCAGTCTCAGGAAATCGCCTGGTAGTACAGGTTCTGCGGGTGCCTGGCCTGGGCGAAAAAGAACCAGCGCTCGGCCAGGAGGCCGAGATACTGCAGCGCGAACGCCAATGCCAGCATCGGCCAGGAGGACAATGCGACGCCGACCGCGAGCAGGGCCAGCGGCATCGGGAACACCAGCAGCAGAAACGCCCACCTCACCGCGCGCAACCGGGCGAACGATCTGGCGTGGAAGAATTCGCGCGTGTTGAACGAGCCTCCCATGAAGCCCTCGGATTTCTGCGCGATGCGCGGGTGCTTCACGCCGATCGCCGTCTGCAGCGTAGATTTCGGTTTGAGGCGCGCATTGCGCGCCAGCGACGCGAGGCGCGTAACCAGGGCTGCCAGCGTGAATGCCGCCGTCCACAGCGCCGATGCGGCGACCAGGACGGGCGCCTGCGCCGCCGCCCAGGCGGTGCCCAGCAGGAAACCCGAAGCGCAGCCGAACAGCGTGTAGTTGATCACCGTGAGCGGTGTATGCCATTCCTGCAGGAATTGGATGCAGGCGTAAATCATGCCGGTGCAAATGAACAGCAGCAGGCCCAGCAGCAGACCCGCCGCTCCCAGCGCCAAACTCAGATCCCCGGCGCCGCGCAGATAGTGGGTCAGGCCGAAGGCCGCGACCGCGGCCATGAAGGCGGGCAGCACGATCACTTCGCGCGACAGCCAGGAGGTGCGCCACATCGCGGCCGAACGCCAGGCCCGCTCGGGACGGCCCAGATGAAAAAACGAGGCGAGCAGCCCGGCGCCGAGCAGGGAGAGCGACAACACGCAACCCAGCGCGAAGTACGGCCCCGGTGGCATCGCCCAAGCGCCGAGCACTGCGCCGAGCTCGGCGACGTAGAGCGCGATGAACAGGCCCTGGCCCGCCCCTATGAGCGTGGTGAGGAAAATGACCGAGAACGCGGGACGCATCGCGCCTACCAGGTAGTGCTGTCGTCGAGCGATGGCGACCGGACGTCGGGCTTGGGCAGCTTGCCGTCGATTTTGAGCGGATTGTCCACCCGCTCGAGTTCGTCGCGATGCAGGGTGATTTCGGTCTTGCGCCGCGGCAGGTAGTGATTCGCCGGGTGCGTGCCCCACTCCGGCATCAGCGCGTAGCCGCCCGAGTCGCGTATTGCCTGCGACACCGCCGACTCCGGATCGTGCACATCGCCGAACAGGCGCGCGCTGGTCGGGCAGGCCATGACGC
>Ga0315281_10012864_pt1 | contig 11360 bp, 12 predicted proteins | sample YL17G07_0_MG_FD_204540 | JGI IMG/M metagenome (GOLD analysis project Ga0315281, IMG submission 204540) | Sediment microbial communities from Yellowstone Lake, YNP, Wyoming, USA - YL17G07_0 | ecosystem: Environmental > Aquatic > Freshwater > Lake > Sediment | place: USA: Wyoming | collected... | reverse complement strand
AGGCCAAACCCCATGATGCCCCGCCGGGTCACGTAGGCGCTGGGGACCAGCTTTTCGACGGCATCGAAAGCCGTTCTGGCGCCGCCGCGTTCAATCTCCAGCGCGGTTTGTTCGACAGTACTCACCGGTGCCGCCTCGTCGCGCACCACTACGTCGATCGTGGTGTGCAACGCCGCGGGAGTCATCGGCAACCGCACGCCGCCGGGCGACGCGGTTTCCACTTTCTGGCGGAGAGGGTCAAATCCCGGCGCTGTAACCTGGACTTCCACGGGGAGATCTGCCTTGACGCTGAGCACGCCTTCCTGGTTGGCGACACCCGAAATGACGGTTCGCCGCGACCCGAGACTGCGGACTTCAATGGCGGCACCGGGGACGGCCGCGTCTTGGGAATCAACCACACGAAGTGTGATCTCGTCCGCCGCGGCGCTCACTGAGCAGGAGACCAGGGCAACCATCAAGATGCACATGCGGCAGTTCATTGTGCTCCTCGCTGTTCGTCAGTAACACGAAATAATAATTCGTAACACCAACTCCGACACCTTAACTGCTTTTCGGGTAAACCACAAGAGACAGCTTGGCCGACAGTGCCGTCGGCCCCCAGGGGCCATTTCACTGGTAGTATGGGAGTGGTTTTTCGAGGCCATGCCCGCGTCAAGGGAGAGTTTATGTCTTCGCTGATTCGAACAGGGATTTCGCTAGATCGCGAGCTGCTGGCGCGTTTCGATCGGGGGATCGCGAGAAAGGGATACGGCAGCCGCTCGGAGGCCATCCGCGATCTGGTCCGTGAGCATTCGGTAGCGTCGGACGTGGCCCAGGACCGGGTCATCGTCGGAACTCTGACGCTGGTCTATGACCACCATCAGCCTAAACTCTCCGAACACCTGATCGCTGCCCAGCATCATTACCATGGAAAAGTGTTGGCCGTGACCCACGTCCATCTCGACCATCGAAACTGCCTGGAAGTGATCATCGTAAAAGGCCGAGGGAAGGAAGTCCAACAGCTCGCCGACCACCTCCTCAGCTTGCGCGGGGTGAAGCACGGGAAGCTTGTAATGACAACCACGGGCAAGCGGCTGAAGTAAACTCAGTGGCCGGCATCTACTCCGGGGCTTGCCTGAAAATCAATGGGGAGCGGAGAGCGCTTAGCCCGGCACGGGGTCACTGCCGAAAACTCTAAGTTCCCGCACACTCCGCAGTGCGGGGATCCGAGTGCCTGTGGCAGACCAACATAGCCCTTTGCCAGAAACGTGCAGAGACCTTTTCTGCACGGCCCTAGCGGCCGCAGGCGGATAGCTACCCATAAAGGCCGCAGTGGTGAGGTTCGGCGACATTCTTACGGCGACGGTTAAAGGAGGCCGTCGCCGATGTCGAAACCTCGAAAGAAGAAGAAATCGCCAAAGCGAGTACTAGCGCTGCCTGATCTTGAACAGGCCAAGTCGGCTGTGCTGAACAGTCTGACATCCAAGAGTGGCCAACGAACGTACGATCATGCCATAGACGAATTCGTGGAGTGGTATTGCTCGGAGCCACGCTTGGCCTTCAACCGCAGCGTCGTGCTCCGGTATCGAATTCATCTTCAGCAGAAACAGTACGCCCCGGCAACCATCAACCTCCGGCTTGCTGCGGTCCGGCGGGTCGCGTACGACGCAGCCGATTCAGGATTACTCAGCCCGGAGTTGGCTGCGGGCATACGCCGGGTGAATGGAGTTCGCCGGCTGGGAGTGCGAGTTGGCAACTGGCTTACCGCCGAACAACGCAAGCGGCTGCTCCAAAACTCAGCTCCCGATAGCCTGCGCAGCAAGCGCAATCACGCCATGCTGGCGATGCTCATCGGATGTGGTCTTCGGCGTGGAGAACTCTTGGTGCTGAATATGAACTCTATTCAGCTTCGCGAGGAGCACTGGGTCATCGGCGACCTGATCGGGAAGGGAGGCCATATCCGAACAGTGCCGATCCCGTGCTGGGTCAAAGTGGCTGTCGATGCCTGGACAGCAGCAAGCGAAATCACTGAGGGGTGGGTATTCCGATCGATCAATAAGGCCGGGAAAATTTGGGGTAACGGGATGATGCCGAAGGTGGTCTGGGAAGTCGTAAAGGAAGCAGCCGACCGGGTGGGGATCGAGAAGCTCGCCCCTCATGACTTGAGGCGCACGTGCGCCCGATTGTGCCACCTCGCCGGCGGTGAACTCGATCAGATTCACTTCTTGCTCGGACACGTATCGAGCCAGACGACGGAACGATACCTCGGTTGTAAGCAGAAACTCCGCTGCGCCGTCAATGACAAACTCGGGATTGAACCGGACGGCTTCTAGCCACCACCTGTTCTCGTTATCCGCGAAGGGGCAGGATCAGTCGCCCGTTGGCGACTACCGAGGAGCTATTTCCTCGAACGCCGTATCTGGACAGCCGAACGCACTGACGGGGGAGCCGAACAGCTGCCCAGGAGGCGGCTGCTTAACCATTACGGGCGTTCCGTGCTGTGCATCGAGGGAAGGAGCCGGTTTTTACAAGTTTGCCGGGACGCGCGCCTTCGTGCCATGAGGAGCGGCTCTCACATACTGTACGGGCCAGGGAACGGGATATCCCAGGTCGTGTCCCGCTCGCAAAGGCCAGTAGGGATCACGCAAAAACTGTCGCGCGATGATGGCCAGGTCTGCCTGGCCGGTGCGGATAATGTGGTCAGCCTGAGATGGAGCCGTGATCATTCCCACCGCACCAGTTAGGATTGCTGATTCGCGACGAATTCTTTCGGCGAATGGTGTTTGATATCCCGGGCCGACGGGAATTTGGGCAGGTGGCACATTCCCGCCGGAGGAACAATCGACCAGGTCCACACCGGAATTCTTCAGGTGCTTGGCAAGCTCAACCGAATCTTCAAGGGTCCATCCACCTTCCACCCAATCTGTAGCCGAAATGCGCACGAATAGAGGCAGGCGCTCAGGCCATGATCCGCGAATCGCGGAAACCACCTCGAGCAGCAAGCGGATACGGTTCTCGAACGATCCACCGTACTCATCGGTGCGGTGATTGGCAAGTGGCGAAAGAAACTCAGAGATCAGATACCCGTGGGCCGCGTGAATCTCAATCACGCGGAATCCCGCTTCGAGGGCGCGGCCGGCTGCTTGCACAAATGCCCGGACAACTGTCTGAATTCCCTCCTGGGTCAGTGCCTGCGGCATCAGATAGCTACCGGCGAAGGGAATCGCGCTGGGTGCCACCACATTCTCCCAGCCGCCCGACTCTTCGGGCACGGCTCCATCTCCGTCCCAGGGACGATAGGTGCTGGCCTTCCGCCCGGCATGTGCCAATTGAATCCCGGCAACGCTGCCCTGGGAGTGAATGAACCGTGTAATGCGGGCGAGAAACTCAACATGGTGGTCGCTCCAGATTCCGAGATCTTCCGGACTGATCCGTCCTTCCGGTGTAACGGCTGTGGCTTCCGTCATAATCAAGCCCGCGCCCCCTACGGCCCGGCTCCCCAAGTGAACCATGGGCTAACAACCGGATGATGAGCCTGAGTTCCTGAGGAAAAGGGGTAACACTCCAAAGCAGGGGTTCCGGGAAGGAGCCGAAAGGAGTGTTACCTATGGAAGGGATAGACAAAGTTCAAGGCAAGAGGAAGAAGACCCGCCCCCCGAGGGGGGCGGCGCGGCGGTCGATTCACTCGCACCCTCACTCCCATCCCTTTGAGGTCCGGCACAAAGCAGTTCAGTTGTATCTGGAGGAAGGCTTCTCGCCGGAACTGATCGCCCGCCAAATGGGCGTCGGCAAAAGCACCTTGTCCAAGTGGGTGAGGCTGTACCGCGACCAGGGCGAAGCAGGCTTGAAGTCTCAGGAGGTCCATCGGAGCCGTCAGCGGCCGAAAGTTGCGGCGGCGGTGAAGACGAAAGTCGTCGAACTCAAGCGTCGTCATCCCGACTTAGGCATCAAGAAGATCAGCCAGTTTCTGCGGCGCGTGTTGTTTCTGCCGGTGAGCCGGGAGACGGTTCGCCAGACGTTACATGAGCAGCAACTGATCAAGAAACATAGGCCCAAGCCCCAGCGTAATCCACCCAAGCCGCGCTTCTTCGAGCGGTCTACTCCCAACCAGATGTGGCAGACCGATATCTTTACCTTCCGTCTGGGAGGCAAGAACGCCTACCTCATCGGCTTTATCGATGATTACTCCCGCTACGTGGTGGGGCTGGCTGAATTCCGCTTTCGACGCGTCCTGTTGGAAATTTGCGCCACGTCGGGAGACTGCAAAGGGGCAGCCTGGGCCCTTTCGGAGGCCGTGGGGGCTGCCGAGACGGGAAGCTGAGCCGGACCTTTCCAAACGAGGCTACGAGGTGTGTACTTAACGGTAATCAGGATTCCAAAACGGAAATCCCGGCTACAATAGAGACCACGGTGGCAATTGAGAGAGATCATCTGACCGACTTTCTGGCAAGGATCGATCCCCACAGATCCTTGTGGCAGTCACTGGAGTTTGCATATATAGCAGTACGTCGGGGATCTGACTGGATCGTGCTTGCCGGGAGGGCGGAGCTAAGTACTCTCCCATGTGGTACGTCATCCAATATCAGGCGGTTGGTTGACCTGCCGAATTTTCGCGCCTACCATGCGCGCCTAAAGCCGATGCTACTGGACAATTTAACGACCAACCTTGCAGACTCCGGGGTGATCACAGGAATGCCGGACGACCCCGTCCGACTTAACCCCGGCGACTTCCAAGCATTTTCTTGGTGGCAGGAGGCTTTCATCGACTCCAACCATCGCACCGCTGATGGCTGGCCCACCAGTTTTCGGATTCGCGGGACCGGGGCTCACCAAACGGCTCTGATTCCAGACGGTTTTTGGCAGGAGATCGACACACAACTTTTTCGCAACCCACAGCCGTACAGCGGGCTTGCCGCACTATGCGCGAAGCTCGCCCTGGAGTTTGACAGGCCAACGGGCAACTCGTATTTCGACCTCTGCGCGAGCGTACCAGCTAGGTTCGTCAATGCGCGGTTTAATCGTGCAGAACGAAGTCTCTGTTTGACCATCGAGTATGTCGGCACCCCGGACCTTATCATCGAATGGTTACCACAACGCGACACCGTAAGAGTACCCGTCCCGAGGCGTGACGCGGGGCCGCGCGGCCAGACAGAGGTGCCCGCAACTGTTCCTATTGGATCGACCCGCGCGGAAGCCAAGCTCCTCGTCGGGAAATTCTTGGCTGATAGCGCGGGCGTACGTATAGAGTGGGACAACACGCTGCTTCGCATCGCCGATTTCTTCGACACCGGACACAAACGCCTTGAGGAGCTGTTGTGGGATAACTCGTCTCGGCAGGGAGCCAACCTTTTTGAGCTTGGTATCGCGAGGCTGTTGGGATTGGCGGGGTTCGATGCCCTTTGGTTCGGGAAAGCCAGCGCGGGGGCGCTGCCCGATGTGGTTGCCTACTGGCACAGCGCGATTGGAAAGGAGCTAATCGTTCTCGGGGAGTGCACCATCAAGGATCCCTTGGACAAGTTCGCAGACCTGGCCAAGCGCGCTCGAGACTTCTCGCGAGCCCTGACCTTCGATCAAGACATGATCGTGCCAGTGATCTTCTCGAGAGCGGTGGCATCCGGGCCGGAGTTTGAGGCTGCCGGTGGTCACAGCGTGGCCTTGTGCGATGGGAATGAACTCCGACGACTCCACGACAAGATTCGATCGGGCACGGGTCCGGAGCTTATCTTCGAGTTTCTCAAGTTCCTTCGTGACCAGCCCAGTGTCTAGGTCCGTCGCATGCTCCGCGGGGAACCTTGCTTAGTCCGTCTGCGCGGGTGGCGGATACATGCCGCGGTTTCGCATCTCGCGCACAGCAGGATCACCCAAGCGGATTCCATGTGTAGAAGCTCTGGCAACGCAGCGCCACGCCCAGCCGCAGTGCCCACCCTCCGGGGTGCAGGGAGCTACGGGAACAAAAACTACACCTCAACCCTGTGCCCCACATACTTGTCCATGCCAAAAATCTCGATCAGATTGGAATCATTGATCTTACCGGAAGGCATTGCTATTGTTCCGACCCTATGTTCACATCCCTACTTTCCGCGTTGTACAGCATCCGAGCTTGGTTCCGAACTCGAGCAGGGCTGCAAATTGAGATTCTGGCTCTCCGCCACCAGCTAACAGTCCTCAAGAGGTCTCAGCATGGCCGACTTCGTTTGCACTCCGCAGACCGACTGCTTTGGGTTTGGCTTTCCCGCTTCTGGTCCCACTGGCGCTCGGCATTGCTCATAGTGAAGCCCGAAACGGTGATCGCTTGGTACCGAAAAGGATTCCGGATTTATTGGACATGGAAAAGTCACCATGCCGCATCTGGGCGTCCGACAGTTGCCCGGGAGATCCGTGACCTGATCCGCAAGATGAGCTTGGCGAATCCGCTCTGGGGAGCACCGCGCATCCATGGCGAGCTCCTGAAGATTGGGATTCAACTCTCTCAAGCCACCGTGGCCAAGTACATGGAGCGTCACCGAAAACCGCCTTCCCAGACGTGGCGTACATTCCTCGACAGTCACCTGAAGCAACTGGTCTCCACGGATTTCTTCGTGGTGCCGACGGTGAACTTTCGTATCCTCTATGTTTTTGTGGTTTTGGCCCATCATCGGCGCCGCGTGATTCATTTCAACGTCACCGCCCATCCCACCTCGGAATGGACGGCCCAGCAGATGGCCGAGGCCTTCCCTTGGGACACGGCCCCACGCTACTTGCTCCATGATCGCGACAGCATCTATGGCGACGTCTTCCGGCAAAGGGTCCGAGGCATGGCGATTCGCGAAGTCCTGGCGGCCCCGAGATCGCCATGGCAGAATCCCTACGTGGAGCGCCTGATCGGATCCATCCGACGGGAATGTCTGGACCACCTGCTCGTGTTCAACGAATCGTCTCTGCGACGCACGCTCAAATTGTACTTCGATTATTACCACGGGGCGCGCACACACTTGTCGCTGGAGAAAGATGCACCGGAGACCAGACCGGTTCAAGCGCGGGAGCTGGGGTCGGTCCTTGAACCGCCCGAGGTCGGCGGACTGCATCACCGCTACGAACGGCGGGCGGCTTGAAGGATCGTTCTCGGGCTGAGGAAGGATGCTTTCCGACCGAGGTCCGCGAAGACCCCGGCCGCTGGGAAGAGGATCTTCCCCGAGTTCCCGCCGCCATGAAATCCCTCGACTCTTTGACGCCCCTGTGAATTGGCCGCTCTTTGTGGTGGATCGAGTTTTTGGCAGGGACAGGTCGTCTAAGAGCCAGGACGCCAGCCTCTGTGGTTGGAAATGCAGGTTCATGGGCTGCCCGCCGGACCAGATCGAAATAGTCCGACCAAATCGGTAGTGCCTAAATCGGATTCATTCCAAGAGACGCCACTCGGTCTCCAAGTCCTTGGCTTTCTAGAGTTGCTCCGCACAGCTCCGGGGGGATCCATGCTTTTGACACTGCCTTCGTCCTTACCGAAGGTACAAAAACTCGGTCACCTCACCAGGGGGTCAAGGGTAGTTTTTGGAGACAGCTCACCATCGCCCAACACCTTCTAACCCTGTAGGTCCAATCAGTCCGGGTAATTCGTGATGCTCACTTGAATCCGCGTACGACCGGATCCCGCAATGCGCTGAAGGATAACGGTCTGCGCATCTCCGTCCAGGGTCGTGCCGAATGTAAGGCGCGCTTCGGTTTCCTTGAGAAGCCGGAACTCGGGCTCAAGTTCTGGGCGAACCCATCTCTTGTAGGTTTCCCAATCCCACCCTGTTTCGAATTCTAATTCCCATCGGACATCCCATTTACCTCGAACCGGACCTGTTTGAACGAGAGCTGTGGAGCCGGGGGGAACGGTTCGGGCCTCGATCGCTATTGCACTGTCTTCGAAACTCGCAGTACCTTTCGAAGAAGAACGGCAGCCCAGCGCGATCCCCGCAACCAGGAGGACCACCAGCCAAAGAGGGCGGCTGCGAGCGATTGTCTCCCGAACTGGCATCATGCCACACGCGCAATGAAGTCTCGGATGTGACTGGCAATCTCGCCCCGGACTTGCCGAAAGACCGCGAGGCGATCCTCTTCAGAGCCCTCGGCTTCCGCTGGATCATTGAGACTCCAATGGAGGCGCTGAGCCGAGGAGGGAAACACAGGACAGCTCTCTTTGGCTCGATCACACACGGTAACCACCCAGGAAACGTTCTGGTCCATGAGTTCCGACACGTCCTTTGACCGCTGTCCTGATATGTCGATCCCTATTTCACGCATCACGCGGACGGCAAGAGGATTAAGGCCCTTGGGCTGTATTCCGGCGCTGAGCACTTCAAAACGGTCTCCGGCAAGATGACGCAAGAATCCCTCCGCCATCTGGCTGCGCGCCGAGTTTCCCGTACACAAAAAGAGGACTTTAGCTTTATCCATACCACCCCTTTCGCTGCGACTGAGTGTGCGACCATCTCGGTGTGCGACTGCCGAAAAGCAACACGCTGAGGGTCGTGAGCAAGCCCGTGACTACCACAGAGGCCAACGAGACGGTGTTCACGCCTGTCTCGACCAAAAGCAGCAGAGACGCAACAGCACCCATGATTTGGAGGAATCCTAAGATGAGCCGGATCAGGGCCCACGTTAATTCCTGGCGCTTGTCCACCTGAATGTGCATTCGCCTATCCGAATACATGAAGCGAAAAAAACACTACCTCGGGCAGCACCCGCCTGATTTTCGGATCGCCACCTTACGCCGCGAATCGATAGCAAGTTCTGGCACGTCGCGAAAACAAGTCCGGAGGCATTCAATCAAGTTCCGGTGAAACGCGGTCCGTGCAGGAGCTAAACGGTAGAAGTTCCAGAGTCCGTCCCGCCGGGTGAGCACGAGGCCAGACCGCCGCAGGTAGGCGAGATGACGGGAAGCAGTCGGCTGAGGAACCTGCAGAACGTTGACGATATCACCCACGCAGAGCTCACCCTCCAGAAGGAGGTGTAAGATTCGGAGCCGCGTCCGATCGGAGAACGCCCGGAATAGTAAGTTGACTTGAGTTTTGCCCACGCCCTGTATTCGCCAACACGAATATAGCACAGATTGTCCGTTGGGGTAAAGCGTAATGACAAAATGCCGTTTCTCACTGTGAAGGGCATAGGGGGAAATTCCTCAGGCAACACCCAGACATAGACAAAAAGACCGAAATCTGGCCAATAAGTGGACTTTTTGCTCGTTATGTTTGGCATAGTATATGCTCATATACGAATACAGTGAGGAAAACCATGCGACACCTTGAGAACTACTTCAAAGGACTGGCAGAGGCGAGCCGCCTGCGAATTGTGAATCTTCTCCTGCAAGGCGAGCTCTGCGTGTGTGACATCCAACGCATCCTGAACGTGACGCAACCCAGCGCATCCCGGCACTTGAACTACCTAAAGCACGCAGGTCTGGTTGCGGACCGGCGTGACGGGCTGCGGGTGTTTTATCGGCTTGTGGAAGAGGAAGCACCAGCACTGCGAAACCTGTATGAGTTTCTTTGCGGAGCGTTCAGGGGAGAGGAGCCCTTCGAGAGTGATGTGAAGCAATTAAGGGATTCCCTCGCAAGAGGCGCCTGCGCTGTGCCCCCCAGTAACCGGGTGAGTGAGACCTCCAACGGAAGAGTCCCTGGAGCGCTGTGACGGGAGTAGGCCGTGGCGATTTGCAGCCCCATGGGTGCACGCCAGAACATGGCTGAAAGACGATAAGGAGATAAAGAAATGGTCAAAAAAGTCGAAGTTTTCGACCCACCGATGTGCTGCTCTACCGGCATCTGCGGTCCCAGTGTGGATCCGGCGTTAGTGCAGTTCGCCGCGGATTTCCACTGGCTCGCGGGCCAGGGTGCCCAGGTTGAGCGGTACAACCTGGCTCAGCAGCCGCAGGCTTACGCCGCGAGTGAGACGGTCAAGGCCGCGCTCGCCAAGTATGGCAACGATTGCCTCCCTCTCATCTTGGTGAATGGCGCCATCGTGAGCCGCGGCTCCTATCCGACACGAAAAGAGCTTGCGAGCTTGGCGGACCTCCAGGATGAGGAAGCTCCGAGCCTGTACTCGGCTGCGGTGGCCGAGTTGGTCGCGATCGGCGCCTCGATTGCGTCGAATTGCGAGCCCTGTTTCAAGTACCACTTCGACAAAGCGCGCAAGCTCGGGGTTTCCGTCGAGGACATGGCGCGCACCGTCGAGATTGGACAGGCGGTCAAGGAGAGTTCGGCGCGTTCCGTGGTTGATCTGGCGAACCGGTTGTTGAGGCACGATGATGCGCCGAAGGATCTGCCCGTGATGCAGTCGAGTTGCTGCGCACCGGGTACCACTGAACCCTCCGGCGGATCTGGGGGCTGCTGCAAATGAGACTCGCATCGCAATTTCTCGATCACGCCACGCGAATCCTGTTCTTCACGGGCAAAGGCGGTGTCGGCAAGACGTCGCTGGCGGGCTCGACCGCGGTTGCTCTGGCGGACCGCGGGAAGCAGGTACTGCTGGTCAGCACGGATCCGGCTTCGAACCTGGACGAGGTGCTCGGAGTGCGACTCTCCGGAGAGCCGACCGCAGTCCCTGGAACGCAGGGACTCCACGCACTGAACATCAACCCCGAGGCTGCCGCGCGAGCATATCGTGACAACGTTGTCGGGCCGTATCGGGGCGTTCTGCCGGAAGCTGCTCTCAACAGCATGGAGGAACAGTTATCGGGAGCATGCACCGTGGAGATCGCTTCCTTTGACGCGTTCACCAAGCTCCTCGGTGATCCTGGCGCGACCGCGGGCTACGATCATGTGATCTTCGACACGGCTCCGACCGGCCATACCTTGCGTTTGCTGAAGCTGCCCGCGGCATGGACAGGCTTCATTGAAACGAACACCACGGGGACTTCCTGCCTGGGGCCGCTCGCGGGCCTGCAGGCGCAGAGGGCGATCTATGATGCAAGTCTCCACGCTCTGTCGGACCCGGATGCGACGACACTCGTTCTAGTGAGCCGGCCGGAGCAGTCGGCCCTCACCGAGGCAGACCGCACCAGGACGGAGCTGGCCGCGATGGGTGTGACCAACCAAATCCTCTTTCTGAATGGCGTATTCATGGCTCGGGACCGTAGCGACCCGGCCGCGGTGGCGCTGGAATCGAGGGGCCGCGATGCATTGGATGCCATGCCACCGGGTCTGACCGGGTTGCCGCGTGTCGATGTGCCGCTGCTGCCGTTCGCACCAATGGGCGTCGCGCGGCTCCGCGCGGTATTGAACGGGGCCGGGCATGGCGGTGAAGCGCCGGGATTGCCAAATCGGCACGCGGTGGTGCAAGCGCCGATGTTGTCGGAACTGGTCGATCAGATCGAGAAGAGCGGGCACGGCGTGATTATGACGATGGGCAAGGGGGGAGTGGGGAAG
>Ga0315281_10012863_pt1 | contig 11360 bp, 15 predicted proteins | sample YL17G07_0_MG_FD_204540 | JGI IMG/M metagenome (GOLD analysis project Ga0315281, IMG submission 204540) | Sediment microbial communities from Yellowstone Lake, YNP, Wyoming, USA - YL17G07_0 | ecosystem: Environmental > Aquatic > Freshwater > Lake > Sediment | place: USA: Wyoming | collected... | reverse complement strand
ACGATGCTCCGTCCGTCCCCCTTCCAGGAAAGGAGGACGCCGACCGCCTACCCATCGCCGTCTAACACGCGGCTCTCAGCACGACGATGATGCCACCCTATTTACACCACTTGACGGGACTTGGCCCCGGCAGCTCGATCGCGACGTAGTCCGCGACCTGGTCGCGGAGCGTCGTACAGGTAGCCAGGCAGTCGTCGAGCAGCGCCCGCACGTCCGGCTGCAGCGGGTCCTCGCCGTCGAACTCCCCCGCCACCTCAGCGAGCGCGATCTCGATCGAGCGCAGCTCGCACCAGTGCTGCTCCAGCCCCTGCTTGATGCCGGAGAGGACGGCACGGACCATCTCGTCACCGTACCCCTGCTTGAAGGGGTCGCGCTCATCCCGCGGCAACGTCAGATCCACCGGCACCTGCAGGTCGCCGGGCGCCCGTCTCATCATCCGGCGGACATCACGCCTCAGCCGTCGGTCCTTCGTCGCGGCGAGCACCTCGTCGCCGAGGAACTGCGTCTCCAGGCCCCAGAGGCACAGCGTCATGAACCAAGCGTACTTGAGATCCGTCTTCCCGATCTGCTCGCGGATGAGCATGAGGGTGGTTGCCAGCTCACTGTTGCACGCGTTCATCAGCCGGATGTAGCGGTTGAACGCCGGCCCCTGTCCCGAGGGCGTCGTGCTGTAGATGAGGCGGTCCGGCGTCTCGCCTGCCTTGTACGCGTGGAGGACCAGCAGGCCGCGCTCTTTGGCCGACAGGGCCGGGTACAGGCGGTCGAGGCGCTGGTCCGCGCTCATCGGCGCACCTTCAGCAGCCGTGGCTTTAGCGTTGCTTCCACTGCGGAGAGCCGCTCATCCAGCTCGCCGACTTCGAGGAGCTTGGTCAGTGCTTGGGTTGCCGCGATCAAGAGACGGCCGCGGGCGACCGAATTGGTCTCCATGCCGAGCCCGTCGAAGACAACGATCTCCAAGACGCGCCGGATGCCGTCCACGGTGTCGAGTGCTTCGACCTCGTAGGCGCCCGCCAGCGTCGATTCGCGCCGTCGGCGCTGGCCTCCCAGTTTGCGGGCGGCAGCGGCGTCGTCGGCGTGCTCGGGGTCGTGCATGTAGCAGAAGTCGCCGTCCTGGAGCGGTGGCGAGCCACACGGAGCGCCGTCTTGCTTACGTGCTTTGCAGGTTCGGAGGGTAACCAATGGTAACCTCTGCTTACCTCACGCCTTGCTTACTACCATCAACATCTACCCATGGTGTGCGGCGAGTCGACGCGCGCAGGACGTTGCGCACGTGTGGCCCCTGTGGCGTCGAATCGGGGCGAGTTGGGGGATGAGCCGACGAGACGACAGCAGGCCCCGTGCGAGGCCTGCTGTGCGCGCTGTCGCGGGAGTCCGTCGCTACGCGGTGTGCGTCATCGCGTGGGCGACCGCCTTCTTCTGCGTCGGGAACGTCTCGGGGCAGACGCCGCACCCGTAGGACGCGTCGCTCTTGCGCGAGCGCGCTGCAGCCGCCTTGGGTGCCTTCGCCTTCGGAGTGATCCGCGCGCGACCGTGGCTGCGCTTCTTGCCCGGAGCATTGGGCTTCGGTTCCTTCACGGTCTTCGCCTTCGGCTCGCGCTTGGGCGCCTCGGTGCCCTGGATCGACCAGAAGCGCCAGCCGTTGCAGGCGACGCCGGCCATCGCCGCCTTGCCCGCCGAGGACGGGCTCTTGTGTTCGCTCCCGTCGTCGAGGCGGTAGCGGAACCCCTCGGCCGTCTCCACCACCTCGCAGGTCCGATCCTGCTTCTTGTACCGCGCCACCAGCACGGTCCCCGCCACCATCTTCCGGTCTTCGATCGGCATCACGCCGCTCCTTTCGCTGGCCCTCTGGCGAGGGCGTCTCGCTGGTAGCGGCATACATTGCTCTGCGGCGATCCGAAGTCAACGGGTCAGGCTCGCTTTCTCGCCGTCCGGCGGCTTTGATAACACTCGTGTTCATTCTTCGCCGCCCGTTGACTTCGCGCCCGTGCGGAGTGATGTATGGACGCGAAAGGAGAACCCATCATGACCACGAACGACATCCACTTCATCCCCAACCGCGAGGTGCGCGAGATTCCGAAGGGCTGGCAGCACCCGAAGGACGCCGCCGGGGAGTACGTCCCCCTCCTGCCCTACGGCTACCCGGAAGACGACCGGCCGGCGACGCCCGAGACGACGATGCCGCCGACGCCCTGGGTGGGTGAGATCGAGATCGCGGCCTACGAGGTCTGCACGGAGGGCACGCCGATCTCGCCGGCCTTCCCCGACACGCCCGAGGGACGGCGCGACCTGATCGCCTGGTGCGCCGAGCACGCGACGGTCTTCGGCGACCGGCACGCCGGCGGCGAAGCCTGGGCGGCGGTCCTCTTCGGCGAGGGCGCGACGGTCGACGGGCACGGCACGGTTCAGGCCAGCTAACTCAACCAACGCTTCCCTCCCCGAGACGATCGCCGGCGGCGATCGTCTCCCGCGTTTCCTCCAGCACCAGCGCCCGCACGACCTCGAACAGCCCCGCCTCGATGCAGCCGATGCACTCCCCGTCGTCGCGCCGGCGGATATGCACCAGCGAGCCGCGAGCGTCCCTGACGATCACAAAGACCCCAGGCATACGGCCTCCTTGCCGGAGAAGCTCTCGAAGCGCGCCAACACGACGCTGCCATAGTGCGGGTCCAGCTCCATGCCCAGGCAGACGCGCCCGGTGCGCTCCGCGGCGATCACCGTTGTGCCGCTGCCGAGGAAGAGGTCGAGGACGACGTGGCCGGCGCTGGTGCTGTTGTTGATCGCCTTCTCGACGAGGGCGAGCGGCTTCATCGTTGGGTGGGCATCGCTGACGGCCGGTCGTTCAATGCGCCAGATGTCGTCCTCCGTCCTCCCGCCGTGCCATTGGTGCTTCCCACCCTCGCGCCAGCCGTAGTAGATTGGCTCGAACAGCCGCTGGTAGTCGGCGCGGCCTGGCACGAAGCGGTCCTTCGCCCAGATGATCGAGTCCGACCAGTGCGCTCCGAGGTCAGCGAGGATCGCGCACATCGTTGGCCACTCGCGGGTGCTCATGCAGATGTACAGCGCGCCGTCGACGCTGGCGACGAGGTTGCCCGCCCAGCCGCGGACGAAGCGGTCCCACTCCTCGGGGCTCAGGCAGTCGTTCTGGGTCGTGCGCCTGTTGCGCCTTACGGCGAACGAACCGCCCCCGGCGCCGTAGTCGACGTTGTAGGGCGGGTCGGTGAAGCACATCGCCGGCCGCCTCTCGCCCAGCAGCCGCGCCACGTCGCTGGCGTCGGTCGCGTCGCCGATCAGGAGCCGATGGTCGCCCAGGGCCCACAACTCGCCACGTTTGGCGCGTGTGGCCGCACGTGCGGCCTCCAGGGCGGCCTCCACGTCGAACCCCGCTTCCGGCCGTTCCCGCTTCTCCCGCACGTCGAGCGACTTCAGCAGCTTCTCCAGCTCGTCCTCGCTGAATCCGGAGAGCGACAAGTCGATGCCGTCCACCGGCTGCAGGTCGGCGAGCATGCGCGCCAGCAGCTCCTCGTCCCACGAGCCGGAGATCTTGTTGAGGGCGAGATTGAGGACGCGCGCCTGCTCGAGCGTCAGGTCGACGAAGATCACCGGCACCGTCTTCATGCCGAGGCGCCGCGCAGCGAGCAGCCGCTGGTGGCCGCCGACGACGGTGTTGTCTTCGCGCCGGGCGAGGACCGGCTGCAGGAATCCGTACTCCTTGACGCTCCTGGTCAACGCCTCCAGCTCCGCTGGCGAGATGCGACGGGGGTTCGCGGGGTCGGGCCGCAGGCTCTCGATGTCGACGTGCTCGATCGTCATCTCCGTGGCTCTCGTCGTTACCATCACGCCCTCCCTGATTGCTGCCACCGATCGAAGTCGTCCAGCTGAGGCTCCCGCGGGATGGCATGCACCCGCGTCCGGCTGGACGGCGACATGCCAAACTCCGCGAGCATCAACCGCATCTGCTCGAACGCCCTGTTCGCCACGGCGAAATACGGCGATTGCATGAAGAAGCCGTTCGGCGACTTGATGATCACGCCGTGCTTCCGCAGCGCCGTCTGCGCCTCGATCCACGTCGCCCACGCCTGGCAGTAGCCGGCCAGCGCCGCCCGGTCGATCTTGCTGAGCAGCCCGATGTCCGCGAGATCCCGTGCCACGCGCTTCCATTCGCGCTTCGCGACGGCGCTCAGTTCACGCGGGCAGGTCGGAATCGCGGTCCGCACCTCGGGCTCGTTTGCGTTCGTCCGGTCGCTACGCAACGTGCCGCTCAGGACCTTCAGTCGGGTTGGCTTCGGCTTGGCGCCCCTCTGTGTCATGGCTGACCCCCCCCTACCCCAATCTGGCAACGTACACACGCGCCCTCGCAGCCGCTCCCCGATCGAAATGCTCAGGAGATATGACCCCCCTACCCCCATCGGCCCTCGCGTGCGGTCTTGCTGTCGTGGTGTCGTTTGCACATCGGCTGCCAGTTGCCGCAGTCCCAGAACAACGCTTGGTCGTCGTGGTGCGGTCGGACGTGGTCGACGACGGTCGCGGCGACGATCTGGCCGCTTCGTTCGCACTCGGCGCACAGGGCGTGCTGCCGCAGGAATTCTGCGCGCGCCTTCCTCCAGCCGGCGCCGTAGCCTTGCCGGGTCGAGCTGCCACGCGGGTGCTCGGCGTAGTGCTGGCGCTTGCGGTCGTGGCGCTCACAGCGTGCTCCGTGAACGAGGACCGGGCAGCCGGGCTCGGCGCAGGGTGATGGCGGTCGTTGCGGCATGGGCGATCCTCAATCAACACCATTCGGTCATCGTGTTCGCTCTCGACGCTCATCTCCCGGGACACGAAAAGAGGCCACCGCATTGCTGCGATGGCCTTCGCTACTCACACCCGGTTCGTCTGCCGCATTGCGGCGCGTTCAGTATACGCCTTGGGCGATCAGGCTGGGGTTAGAACCGCACGGCAGGTCACAAGCGTGCCCCGCATGCGAAGGGGCCGGCCGGTTGCGCGATCCAAGCATCGGCAAGAATTAGGTGGTCACTGGGGCGCGTCCCCGGCTGCTTGGCTCGCTTGAGAGAGCGGCGGCGGCGTCGACAGCAATGGCCCCAGATCGACCCAAGGCTCGCAAATCCTAAGAGGCGGGTTACCAAGCGCACCGTCGAAGTCGGTCATCTGACCTGATCGCCGCATCCCCTCAATACGGACGCCATCGTATGTGAACAGACTCGGCGTTCCCTCCGCTAGCGCGGTGGCGATGTGCACAACGTCAGCGTTTGACAGCACCCGATTCTGCTCCGCGAGCACGCGCGCTCGGCGAGCGATGGAGCGTGTGAGGGCGACAGGGCGAAACCACGGCCTGTTCGTCTCGAATAGGTCTTCGACAACGGCCATGTGCTCCGGCTCATACTTGTCTGCGTAAGGCCGCACTTCGACGAGCGTGAACGTCGAAGCCACCACGAGGATACGGCCCGCTTTCGCTTGGTGGAGTAGGTCGCGGATCACCTGTACGTTCTTGGCTTCTTCCGGCTTGTTTTGGAGGTACGCCAAGAAGACACACGAGTCCCAACACTGTCGATCCACCACGCTAAGCGTCGGGGGCATCAGACCGCCTCGCTTGGTACACGAACTCACCAGTTGGCAGGTCGCCGGAGATGTTAGGGATCGCGCCCGCCAAGTCATCCTCGGAGAGCGTCGGGTCGGGCAGGATCGTGAAGGTGGTTACATCAGTCACCGAGAGCGGGCGGCCATTGACGCGATATCGCACCATGCCCTCCACGACGACGCGCCGCCCGAGTGCTTCCTTGACGCGGGGCATCAACTCATCCGGTAGAACGCAATTCACCCGTTGGTTCGTCCCGTGTTCAAACAACACGAAGTGCGGACGCCCTCGAACGGAGATCACGTCCAGAGCGCCATCAATCTCCGATCGTTCGACGCTCAACGGACGGGCGATTGACGGCGCGGCAAGCGGCTGCTGTCGGTCGATGACAATGGGATCGCGATTGATCGCTTCGACCATCAGTGGCGCGATGTTGGTCAATCGCGTGATCACACTGCGTAGCCGGCGCCGCGTCTTCGGCTCGATACCCTTGGGGAACGCTTCCCGCGGCGTCGCGGTAGCGCGGAAGCCTTCTCTTGCCTCGCCCACAATCGCATCAAGGGTTTCGGCGGAGACTCCGTTGACGTTCGCACGCAGTTTGATTTCGGGGTCACCATCCAGTTCCCAAGTGACGTGCGATCCCGGCGCGACATTCGCCTCGATCTGACTCAGGATATGCAGCAAGTCGTTGAGCGTTTCACTGAGCTCGCGAAGCGGGAAGGTAGCTTCCGCGAGATCGGAAGGCTCAAGGCTCAAGCTGAAGGTGTAGGTGTTCGGACCCGTGACCATGCGTATTACCTCACCGTTCCCGGTTAGGCGTGAGAACACCCCTGAGCCGAGACTGCCATACTAGCTTCCAGTCCCAACCTATGGCTATTCGGTTGTCCACCTAGATTCATTTGCCCGCGGGCGCAGGCGGCCTTCTTGGGTTCGCCTGGAAAGGAGCACGGCCGTGAACACCCGGCAGGCCCGGTGCTCGTACGTCGAGACGTATCCGACGATGCGCGTGCCCACGGCGACGCGAATCCGGTTGAGTTTGCGCCGCCACTCGTCCATCGGCGCGAGCCGACTGCAGGTCTCGCACCAGATCGCCGGCGCCGCGTCCGTCACGATTCCCTCATCGTGTTGGCGCGAAAACGGCGAACTTGGCAACCCAACTTGGCAACTGCCAAGTACAACCTGGGCCGCCCAACTTGGTAGGCGGCAAGGTTGTATAGGCCAAGTTGCCAAGTTGCCAAGTTGAACCTAAACCACGAACTTGGCAAGTGAACTTGGCAGTTGCCAAGTTCGTCACGCATCTTCATCATCGTCCTCCTCGGGGACCTCTCGTGCACCGAGGCGGTACCAGTACGCCCGGTCATCTATCACCTTGAACCTCTCCAGAGCACCCGACGCCACGAGCGCCCGTAGTCGCTCCCGGACGGTGCGGTCGCCGGCGCCGGTTGCCTCGAACAGCACCGCCAGGAGTTCTGAGATCCGCATCTCCCCGTTCTGTTCGAGGGCGTCCACGACGTCCTGGTTCTTGAGGACCCGTCCCGACCCCTTTCGTACTGTTGCGACGAACTCCAGCGTCTCGCGCAGGAACGCGATCTCCAGCATCGGTAGCGCCTCCTCGGCGTCACGGACCTTCGTCCACTCCGCCAGGAGCTTGTCCGCCTCGCGAGGCGACGTCTCGATGCTAAGACAGAACGAGAACCAGCCCGTGAGGGCAGTCGACCCCCGGACACGATCCGTGCCGACGGCCTCGCGCCTGGCGAGCGGCGAGCGCTTCCGTTCGTGGTGCGCAGCGAGCAGCGCGCAGTGGTGTCGCGCGATGATGCCGTCGAGCACCTCCGTCAGCGCCTTCACGTCCTGGGAGGAGTTCTCGTCGCCGCTGTGCGCGTCGCGGAGCGGATCGATGATCAGCACGTCCGGCCGCACGTCATCGAGCAGCGCATGGAGCCTCTCCATGTCCCCATCGTCGCCGACGTTGAGCTGTAGATGCGCGAGATGGAAGCGCGAGCGAACGTCGGTCGGGACGCCATCCCAGATCTTGGCCATCCGTTTCCGCAGCCCGCGTTTCGAACCTTCGAGCGCCAGGTACAGTGCGCGCCGCGGCTGGGGGACGGGCAGACCGAGGAACGTACTGCCTTCGGCGAGGCAGCGGCCAAGAGAGAGGAGAAGGTTCGTCTTGCCGACACCCGGCGCGCCGGAGATCAAGCCCTTGCCGTCGATTGGCAACACGGCGCCGGCCGCGCCATCACCGATGACGACGTCGAGCGGGTCATCCGCGATCGCGAGCCACTCGTCGACCGAGAGCGCGTGGAACGCATCGCCACGTACCAGCGGCACCCAGCGAGGCGCCCCGTCGACCAGGGCCGCCAGCTGTTCGACCGTCCCGCCGGCGCGGAACCAGTCCACGAGGTCGCCTTTCTCGGGCAGATCAGGAAGCGCCACAAGGCGCAGGTCTGCGGCCGTCGCGGCGATCACCCGTCCAACGCGGTCCATGAGCGTGCGCCCCGGCTCATCGTTGTCCGGCATGAGAGAGACGCTTCGCCCGGAGAGCACGTCGAGCGCCTGGCCGAAGTCCTGCTGAGCAGCGCCTCCGCACAATGAGACCGTGAGCAGACCATGCGACGTGCCTTCGTCAGCGGCGACCTCGCCTTCGACCAGATGCACCGGGTCGGATGGACGCTCCTCGAGCAGATGCGCATTGTAGAGCGGTAGCTCGGAGAGCTTGAGACCCTTGAGCCCGTCGGCGTAGGCGCCAGCGGGCAGGCGCCAGCGGACGCGCTTGTGTCCCTGACCGTCCTCCTCGCGCCCGTGGTAGGCGACCGGGGCGCTGCCGTCGTTGGGGTACGGCCACTCCCTGACGAGGCTCCAGCCTGGCATTCCCAGTGGCGTCATCGGCTCCGGTCCCCAAAGCCCTCGTTGTCGGAGTGCATCGATCACGTCCTGCTGGTCGCAGCCGGCGTGGCAGTACACGACGACGTCCGCACGGTCGCCCTCTTTCACGGAGAGCGAGGGCGAGCTATCGCGGTGGGCAGGCACCGGGCAGTGGCTGTTGCCCCTCGTACGACAGGCGCAGCCAAACATCCCGCAGCGGAGCCTGTCCTTGATCTCCGCGGCCGTGATCGCGGTGGAGTTCACTGGCATCGTCCAGGCACGAGAGCTACCCGGCCTCGCCCGCTGCCTCATCGCGCAGGCGGCCCACGAATTCCTCGATGTCCGCCACCGCCACGCGACGGGCGCCGCCGATCTTCAACGAGCGCAGCTCCCCCCGGCGGATCAGGTCGTAGGTGAACGTACGGCCCAGACCGATCCGATGGGCGGCCTCCGTTACCGTTAGCAGCAGTACCTCAGACATACGGCCCTCCGGCCCACTCACGTGCGAACGAACGGTTCGCTGTGGTCCATTCTTAGCCGTTGACGGCCGGGTTGGCTAGTCGTATAGTCCTAGTTAGCATCCTAGCGAGAAGGAGATGCCCGATTGTTGCGATTCCCCACCCACAGCCAATCAAAGAGCGACTGGCCTACGCCGGCCTTGAAGTCGTGAACCAGGCGTTCGCTCCTCGAGTTCGCCACAGGCTCCTGTTTCCGGAGGACGTTCGGTTCGTCCGCGAGGTGAACGGCGCGGAACGCGAAGCGGCGAGAAGGTATGTGCCGCCCATTTGGGATGACACCGGTGAACCGGACCACCTCGTCTGGCAGCGCGTTCTCGCCGAGGACGTAGACGCCGAGGAAACGCTCCCGTGCCTGTGGGAGTTCGTTCGTCTCCCGGAAGATGCCCGACACGGGGTCCCGAGATTCGTCCAAAAGTGGGGACTCTTGGAATGGGGATCGGGGTCGGAGTTCGAGACCCACGAGAGGGAACAGAGCTTCGCCGCATGGATCGAGGCGGCGGAAGAGGTTGAGCGACTGCTGAAAGCGTTCGTGATGACCGAGCAGGGAGAGCTTGTTCCAGACAGCCTGTTGTGGGATCTCCGTGCCGGCGACCTGCGGGAGTACTACTCGTACGACACGGAATATGACGCTCGGCCGATGTCGCAGGAGGAGATCCACGGCCTCAGCCTCACCCGGCAGCATGACTACTACGAAACGGAGCGACGAGCCGGGCGAGGTGTCGCTCTGCAACGTGGGCTGATCGTAAACCTCTTGGGGGAGGTCGCCATGCCACCGGACGCCAGGCCCCCGGCGGACGACCGGATCGCCGACGAAGGGCCTGAAGTTCCGCTTCTGTTCGGCTATTCCTGGGATGAGCGCGGACGACGTGTCGAAGCCCGGGCCTCAGGAGTCCGTGAAATCGTCGCGTCGCACCTTCTCTCGATCTTCGCCGCGGCGCAGCCGGACGTGTTCGTCTGCTCCGTCTGCGGAACACCGTATTCGATGGAGTCTGCTCGGGCACAGCGCCGGCCACGCGCGGGGGTCAAGAGACTTTGCAGCGAAGGGTGCCGACTCGAGGCAAAGCGGGAGAGCAACCGCGCTTCGTGGGACAAGAACAAGGACCGCTGGAGGCCATCCTCCACCGACCGAGGAGGCAAACGTGTCAGGTAAGCGCGCGAACGGCGAAGGCTCGATCTACGAACGCAAGGACGGGCGCTGGGCCTCATCGATCAGCGTGGGCCGCGGGAAGCGCCAGCACTTCCTTGGGCACACGCGGGCCGAAGTGTCGGCGAAGCTAACCAGCGCGCTCGCGGAACAAGAGAAGGGCACGCTTGTCACCGGCCCTCGACAGACCGTGCGCCAGTTCTTCACGCAGTGGCTGAACGCCGTGCGACCGTCCCTCCGTCCCCGCACCTTCGTGCGCTACGAGCAGTTCGTCCGCCTCCACGTCGTGCCAGACCTTGGCGCACGCACGCTGACGAAGCTCGCTCCACAGCACTTGCAGCAGTTGTACACGTCGCGGCTGGACGCCGGCCTCTCACCGACGACCGTCAACCACCTGCACGCGCTGATCCACAAAGCGCTGTCGAACGCGGTCCGCTGGGGCGCGCTCAACCGCAACGTCGCGGATCTGGTCGACCCGCCGCGCCCCAGCCACTTCGAGATCGCGACGCTGAACGGCGAGCAGGCGCGCGCATTCCTCGACACCGCCGCGGGCAGCCGGCTGGAGGCGTTGTTCGTGCTGGCGGTGACGACGGGCATGCGCCAGGGCGAGCTCCTCGGGCTGCGCTGGCGTGACGTCGACCTCGACGCGCGAACCCTGCAGATCCGCGGCTCGATGCAGGCGACGCCAGACGGCCTCCGGATCATGGAGCCGAAGACCCCGGGCTCACGACGGCAAGTCGCGCTGTCCAAGCAGCCGGTGGAGGCGCTGCGGCGCCACCGCGCCGCCCAAGCAGCCGAGCGCCTGCGGATCGGTGCGGCGTGGGAGAACAACGAGCTGGTGTTCGCCACCGAGTCCGGCCGTCCGATGACGGCCACCGGCCTCCGCCGGTGTTTCGAGCCGCTGCTCAAACGCGCCGGCCTGCCGCGGATGCGCTTTCACGATCTGCGCCACACGTCGGCGACGCTGCTACTCGGACGCGGGGTTCACCCGAAGGTGGTCTCGGAGATGCTCGGCCACACGCGCATCAGCACGACGCTCGACCTCTACTCGCACGTGTCGATGACGATGCAGCAGCAGGCGGCCGAGGCCTTCGACGCGATTTTGGAAAGGTCTTGACTCGCGCTCATCTCTCGACGGGAGCTGCGCCACTCTTCCCCCCGGCGGGCGCGATCCCATTCAGTTCGGATTGGCCTGATTAGACCGGATCGCCTTTATCGGCCTCGGCTCGCAGTCGATCGGCGAGCCGTATCAAGTCGATGGGAA
>Ga0315281_10012862_pt1 | contig 11364 bp, 7 predicted proteins | sample YL17G07_0_MG_FD_204540 | JGI IMG/M metagenome (GOLD analysis project Ga0315281, IMG submission 204540) | Sediment microbial communities from Yellowstone Lake, YNP, Wyoming, USA - YL17G07_0 | ecosystem: Environmental > Aquatic > Freshwater > Lake > Sediment | place: USA: Wyoming | collected... | reverse complement strand
GTATCTTGGGAAGTCAACGACCTGACACCGATTCTGAAGTTGAGAGTATGGAACGTGAATTGGAAAAATTCAGTCCGCTTTTGTGGACAGAACAAGGCGTGATGGAAAAAAAAGCTAAGGTCTCGAAAGAGTACTAATGGATGCAGACCCCCAAAAACAGAAAATTGCGTGATTTTTGAAGAGGGTGTGGAATGTTGACTCAATAAATATATGTATTTTGAAAAAAAAAAAAAATTTACCAAGTCTTTTTTTTTTTACATGCAACGTCACGCTCGTGACTTTTTTCACTTTGCTTATTAAAAAAAAAATTGAAAAAAAAAATATATATTTTTAAAACTCTTTTAATTGAAAGGATTTTGTTTTTTTTTTCAGAGTTTTGGTTGCTTTGTTCTGTTTGTGAAGAGATATTCAAACAAGAAAAAAAAGCAAACCACGAAATTGAAAAAAAAAGGAGATTCCTCAAAATTGTGTGCGCGTGTGTGTGCATCTTAATTTATTTGCGCCTTTGTAATAGTACAAAAAAAACAACAACAACAAAAAAATGGACTTTGACGACGACAACGACGATGAATATCTCACGGGCCCTGAAGCATTGATTATGAACAGCTTCACCATCAACTCTGAGAATGCGCGGTCGTGGAATGTGCAGAAGTACCGGATCAATGGGCCTTTGCGTCTTTCGGGCAGCTGCGTTAAATACGTAGTGTGTCTGCCATCCGAGGCGTATTCGAGCACGGCCACGCACTTCGACGACGTGAACCAGAAGTCGCAGAGCTCGCTGGTCTTCATCACCATGCTGCAGTATTTCCTCTTCATGGCGCATGTGGCGCAATTGCGAATCGACCATTTGACGAACGGCGACACCACTCCGGCCAACTATCCGCTGAAGGTGTACATGCAGATGCTGCCGCACCGGGGCGCGAGCACGACGCGGGCGGACTACCTCTTCTGGTTTGTTGAAGACGAGGCCGCCGACTCCATGACCATCAAGCAGGACCAGAACATCAAGCTGGAGAAGATCTTCTCGCAGGTCGTGAAGAGCAAGCTCAAGGTGGCCGATGTCCACGGCGTCTTCACGGACGTCTCCGTCAAAAACACCAGCAAGGCCAGCGCGGGGGGCTCGACCATCAAGAACCAGATTCCGGAGAAGAGCGTGGCAAACGGCCACTCGCTTGAGGAGGCATTCAAGACCATCGACAACATGCAGGTGCTGACGCGGATCTGTCGTGTCTTCAGCGGGGTCGGGGTTGACGAGACCGCCACGAGCTCGTCGGCCTTCTGTCTGGAAAGCTGCCTCAATTTCATCAGCCCCTTTGTGTGCAAGGGCTACCGCGAGTTGACCGACTACACGAAGGACGACGGAATCACGTATGTGCTGACGGACACCCATCCGGTCTTCGCGCTCGAGCGGCAGTTCTGGTACCCCAGCATCTTCATGAAGAAGCAGCTGCCGCACAAGTCCCTCGACGAGAACATCAAGGAGTATGATGCGGAGTTGGAGGAATGTCTGCAGCGGCAGAAGGTGGGCGCGGTCATCGAAAAAAACAAGCGGTTGCTGAACCGCAAGCTTGAAGAGCGCAAATTGTATGACGAGGGGCCCGTGGTTGTGATGGAGAACGACAATGGCGATGACGATGACATAGAATCCAGTGCATTTTTGCGCTCATCTCATGCGTTGAACAAGCGCAAGCAGCAGCGGGTTGTGGATGACGACGACGACGACGACGGCGATATTGTGGTTGACCGAAAGAAGGAGAAGGGGAAGAAGAAGGAGCAGAAGGAGAAGAAACAGCCCAGCCCACGCGAAGCGGTCACTCTCGAACAAAACACTGCCGCAGAAAATGCGCAAATCCGCAACATACTTGACAGCCAGATTTCCGGGATCATGCAGAATCTGCACATCATCACCAGCACGAAAGACAAGGACGCCACATCGCGCGAGCGCGTCGTGACCACGCGCGACAGACAGGAGGAGATGAACAGCATCTCGCAAAGCCTGCGGGTGAAGAAGAGTGCGGGTGCCGACCATCTCACGGAGGACTTGGACCCCCTCGTGCCGCTGCAGTACAAGTACCATCACCAGAAGAGCATCATCGAGGGGGCCTTTGAGCAGCGACTCAGCAGCGAGAGCATGCAGCGCGATTTCTGGCAGTATCAGAAGGACACGGCGGCGTACAATCGACTCCTATACGACCTGCGGAAGGTCATCATGAAGCAGTTGCGCAATGTGTATGCCTCGGACGTGAACCGGACGCTGCGCGACTATGTGGCCAGCAACAATTTGAGTTCCGTGGACTTCCCCGTCAACATCGTCGACCCCCATCTGAGCGCCTTCGACAACGACATTGCCGCCCTGGCCAACGGCTACGGCGTGCACATGGACATCACCACCCACCAGGTCGATTGCGTCAACATCTTTCTGGCGTCGCAGAACCGCTTCTGCCGCGACATGAAGACGCTGCATCTCCATCTCAAGCTGCTGGGGGATGCGGCCTGCGGAAAGACGGTCAGCGTCAATGCTGTGGCCGAGACCATGCTGCGGGCGACCACCGTGGCCGTCGACGCCGCCACCCGCAACAGCGAGAACATCCACGGGGCCTTCTACGACCTCTACGAGATCTTCGACGACACCGTGCCCGTGGGCATGAACAAGGACGCCACCGCGGTCACCGAGGCCAACACCTTGCTGACGTCGAACGAGCTCATCAAGTACGAGTTCTTCCGCGACGAGACCATTCTGGGCGCGGCCTCGCGCACAAAACAGGCGAGTCGCCACGTCAAGATCTGCTGCCGCATCGACATATCCAACTGCACCAGTGCAGAGGCCCTCAGCGGGGTGGTTTTCAAGTCGGGGATGCTGGCGAACCAGTCGCGATACATGGTCAAGTCCTTCATGAACATCTCCAGCACCGTGAAGTCGATCGAGCGCTCGAACGCAAACAAGGACGAGCGCGCGGGGAACGACGTCGTTTTGCGCCAGAAGTTCATTGACAGCTGCATCCTGAAGCAGTTCATTGTCTCGGAGTACTGGTACGGGGTCAAGGTGGGGTGCCTGCCCCGGCCCGACCTGACCGTCTTCCACAAGCTGGTCGAGAAGCGCAAGGAGTTTCTGACGCGCTACAGTGTTTCCACGGGCACCAACCGCTCGATGCCGAAACTCATGTTGTTTGCGGGCTGTTGCACGGTGTATGATGCGGTGTTGAATCTGTTGTTTGTGCCCTCGGGCAAGCATTACGGCAAGCGCTATGTGCCCGAAATGCTCATTGATTTGGTGCCCGTCTGCACGGAGGAGCGCGCAAACTATGCATGGAGCACGTTCTTCGACAACTATGTGCCGTACGAGCTGTCCTGCATGATGAAGATCGTCAACAACGCAAAAGAGACCGATCAGATTGTGAAGTCGAGGATCTCGGCTATCAAGCTCAAATATGTGCTGGCGCATCAGTACAATAACAACAAGAATGCAGAGGCAGGTAATTTCCGCAGATGTGCGAAGTGTGGTCTGGACAAGGTTAACGCAAACTGGTCGCCCATCTTTAAGTATTGTCGCGATTGTTACAATCCCAACAACAACAACAGCAACAACAACAACAACAACAACAACAACAACAACAACAACAACAACAACAACAACAACAACAACAACAACACGCAAAATAACGAGAGACCCAATGGCGGCAGCAAAACGGATGTGAACAAGAAACGAAACTCGTCCATCACTTTTAATCATGACGACGAGCTGTCGCAGCAAGAAGCAAACGCACAGCAACAGCCCAACGAAGAGGAACAGGAACAGGAGCCGGACGCCGAAACGTTCGACTACATCAAGATTCAGGGCAACAACATCAACCAACTTGCAACGTACATCCACAATCAGGCAAAGTCCATGGACATCCGACCCTCGAAGGAGAGCATCGAGGAGATTCTGAAAGACCTCAAGGGGTCCATGATCTCCTGTCACTCCTACAAGATGATGACATCGAACATCGGCAAGACACACGCAATTGTGGACGAGACAACTCCGCTGAAATCGCGCCAGGGCATCATCACCACCACCCATGACGTCTACATCTTGCAGGCCCTGATTGAGCAGGCCGAGGAGGATCTGTGCATCAAATCCATCAAGTACACCTACAACGACACCACCCAGGTCAAACGTTCGTTGCTCGGCTGCTACCATCCCGACTTCCCCTTCCTATTTAACGCAATCGAATACTACAACAAGGCAAACGAGCCCTTCATTGTGCAGAACTACAAGTACATGTCGCCGGGGGAACAGTTGTTGAAGCAGGGCTACGTGACGACGGCGGTCGGCAGGTCCGCCGAAAACTGCCAGTTCATCCGCTACGACACCGACATCGACTATGCCACCACGCTGACGTTTCTCGTGCAAAACAACCCCTGTCAGGTGTACACCAAGGACGATGCATGGCGGTGGCATCCTGTCACGATGCGACGACTCAATTACGAGCTGTATGTGCACAATCGCAACCAGTTGAATGGGGGCAACAACGCCCGTGCGGCGTTTGACAACAACTGGACAAAGGCGACCATCGTCTTCATCCGATATCCCGAGGATCTCGTGGCGCAATACGCGCAGCTGAAGACGGATCTGGACAAGAGCCACGCGGGGATCTATAACAAGCGGAGCGTCGTGGACTTCAACGACGTGATCAGGCAGTCCGTCATGTATGATGATGGCAACAACGACGCGCGGTTCGGTCCGCGTCCGGTGTCGCCGCCCAACGATGCTGACGACGACGACAACGATGTTAGGAATCGCTACGATGCCTTCACCGACGAGCGAGTCGCCCTCATCGAGAGCATGCACGCGCGTTGCGAACGCTACCGCATTGGCGACGTGTACAACACAGACATCGAGGAATTGCGCCTGCAGCCGCCCACGTATGCTATCGAGGCGCAGAAGCGGTCCAAGGCTGAGCGCGAGGCCGACAAAGCATTTAGCGCCGACGTTGCGGGCATCCGCGCACTGCTGAACAAGGAGGCCGACGAGCTTGACGCAAAGCGGTCGACGCTCTTCGCCAGCGACCCCTTTTTTGCCCGAAAAGAGCTGCTCCCCTTTGTGCAGGCGGCCCGAGCCCCGCCCAAGGAAGACGCAGAGGATGAGGAAGAGGAAGGGTCCGCATCACAGCCCGTGCGCAACACCTCCTTCGGCAACAAATTGCGCAAGCTGGCCAACGGCATGGCCCGCAAGACCGGCAGCAGCAGCAGCAGCAGAAGAAACAACAAGAACAACAGCGGCAGCGAGAGCAGTGACGGCTTTGGCGCCCGCAAAAACTCGGAATTGTCGCAATTCACTCCGAGTCCGCACGAGCAAACTGCGTATTTTGACAATCAAGAGACCCTTTTCAACGAGTACGACGTCGAGATATGAGAGATATATATAAAACCCAAAAAAAAAATTTGAGTCAATAAACGCGTTTTTTATTTTTATTTTTATTTTATTATTATTATTATTATTGCGTCAAGTGTTTGTTTTCAACTTCTGCAACATGGCAGCCAGATCGAGGTCCTGGTCCTCCATCACATCGTGAACATCGAGACTCTCATATGTCTGCTGCGGGGAAGCCTGTCCTGCGAGCATGGGCACCTTCTTCTGCCCTTCGGACGGCCTTTGCACTGCAGTGCGGGGGCGCAATTTGGGCACTGTTTTGAGCGCCTTATCCGACTCGCTGAAGAGCTCGTCGACGCGATTGTGCTCCGCAATCCGGGCGTAGTCCTCCGCCATCTGCTTCTGCTCCACCGTCAGCTCCTTTTTCTCCGTGAGCGAGGTGTCGATGCCGCTGGTGACGCTCTTGATCTGCTTGTACGTGTCGTTCGACGCCTTGAGGGCGTTGGCGTTGTGCATGTAGCCCTCGTAGTTCTTGTTGATGGATTGGACAATCTTCTGCTTGTGCACCACCGTCGTCTTGTCAACCGTTGCGTTGAGTTTGCGGTGGCGCAGGGTTGTCTCGTCGTTGCGCAAGGCCAGCAGTTTGTCGGCCAATCCGTCCCGCTCACTCAGCAGCACATTCACTTCCTGCATGATTTGCGCGTATTTCACCTCGTCAGTGCGGACGTAGCGCTTTGCAACGGCGTACTTCTCCCTGATCAGCTCATCGTCCTTGTCAACAGCCTTCTGCAGCATCCGAATCTGCACCTTCATGTCGAATTCGCTGTCGCGGGCCTCGCGTTCCTCCTGTTCATCCTTGTTCTCTTTGCGAAACATCGACTTTGAAAAAAAAAATAATTTTTTTTCGACTTAAATTTTTATTTTTTTCAACTGCTTATTGTTGCTTTAAAAAAAAAAAAATAAGCAAAAAATTTTTTTTCAAGTCTGAAAAAAAAAACAAACAAAAAACAAAAAAACAAAAAACAAAAAACAGAAAAGAAAGAAAGAAAGAAAGAAAGAATGCACGAATCTCCAGAAAGCGCAAAAAAATTCATCCTGCTTGACAAAAACAATCCTGACTTGGCGATCGATCATCGGGTCTTCATCTACATCAACAAGATTTGCGGAGCTGAGGAATACAGCGATTTTTCCGTGGACCACCTGCGTTTCTACACAAACTTTTTCAATGAAGCACTCAAATGCGACGTCGATGTGGACCTGATGCTCAAATATGCCATCATGATGTTGAAGATCTTTACCCACAACGTGGGGATGGCCAAGCAAGGACAGGTTGCCGAAATCAGTGCATATCCACTTGGCACATATCAGTTGCTGAGTGAACGGTCGGTGCTGGATCGAATCACGTTGTTCATGTGCTGCTACGTGCTGAATCTGCAGATGGTTCTGGACGACTACAACAATAGCTGGACCTCGTACTTTATCCAGTGTGATCGGGAGATGCGCAAATCGGTGCACAAAATGTTGCAGCATAAACCCTGTTTGCAGCCGGCGTATTGCATGTCTTATTGCCAATTCAAGGGTGCAAAGGTCAATTATTCGAAGCTCTTCATCCATGTTTTTGGCGCAAACTACTGTCGTGTTGCCAGCAACGGTGAGCGTGCCTATGATGAGGCAGCGTTGTATTCGTTTGAGATGTTTTTCTGACGCAAAAAAAGGAAAGGATTTGCGTGTTTTTTGTAACATATAAAAAAAATTAAAATAAAAATATCATTATTTATTCATTCACTTCTTGTTTTTATTTTGTTTTTTCAAGTTTTTAATTTCTTGTTTGCGGGATTGTGGCGGAACACATTCTCGTAGTCACTGTCGTCGTCGTCGTCGCCTTCTTCTTGGTGGGGTGCGGCCCGTTGCTTGCCCTTGAGCCGCCGCTCAAGCTCGCGCAAATCAGGATCCTCCTCGTTGAAGGCCACTCCGTTGCGACGATGCATCATCTCCCGCGGCTGGATAAACTCTTTCTCAGGGATAATGGTGCGGGCGAGATTGTAGAGCCACTCGTAGTCGACGCAAACGGCAGGCGACTCCGCCATGACCAGCAGGGCAATGCGCAGCAGCATCTCGAGACAGACGACAATGTCGTCCTTGCGACCCTTGATGACCTTCTTCTTCATGTCGAATTTGCAGCTGATGAAGACCTCCGTGGCGCCGCCGGGCTTCTCGATCGTGTACTGGTACTCGTAGCGCAGCTGGTCGTAGAGCATGCGCTTCATGGCAGCCGCGCGGGGGATGTTTTGCGTGTTTGGTGCGTTGTCGTCCTCGAGACAGACGAGGTTCTTGGCAAAGAAGAGCGACTCGCGGTCGATGACATCCTCAAGGTGCTTGGAGCCGTCGAACCGCTCCCTCTTGCCCGTCCGGAAGCCCGCCGTGTCGGGGTCGTCCGTCAGCACAACGCAATTGACGCAATTTCTGTCGTTTGCGACAACGCGGCCAATCATGCCCGCATTGAAGCCGAGGTTGTTCTCGGGCACCACCAGTATTGTGCTGTGTTTGTACGCCTTGCGCTGCCGGATCGTCCTGATCAGTCGCACAAATGTCTTGATTACCTGCGAAGCTTTTTGATTTTTTTTTCAGACAAAACAAAAAGGCATAAGTGTAAGACAAATTCAAATTTTTTTGTGATAAGAAAAAGAAGTGTGTGTGTGAAAAAAAAAAAATAAAGATACCGTCATCCTTGCCCTGAAATTTCTGCGCGTGCAGCCCGGCGATCTATAAATACATAAGTCGTTTAGTTTAAATAAATAAAAAAAAAACTCACACGCGTGAGTATGGAAAAGAATTTGAGTGAGAAACAGTATTGCCCCCGCATCGACGACGACGTGATCGTGATGGAGTGGGACTATCTCTTCCGCAACGAGCCTGTTGAGGGCCTGCAGCAGGATGAGGAGGTGGAGGTGGAGGTGGAAGTGGAGGCGGAAGAGGAGCGCAAATCGCCGTCCCGCAAGCGCAAGCAGCCCGAGCAAGAGGTGCCCGAGCAACCACCGCCGCCCAACGGATACGAACAGATGTGCCGCGACCGCGCCGCCGAGCTGCGGACGACGCGCAGTCACTGCAAGCTGATGCATCTCAGTTTTGAGGCGGGGCTGGAGGAGCTCAACCAGTACCTCGAGCAGCTGATGCTGTGCCTGCGCAACGACGAGGTGCTGCCGAGCGACCCCGACAACGAGGTGCAGCGGCAGAACGACATTACGGACTCGGCGCTCGAGATGGTGCTCAGCTGCGAGGACCTCCTCATCAAGCGGGTCTTCCTGTGGATGGGCTTCTACGTGAGCCCGAGCTTCGTGCACGTCTTCACGCCGCGGGTGGAGTCGAAACAGCCCTTCACGGTGGACCCCGGCAAGTTTGCGGAGTTTGTCTTCCGCAAGGACGCCGTGTATGTGCAGCTGGTTTCGCTCTACTACGCGGCGCGCCTCAGCGAGTGGGGCTTTGTGACGGCCTGTGCGCAGCGGTGGATGGAGATGCAGCCCTGGCAGAACGTGGAGCGCTACAACGCCATCTCGCCGGACCACCCCAGCATCGAGGCGAGTCTGATGACGGGCGATCTCGCGGGCCTGCCCTCGGACGTCTCCGTCTACTACACGATGCACGAGGCCAAGAAGCTCTACGACCAGAACCACCGCCGCTCGCTTGCGCAGCTGGAGGCCGCCAAGGCCAGCGACAAGCGCTACGACAAGAACTTCCGCCTCAAAAACCGCGAGACCCTCATGAAGGAGTACGAGAGCACCGTCAAGCGGCTGAATGTCGTCGACACCCCCCTGCTGCGGCCCTCCGAGTTTGACGTCGATGTGGAGTTTGACAACATCGACGCAAATTTCGACGAGTGACAACAACAACAACAATAATAATAAAAAAAACCGCATATTTTTTGAGTCAACATATATACATATATATATATATAAAAAAAAACAGACGCATACCACCATGCGGCCCTTGTCGAAAAAGGCCATCACAAAGGCGTAGTCGGACGTGTTGTCGACATCCTTCTTCTTGGAGGCGCCGTTGGGATCCAGCGCCAGATACAGAAACTTCACGGGGTCGCACTTGTCAACATCCACACGGTGCTCCTTTTCAAACGCCTGCAGCAGCTTCTCCTTGTTGTGCAGGGGCTCCATGGGCGTCAGACGCGAGCCCATCATCTCGCGATCGAAGGAGCTGCCGCCGCCAAAGAGCGCGCGCGAGATCATCACGGACTTGTGGTTGTTGACGAAGGGCTTCTTGTAGAGCTCGTGCATGCAGAAGTGCAGCTTGTTGGTCTTCTGGATCAGCTTGCACTCCGCGCAGTTGAAGTCGAGGTCGATCACCTTGCAGACGCGCGTGCCGTCGTCGAGCGTGGCCTCGAGGGCCTCGCTCAGTGGCGCAATTCCGATGGCGGGGGTGGAGGCTGAAATGAGTCGCGCATTTTCCGCCGTGAAGGAGTACGGTCCCGTCTCCAGACTGTCGAGCGACAGGAAGTTCGATTCATCGATGCTCACCACGTCAGCACCAAAACTGCGGCAGCCCTATGCATTTTTTTTTTCAAAAAAAAGAGAGGGTGAGTAATGCGTCAAAAGTGCGTGAGAAGTGAGAAAAAAAGAAAGAAAGAAAGAAAGTGGGGCTGTCGTTGTCTGATTGTTTTTTTTTTTTTATTTATTTTTTGCTTTGTTTTTTTTTTTGGGAGCTACGCATATAGCTGCAAATTTTTTCTGCAGATTCAATTCACAGGAGAAAGCAAGCGAATGGCGCCCAAGCAGCGACATCTGGAAAAAATCACCGACGAATTGCGCCAGAACCAGCCGGTGCAGGACGTGCAGTACTATCTGGACCGCATCCAGCTGACCAACTTCGTCTACAGCGGCCAGCTGACGGGGCCCGTCAACGTGGTGGACCTCTCCAACCGGCAGTTCGGCGTGCGTTTTGAGCCGCCCGTCTTCTCGGCCGTGACAATGGTGACGGCCGAGCCCCGCACCACCAGCACGATCTACCCGAAGGGCCGCTTCACGAGCATGGGCAGCCAGGACTCCATCGACGGGCTCATTGCCTGCTACACGCACGTCTACCAGCTCAACAAGATGGCGCCCGCCTACAACCTCTACTACATCCGCATCGGCAACGTCGTCGCGACCTTCTACACATTCCCGCTCGACCTCGAGCTGCTGCGCAAGGAGTGGAAGCACTGCGTCCCCGAGAAGTCCCTCTTCACGGGGGTCTACTTCAACTGCCGCAATTTCGGGCTCGACACCAACATCATGGTGGCCTTCTTCATCAGCGGCAAGATGAATTTCATGGGCGGCGAGACCATTGCCGAGGTCAACGCCACCTTCCGCGTGCTCTTCCCCGCGGTCATCGTCAAGATCAAGAAGCACTACGCGGGGGATGCGGCACGGAACGTTCCGTCACCACCACCCGCCCCCAACCCTGCATCGACAACGGCAGATCTGATGCGGGCCCGTGCGCGCAAAACATCTGCAAACTTCGACTACTCCAAACTGGTCATCTCCACAAGCGCGCTCGCCGCCGCCGCGCTGGAGGACGAGGACTCCATGCAAAGCAGCGAGCACACAGAAAGCAACAAGCGACGGAAGACAGACGAAGGACACGCACTCTCGCTGCAGGAGTCCTTTAGGAGCGTCATACAATCAATACTTGAGAAAACAGAAAATAAATTATGACTCAAAAAAAAAAAAGAATTGTCATTGTTATTATTATTTTTTTATCATGGTCTTGATAAGATCATATATATATATTTTTTTTTAATTTTTAATTTTTTTTTGCGTCTGATTATACAATTTTTTGCGTTTTGAAATGAAAATAAATCATTTGGTGAAGAGAGATTCTTTTTTCTTTTTCCCCTTTTCCACCTCTTTCATCATCGCTTCTTGATACATCTCAGATGTTGTGTCTTCGCCCACAACTGCAGCCGAAATGTTGTAGATCGTTGGAGTCATAAGCTTTGTGACGTAACGTTCATATGTTTCTCT
>Ga0315281_10012861_pt1 | contig 11366 bp, 9 predicted proteins | sample YL17G07_0_MG_FD_204540 | JGI IMG/M metagenome (GOLD analysis project Ga0315281, IMG submission 204540) | Sediment microbial communities from Yellowstone Lake, YNP, Wyoming, USA - YL17G07_0 | ecosystem: Environmental > Aquatic > Freshwater > Lake > Sediment | place: USA: Wyoming | collected... | reverse complement strand
CGCAACCCCGACGGCCAGGAAGGCGGTCAGGATGGCGGTGCGCGGGCCGCTCACGGCGCGCCCATGCCGCGGCTCTGGGTCAGCACCCCCGCCTTGAGCGCCGCGGCCAGGCCCCGGGCGATGCGGTAAGACTTCCCGGCCCCCATCACCAGCACCGCGTCACCCGGACGCAGGTGCTCGGCGACGTAGGAGGTCACCTGGTCCACATCGCCGCCGGCAATGGTCGGCACCGCCGAGATGCGCTCGATCGCGTCGGCAAGCTGCTCCGCGGAGGTGGCGCGCAGCGATGCATCGGTATCGCGTGACGCAAAGATGTCGGCAATCACGACCTCGTCGGCATCGGTGAAGCTGCGGGCAAACTCGTCAAGGAAGAGCGCCGTGCGGGAATACATGTGCGGCTCGAAGACCGCCCAGAGTCGCCGGTCGCCCACCTTCTGACGCATCGCGGCCAGGGTGACGCGAACCTCGGTCGGGTGGTGCCCGTAGTCGTCGTAGACAACTACGCCGGCAGTATCGGCGATCAGCTCCATGCGCCGCCCCGCGCCCCGGAAGGTGCGCATCCCTTCGACCAGCGCCGGCATGGCAGCGCCGAGCTCACGAGCCATGGCGAGAGCGGCGGTCGCGTTGAGGACGTTGTGGGCCCCTGCCAGCGGCGACACGAATGCCTGGCCGAAGAGCTCGAAGGTCGCTCCCCCGCCTGCGTAGGCCACGCTGCGTGCCTCCACCTCGCCACCGGGGCCATACCGCACGATTCGACCCTCCCAGCCTCTCAGGCGTGCCTGCAGCGCCTGGGCGCCATCATCGGCAGCGGCCGTCATCAGCAGCCGTCCGCCAAGCCGGGGATGCTCCCCCATTCCCCGTACGAAGCGCTCCATCGAGGCCAGGACGGCGTCACGGTCGGCGAAGTAGTCGGGATGGTCCATCTCCACGTTGGTGACGATCGCCCCGGCCGGGTGATAGTTGAGGAAGTTGTCACCGAACTCGTCGGCCTCGACCAGGAAGGGTGCTCCCCCGCCGGCGCGGACCGACGCTCCCCAATCCGGGATGAAGGCTCCGACCTCCACGGTGGGGTCCATCCCCGCCACCTCGAGCAGGTGGCCGAGCAGCGCAGTGGTGGTCGACTTGCCGTGCGTCCCGGTGACCGCCAGGCCGATCCTGCCCGGGGCCGCCATGAGCTCCCCCAGCAGCGCCTGCCAGGTGACGACCGGGAGGCCCGCGGCGCGGGCCGCCACCAACTCGGGGAGGTCCGGGTGCGCTCGCAGCGCGGGCGTGATGGCCAGGCGCTCGATCCCGGCAAGATGTGCAGGATCATGGCCGGCGAGGACCGCAATCCCGGCCTCTTCCAGCGGGGCGGTGTACGGCGATGGCACATCGATGTCGCAGCCGTCGATCCGAACGCCGGCCTGGTGGAGGAGGAGCGCCACACCGGCGGCCCCGGATCCCGCGATGCCGATCAGGTGAATCCGCTCGCCGACACGCACCACGGCGCCGCCCCTTAAGACTCGGGCGAGGCCGCCAGGACCTCGTCCAGCGCCAGCTCCAGGGCGGCAAGCGCCGCCGCGGCCTGGTTCCCCTCGCGATCATGGCTGAACACGTGCTCTTCGACGCGCGGGGGATGGCCACGCCGGGCCACTCCCAGGTAATGCGTGCCGATGGGCTTGGCCTCGCTGCCGCCGTCCGGTCCGGCAATGCCGGTCACACTCAACCCGACCTCCACCTCGAACCGATGCGCCGCCCCGGCGGCCATGGCGGCGGCCACCGGCTGCGAGACGGCGCCGTGGCCCGTGATCAGGTCATGCGGCACGCCCAGGCCTATCTCCTTGGCAAGGTTCGAGTAGCAGATGACGCCCCCGGCGTAGTAGTCGCTGGCGCCGGGGTTCGTCGTGATCGCATGCCCGATCAACCCGCCGGTCGACGATTCGGCGGTGGCCAGTCGCCAATTCCGCTCGCGCAGTGCGTCGCCCAGGCGAGCAGCCGTCATCTTCAGGTCAGCGCTGCGCGGCCCATTCACCGGTAATTCTCGAATTGCAGGGCAACGGCGTAGTCGAGCGCGCGCAGGTGCGCGATGACCGCCTGGAGATCGTCCTTGCTCTTCCCCGAGACCCTCACCGCATCTCCCTGGATCGCGGGCTTCACCTTGGGGAATTCGTCTCGCAGCATCTTGCTGATCTCCTTCGCCTGCTCGGAGGTCAGACCACGCCGAAGACCGATCCGCTGGCGAATGGTGCCGCCGGAGGCCGGCTCGAGCTTGCCCCAATCGAAGATCTTCAACGACAGGCCGCGACGGACCGCCTTCGATTCGAGCAGATCCTTGACGGACGCGGCCCGAAAGTCGTCGTCGGCAAGCAGCGTGATCTCGGCCTTGCCCAGCTCCAGGGAAACCTTCGAGCCTTTGAAGTCATAGCGGGTCGCGACTTCACGGCGAACCTGGTCAATGGCGTTTACCAGCTCCTGCTGGTCGAAGTCACTCACCACGTCGAACGATGAATCTGCCATGCGTGCCTCCTGTGGTCGCTCCCCTATCTTCGTCGGTCCCGGTGCGCCGCGCGCGGCGGCACTGACGTCACGAACCGGAACCTGATGGCGCAGGCGAAGGTTCCCGAAGCAGGACGCTGATGGTGCGCCGCACGACGGCGCTGTCGCGTCCCGTGCGTGGGTCGTGCGCCACCAGGGTGATCAGGTTGGATCCGGGGAGCAGCCGCGCCAAGAAGGTGAAGTGCCCGTCGGAACCGGCAGTGACCGGCGGGTTCTCCCGCAGTCCGCTGACCCGGATGGTGGCATTCGGTTCGCTGGCGCCGCGGATCAGGTACTCGGAACTGCCCCATCCGGCGAGGTCGCCGGCCGGCTCGGAGATCGTCAGGCCGGGGGTGCCCGCAAAGGTGAGCAGTTCGCCGACGAGGTATGCGCCGAAGGCGAGCACGAGGATCGAGATGAGCAGGGTGGCGACCAGGCCGGGCGTGATGGCGAACGACGCATGGCTGCGGATCCGTCGCGGCTGTGGGACGGCGGCACGCCGAGTCCTCTCCGCAGACCCTCCGCCCTGTTCGGCACGATACATCTCCAGCAGGCGCTGGGGCTCCAATCCCAGGTAGAGCCCGTAGTTCCTCAAGAAGCCCTTGACGTACACCGCGCCCGGCAGCTCGCGGTACTCTCCATGCTCGAGCGCGGCCAGATAGCGGGCCTTGATCTTCGTATCCCGCTCAACCCGCGCAAGGTCGATGAATCTCGCCTCACGCGCGGTGCGCAGCACATCACCGAGGGTCGTTGGCTCGCGCAGCGTCAAGCCTCGTCCTCGTCCGGCGCCACCTCGCCGCCCCAGCCGTCGGGCGTGACCAGGACCTCCCGGAACCTGCTCCCGTCAGCCGGCCCAACGATCCCCCGATCCTCCATCTGGTCCAGGATGCGGGCCGCTCGCGCGTAACCCACTCGCAGGCGACGCTGCAGCAGCGACGCCGATGCCTTGTCGGAGCGCCGGACGATGTCGATTGCCTGGGAGAGAAGGGCGTCGCCGTCGTCCGCCTCGTCATTGCCGCGCCGTCCACCCGCCTTGCCGTCCCGCTTCGGCGCGGTGATCTCCGGCCGGTACTGCGGGCCGCCCTGCCCGCGCCAATGGCGGGCGAGCGCATCGATCTCCACGTCGGTGACCAGCACGCCCTGCAGGCGGACGGCGCGCGGGGCGTCGATCGGCTGGTAGAGCATGTCGCCGCGTCCGAGCAGGTCCTCCGCCCCGACCGTGTCGAGGATCGTGCGCGAGTCGACGCCGCTGGTCATGGCAAACGCGATGCGGGAAGGGATGTTGGCCTTGATCAGGCCGGTGATCACCTGGACCGATGGGCGCTGGGTGGCGACGACGAGGTGGATACCCGTCGCTCGAGCGAGCTGGGCGATGCGCGTGATGGTGGCCTCGACCTCGTAGGCGCTGATCATCATCAGGTCGGCCAGCTCGTCGATGACGACCACGATGTACGGCATGCGCGGCTCCCCGAGCCGCAGCGCCTCGTTGTAGCCGGCGATGTTGCGCACCCCGCGCTGCGCGAACTCGTGATAGCGGCTCTCCATGGTGCCGACCGTCCACTTCAGGGCGTTGACCGCCTTGTCGGTGTCGACGATCACGTCGGTGAGCAGGTGAGGGATGCCTCTGTACTGGGCCATCTCGACCCGCTTGGGATCGATCACGATCAGCTTCACCTCCGTCGGCGTGGCCCGCATCAGCAGGGAGCAGATGATGGCGTTGACGCACACGCTCTTGCCGGACCCGGTGGCTCCGGCGATCAGCACGTGCGGCATGCGCGCCAGGTCCGCACTGAAGGGCTGCCCCGCCACGTCCTGGCCGAGGGCGAATGCCAGCTTGCTGCGGACCGCGGCCTCTTCGAAGTTGGAGGAGGCAAGCACCTCCTTGAGGGTCACCAGGTCAAAGGCGCTGTTGGGGATCTCGATGCCCACGAACGGCTCCCCGGGGATGGGTGCCTGGATCCGGATGCTGCGCGCGGCGAGGGCGAGCGCCAGGTTGTCCGCGAGCCCCTCGATGCGCGAGAGCTTGATGCCCGGCTCCACCTCCAGCGCGTACTGGGTGACGACCGGGCCCTCCTGGATGCGCGACACCTTCACGCCGATCCCGAAGTGCGCCAGCGTCTCGCGGATGCGCTGACCTTTGGCGCTGAGGTCGAGCTGCGCGGCACTGCTGGCCGGCGCATCCTCCAGCAGCGAGATCTCCGGAAGCTGCCATACCCGGGTGCCGGCCTCGAGCGCGGCGTCGATCACGTCAGCGTGCTCGACCTCTGCAAGGTGCGTCGTCTCCTCGCTCTCGAGTCCTTCGGCTGACAGGACCGCGGCCGGGTCATGCGTCGGCACGGGAGACTGCGTCGCATCACGACTGCGGGGCGCAGCCACCGAAGTGGCATCCTGCGGGCGGCTGCGGCGCACGATGACCGGTTCGTCGTCGGCGCGGCCTCCGAACGCCGAACGCATCCGCTCCAGCAACCCGCGCTCCACGGCCGACGATCCGCCCACCGCAGGACGCCCCGAGTCGGCACCCGCCCGCCGTTGCTCGAGGGCGATCAGCTCATCGCGCTCTTCCCGCCGTTGCAGCCACGCTGCCACCAGGTCGCCGACAGTCATGTTGAAGTAGAGCAACAGGCCCACCAGCAACAGGACCGAGAGGATGGTCCAGGCCGCGGCGGCCCCGACGGCGCCGTTCAGCGCGGTACTGATCGCATACCCGATCGCTCCCCCGCCATCCCCGCTGTCGACCCCGGCGGTGCCGTTGCCCGCGAACAGGTGCAGCATCGCCAGCGCGGCGACAGCCATCGCCGCCGCTCCGCTGGCGGCCATCCAGCGCTCGGCCGGCACCGTCTTGAGCCACAGCATGAAGGCGAAAGCGGCAAGCAGCACCGGCGCGAAGACGATCCCCCAACCGAGCAGGTAGGCGAGCGCGTCGTGCCACGGGCGGACGATCATGCCCGCGTCGGGCGCGAAGAGGGCGACCGCGCTGACGATGGCGGCCACCACGAGGACGAGCGCCAGCGACTCGCGCGCGACCCTGCCCGAGACGGTGAAGGTGGTGGTCGCGCGGCGCCGCGTGTTGCTGCGCCGTCGTGACCCGTTGGAGCGTCGGGTGCCCACGCGCCGGCTAGACCTCCATGACGATCGGCAGGATCATCGGCCGCCGCTTGGTGCGGTCGAAGAAGAAGCGCGACAAGGTGTCGTGGATCTTGGTCTTCAGGTAGCCGGACTCAGCGGCGTGCTCGTCGCCGGCAGGCAGGGCCAGGGCCGCCGCCAGGTGCTGGCAGGCAGCCGCCATGATCGGGTCGTCGGGGTCAGACAGGAATCCGCGACCGACAAGGTCGGGGCCGGAGACGGCCCTCCCCGTGGCGCGGTCCACCGTCAGCGCCACCATCACGACGCCGTCCGATGCGAGCATGCGCCGGTCGCGCAGGATGACGCCACCCGTGCCGTCGATGGCTGCCATGCCGTCGACGAGCACCGCTCCGGCCGCCACGCTGCCGGCCATGCGGGCCCGGGTGCCGTCGAACTCAACGACGTTCCCGTTCTCCAGGACGAAGATGCCGTCGACCGGCACGCCCGCCGCCTCGGCCAGCAGCCCGTGCTGCACGAGCATCCGGTATTCGCCGTGGACCGGGATGAAGTGCCGCGGCCGCACCAGGCCGAGCATCAGCTTCAGCTCCTCCCGCGAGCCGTGGCCCGAGACGTGGCAATGCTTGAGTGGTTCGTAGTGGACCATGGCGCCCTCCTTGAAGAGGTTGTCGATGGTCTTGGCGACCGCTTCCTCGTTGCCCGGAATCGGCGAGGCCGACACGATCACGGTGTCGCCCGGCTCGACGGTGATGGACCGATGGTCACGGTTGCTCATGCGCGTCAGCCCGGACATCGGCTCACCCTGTGATCCGGTGGTCATCACCACCAGCTTCTCTTTCGGCAGGCGCTGCAGCGCGTCCTTCTTGACAAGGGTCCCCTCGCGCGGATCCAGGTAGCCCAGTTCGACGGCGATGGCGGTGTTCTGCTCCATGCTGCGGCCGAGCGCCACCATCTTCCGCCCGTGGGCCCAGGCCGCATCGACCACCTGCTGTACCCGGCCGATGTTGGACGCGAAGGTCGCGACGATCACCCGCCCCGTCGCCTCGCCGATCAGCTGATCGAGTGACTCCCCGACCGTCGCCTCGGAGAGCGTGTAGCCCTCGCGCTCGGCTCGCGTCGAGTCCGAGAGCAGGAACTCCACCCCGGCGTTCCCGATTTCGGCGATCAGGCCAAGATCGGCACGGCGTCCATCCGGCGGCGTGTGATCGAACTTGAAATCGCCGGTGTGAACTACGGTTCCCAGCGGGGTCTTGATGGCAAAGCCCATGCCGTCGGGAATCGAGTGGTTGACGCGGAACGCGGTCACCTCAAAGACGCCAATTCGGAACGGGACGCCCGGCTCGACCAGTTCAAGTCGAGTGCGATCGAGCAGCTTGTGCTCCTTCAGCTTCCCGGTGACCAGGCCGAGCGTCAGCTTGCCGGCGTAGATCGGCGTCCCGGGAATCTTGGGGAGCACGTACGGCAGGCCGCCGGTGTGATCCTCGTGCCCGTGAGTCAGGAGAATTGCCCGGACGCGGTCGCAATTCTCCTCGAGGTAGGTGACATCCGGAATGACCAGGTCGATGCCGAGCATCTCCGGCTCCGGGAACGCGAGTCCGCAGTCGACGACCACGATCTCGCCGGCCGCCTCGATGACGGTGATGTTCTTTCCAACCTCGCCCACTCCGCCGAGCGGAATGATGCGCAGGGTATCTGCCATGGTGCTCCTAAAAGAGAGTCAATTGGTCGGCCTCGTCGACCTCGGCCGGCGACGCTGGTTGCGTCGATTCAACGTGTGCTATGAGCGCTTCTGTCCCCATTTCCTCCAGCGCGCCTCGCGCGGAGAGGAGCGCAGCGGGTAGGTGGCGCATGTCCGAAAACAGGATCTCGCGGAGCGACGCTTGCCGCAGCGCCGCTGCTGGATGGTACATCGGGAAGATGAAGCGACCGCCGACTCTGCGCAGGCGACCGTGTGCCCCGCTGATCCGCGCGTCGGGCAGGTAGCGCCGCAACGAGTGCCGGCCGAGCGTCACGATCAGCACCGGATCCAACGCGGACTCCTGGCGGTCCAGGTACGGGGAGCAGGACGCGACCTCGTCCGGCTCGGGATCCCGGTTTGCCGGAGGCCGGCACTTCACCACGTTGGTGATGAACACGTCCTGCCGCGACCAGCCGATCGACCGCAGCAGCTCGTCCAGCAGCTGGCCCGCAGGGCCGACGAAGGGTCGCCCGGTGGCGTCTTCGCGCGCCCCCGGTCCCTCCCCGACTAGCAGCACGTCCGACAGCAGGTTCCCCTCGCCGGGGACTGCTTGCGAGCGGGTCGCGTGCAACGGACAGCGGGTGCAGGTGCGCACCTCGGCGGCGACCGCGGCCAGCATCAACTCCCCGCTCATCGGTCGCGCCGGCCCTCCTCGTCCGCCTTCGATTCGTCAGGCCCGGCCAACCGCCATGGGCTGGTCCGATTAGGACTCGGCCACGCCGGCCTTGGCCATGTGCCGCTCCATCGCCGCACGACGGCTGAGGTTCACCCTGCCCATGCGATCCACCTCGGTGACGACCACCATCAACTCGTCGCCGATGCTGACCACGTCCTCGACACGCGCGACCCGGAAGTCGGCGAGCTGGCTGATGTGCACCAGGCCCTCCTTGCCGGGCAGGATCTCGACGAAGGCCCCGAAGTTCATGATGCGGGTGACCTTGCCGAGGTACTCCTTGCCAACCTCGACGTCCTTGGTCAGACCCTCGATCCAGCGGATTGCCTTCTGCGCCGCCTCGTTGGAGGTGGCCGCGATTTGGATGGTGCCGTCATCGGCGACGTTGATTTCGGTCCCCGTCTCGGCGGTGATCTGACGAATCACCTTGCCGCCTGAGCCGATGACGTCGCGGATCTTGTCGACGGGGATCTTGATGGTCGTGATGCGCGGTGCATACGGGCTGAGCTCCGAACGGCTGGCGCTGATGACCGCGGTCATCTTGTCCAGGATGAACAGGCGCGCCGTGCGTGCCTGGGCCAACGCGTCGCGCATCGCCTCAATGGTGATGCCCGCCACCTTGATATCCATCTGCAGCGCCGTCACCCCCTCGGCGGTTCCGGCCACCTTGAAGTCCATGTCGCCGTAGGCGTCTTCCTTGCCGCTGATGTCAGTCAACACTGCGTAACGCCCCGTCGCCTGATCGATGATCAGGCCCATCGCCGCGCCGGCGACCGGTGCCTTGATGGGGACGCCGGCATCCATCAGGGCCAGTGTCGATCCGCAGGTGCTGGCCATGCTGGTGGAACCGTTGCTGCTCACGACCTCGCTCACCACGCGGATGACGTACGGGAACTCCTCGACGCTCGGCAGGACCGGCATCAGGGCCCGCTCGGCGAGCGCGCCGTGCCCGATCTCGCGGCGACCCGGGCCGCGCATCGGCCGAGCCTCACCGACCGAGTAGGGCGGGAAGTTGTAGTGGTGCAGGTAGCGCTTCTCGGTGTCCGGCGAGATGGTGTCCAGCCGCTGCACGTCGCTCGACGGGCCGAGTGTCGCAATGCTGAGCGCCTGGGTCTGACCGCGGGTGAAGATGCCCGAGCCGTGCGTCCGGGGCAGGACACCCACCTCGACGCTGATCGGCCGGATGGTGGTGGTGTCGCGCCCGTCGATGCGCACGTTCTCGGAGAGCACGAGCTCGCGAGAGGTGGCTTTGGTCAGCACATCCATGAGCGCCGTACCAATGCTGTGGCGCCGCCGCACGTCCTCGAGCCGGTCTCCCTGCTCCGAGCGGTTGTAGTTGGTCTTCGCCTGGCGAATCTCGGCGGCGATGTCGGCCCTGACTGCGTCCAGCCGGGCGGAGAGCCCGTTACTCATATCGATGAAGAGCTCCGCCGTCGCCTCCGCGTCGGGCATGGCGCGATGCGCAGCAGCGTGGTCGCGGCCGAAGACGAACCGGACCAGGTCGCCCAGCTTGTAGCTGCCCGCATCCGGGTACAGCTGATAGGCGAGCTCCAGCGTGTCGAAGATGCCCGCCGGCTGCCACTTGGCATCCGTGGGCATGTGGCGCAGCACGAACGGAAGGTCAAACCCGACGTTGTGTGCGATCACCGGGGTCTCACCAACCCAGGCCGCGAAGGTGGTGAGCACCTCGGCAGCGGTCGGGGCATTGGCGACGTCGGCGTCGCCGAGCCCGTGGATCTGGTGACCGATGATGGAGCGACCGGGATTGACCAGGGACTCGAACCGATCGACCACCTTGCCGTCCTTCACCCGAAGGGCTGCCAGGTCCACGATGTAGCCGTTCTCCGGCTTCATGGCGGTGGTCTCCACATCGAAGACCACGAACTCGGTCTTGCCGGCGGCAAGGGCGTGCCCCAGCTTGACGATGGAGTCCGCCTTCGGCCCAAGGAACGGTGTCCGCTTCTGCTTGCCCGCGGTGGCGACCAGCTTGTCCTGCAGGTCGATGCTCTTCTGGAGCTCCGCCTGCGCGTACGCGATGGCGTCCGCCATCACCGCTTCGGGCAGGATCTTGGCACCGGCCTCCACCATCATTACCGCGTCCCGGGTGCCAGCGACCACGAGGTCGAGCAAGCTCTCGTCGAGCTGGGTCATGGTCGGGTTGGTGACAAATGCGCCGTCGATGTAGCCCACCCGTACCGCCCCGACCGGACCGAGGAACGGGATGCTGCTGATCGAGAGCGCGGCTGACGCACCGTTGATGGCCAGGATGTCCGGGTCGTTCTCCTGGTCGGCGGAGAGGACGGTGAGGACGATCTGCACGTCCTGCTTATAGCCCTTGGGGAAGAGCGGCCTGATCGGGCGGTCGGTAAGGCGCATGGCCAGGATGGCCGCCTCCGAGGGCCGGGACTCGCGCTTGATGAAGCCGCCGGGGATCTTGCCGGCTGCGTACATCCGCTCCTCATAGTCCACGGTGAGCGGGAAGAAGTCGATCCCCTCCCGGGGTTCGGCGGAGACGGCCGTCGCCAGGAGCACGGTGTCGCCGTAGCGCACCAGGACGGCACCATCGGCCTGCTCGGCGAGCTTGCCCGCCTCGAATGAGAAGGGCTTGCCGCCGATTTCGGCCTCTACGTTGATTGCCACAGATTCCTCCAGAAGTGTTGCGTTGGGTGCCCGTTGTCCCGGCGCTCAAACCCACACGCGGCCTGCAAACGATGCGAGGTGGCGGGCGGCTGCCTGCGGGGACGGATCAGGCTGGCTGATTGAAACAAGCGCTTCCGCGCTCGATGTCGGCCCGGACGCTGGGGCCGGCTCCATCAATCGTCGCGCCGAAGGCCGGCAGGACGGATGGATGTGCTGGATCTAGCGACGCAGCCCCAGGCGACCGATCACCGCGCGGTAGCGATCCACGTCGTTGCGGACGAGGTACGCGAGCAGCCGCCGGCGCTGGCCGACGAGCTTCAGAAGACCACGGCGGGAATGGTTGTCGTTCTGGAACGTGCGCAGGTGCTCCGTCAGCGACTTGATGCGCTCGGTAAGAAGCGCGATCTGCACCTCGGGGGAGCCGGAATCGCCATCGTGCGTGGCGAAGTCATCAATGATCGCGCTCTTCGCGTCCTTGGCGAGCGGCACGTATTCCTCCACAATCTCTTTCCACTAACCCGCGAATGGTACCAGACCGAACCCCCCGCCGTCCCCCGCCCACGATCAGCCCCCCGATAAAAGCCGCCGGGCGTCGTCCTCGTCGCGTCGCATCTGCGCCACGAGGTCGGGCACGCTCTCAAAGCGGATCTGGTCGCGAAGGTACGCGACCAGCTCGATGCCCAGCGGGCGCCCGTAGAGGTCGCCGTCGAAATCGAGGAG
>Ga0315281_10012860_pt1 | contig 11367 bp, 14 predicted proteins | sample YL17G07_0_MG_FD_204540 | JGI IMG/M metagenome (GOLD analysis project Ga0315281, IMG submission 204540) | Sediment microbial communities from Yellowstone Lake, YNP, Wyoming, USA - YL17G07_0 | ecosystem: Environmental > Aquatic > Freshwater > Lake > Sediment | place: USA: Wyoming | collected... | reverse complement strand
ACGTGTCGTCTATCATCTTCGCTATGTGCTCGTTCCTCTTCTTTTGAGCCTGGATATATGACTCGTAGACCTTGTCGAATACCTTCGCGTTTTGCAGGCCCACCGCCAGGCATCTCGTCCAGTCCATAGACTCCGTCAGCAGGTCGGCATCCTCCAGCGGCTCAAGCTCAGCGCCTTTGTCCAGCCTGGCTTTGATTATTCCGTAGCTTGTGCTGTTCAGCTCCTCGATAATCTTGCTCCCCTCCTCACCGCCCACAGGCACCAGCTCGTGATACACCTTCTTGGCGATGCCCAGTTTCAGCTCCAGGCTAGTCAGTTGAGACTCCACCTGATCCCAGTACCTGAACACCTTCTCGAAAAGCTCGCCCTGGATATCACGGGGAGTGAAGAGAAGGGGTACGAAAAACAGCTTCCTGGCAGCCTTGTATTCCTCAACCGCAGGTTTCTCTATTTTGCCCAACTCTTGCGACATCATGCACCACCTTCGAGAATAAAGCCGTTCTTGGTGAGCCTGTCGAACCATGAACGGCCCTTCGACAAGCTCAGGGCGAACGGAGCAACCCTATAAAGTTTACCAGAAGTCAATATTCCTGATGTTCTCAGTCTCTCTAATGGTCTTCCCTATCTCGCGCTTCACTGCCTCATCCCCGATAGGCTCCACCTCCGATATGGGCAAGCCCGCCTTGTTCTTCTTCGTTTTCCATTTAGCTACGAACCCTGGCACGAGTGCATAGCCGCAGGTCCCTCCCCCGCCGCAACAGGAGGAGTCCAGCGTAGAAGTCCCCATCACATAGAGCACTTCCTTGCCGTTGTACTTCAATCGCTCTTCCTTGCAGGGGATATAAAACCCCGATAGACCTCTTACTTCTTCATTCAATGGCAGATGCGTGTATTCCTGTTTCATCTCGTCTCCCTCCCCTCTAAACGCTTGGATTTGGACACCTTGGGCTTGTCCCTCCCGAGTTTAGTCTGCTTCTTATTGGCGAAGCCCTTCATGCGGAACCAGGATGGCGTACGATAACCTTTGACGCTCATTTCTTCCTTCGCGGCAGCATGGCCGTTGACTTTCCCAGCGTCACCCTGCGGCCCTTTTGATTCTGCGCCCAGCTTTCAACCTCTACCAGACCTTCCCCATCCTTGATATATTTGTCTGCCACCTTGCCCTGGAAGGTCATGGTATCGCCCGGGAAAACGTTCCCCCTCATCTCAGCATAATGCCTCCTCAGCATGCCCTCGCCGCCGATCCAGTTGGTGACTAGCTGCGCCAGGAACGCTGCGTTGTGCGGGCCGTGAGCGATAACATTGGGCAGCCCCAGCATCTGATTGGCAAACTGCTGGTCGTAGTGGTGCGGCCCGTAATCGTTGACCGCCGCCCCCCATTTAAGTATGGTCACCAGGCTGATAGGTTTCACCATTTGAGGCAGCGCTACTCCGACCTCGACATCCTCGAAATAAATCTGCTTCTTGCTCTGGGGCACGTGCTTGACCTCCTCCGATGGTGGAGGGGTCTCTGCCGTTTTGGACGATGAGGACGAGCCCTCGATGGAGACCATAGCCTCGCTGGTTATTCCCACAATCTCATTGCGCTGATTGCGGTGCTCGTTATCCATGCGGACAAACACCATCCTCCCCGATTTCCCCTCCCTTTCATATACATCGCCTATCCTGGCTGTGCTCGTTATCAGGTCACCCGGCCTCAAGGGCGTAAAGAACTGGAACTCATTGAAAGCCTGGAACATCTTGGGGAAAGGAAGTTCGAACGGCATGATTGTAGCCATGTGAGACAGGTCAGGGCGCTGTCTGAAGGCGCGGTTTGAGGGGTCGAATACGTGGAGGAAAGCCGGAGGGGCAATGATGCCTCCCCAGCACGTCTTCCTGGCATATTTCTCATCCCGCCACAGCGGGTTCTCATCCGTGGTTGCTTCAATAAATCTGTTAATAGCCCACGTCGACACCTCATCGGGCGGGAAATCCTGGAACAGCTTCGTGCCTATGGATTTCTTCATCTGTGGGGTGATTGCCGACTTACTCGCCATATCGAATGTCCTTCTTAGGATTTAGAGCTTCTCCATTGGGGACACCTCGTCGGGATTCCTACCTATGGCGGGCAGTGGGCACAGGTGGACATGAACAGGCTGGTGCTCAAATAGCGGTCACCGCGGTCAGGCAGTAGCACCACCACCGTGCCCGATTTCATACCTTTGGCAACCTTGAGAGCCCCCGCCACCGCCGCCCCGCTCGACATCCCCACGAACAGCCCCTCTTTCGTCGCCAGCAGCCTGGTAGTCTCGAAGGCTTCGTCGTCCGTGACGGTGACCTCATCATCGAGAGCCGATGACTTGAAAATGCGCGGCACGATGGATTCGTGCAGGTTCTTCAGACCCTGTATACTGTGGTTTTCGGTAGGCTCTACGCCGATGATTTTCACCGAAGGCTTGCGCTTTCTGAGATATTTCGAGACGCCCATTAAGGTTCCCGTCGTGCCCATCCCCGCCACGAAGACATCCACTTCGCCCTTGGTCTGCTTGAATATCTCCGGGCCTGTAGTCTCATAATGGGCCACCACATTGTTCTCGTTGTCGAACTGATTGGGCATAAAATACTGGTCAGGGTTTTCCTCGAGGATTTTGTGTGCCCGTATGATAGCGCCATCGGTGGAACGCTTCCCCGGCGTGAGCTCGATCTCAGCGCCGAAGGCCTCAATAGTACGACGCCTCTCCATGCTGACGCACTCGGGCATGGCCAGCCTCACTTTGTACCCAAGAGCTGCCCCGATCATAGCCAGGGCTATTCCGGTATTGCCCGACGTGGGTTCGAGTATGGTCTTGCCGGGGACCAGCTTGCCCGACTCGATGGCCTTCTTAATCATGTATAAAGCAGGACGGTCTTTGACCGAGCCTCCGGGATTGCTTCCCTCCAGCTTGGCCATCAACCTGACCTTGTGGGTCGAATTCAGGTTCTTCAGCTCTACCAGGGGTGTATTGCCTATAGAATCGATAACGCTCATCTCTAATCTCTAAAACTGCAAATTCAGGCAATTTTCGAATTGCTTTCGAAAGTATTATATCATTTAGCGCACTTCGTGTCATTTTCTGAGCCCTTATTGACACGACCTTGCCAGCACTGGCATAATTTCTCCACCAGGACTTTCATTTACTCGACCTTGTATAGAAGTTGAATACTACGAAGATTAGAATCATGAACTGGAGAAGATGGGCATGCGTTCTGGCTATGGTTGGCTGCATCCAGTTTATCGTACTCACCACAATCGCTATGTTCTACTATCCTGGCGGAACGTACACGAATCATGATACAGTCGGTTATTCATTCTGGAGCAACTTTTTCAGCGATTTGGGCAGACAGGCCACATTTTCAGGAGCTTCGAATACAGTATCCCATATCCTTTTTGTCATAGCCCTTTGCTTTGCAGCGCTTGTCCTGGCTCTAGCTTTCGCCGCACTACCACAGTTATTCATTAAGGTGAAACCTTCGAGACGTCTCGCTGTCCTGGGGTCGATTGTCGGCATAATATCAGTCATTTCCTACATCGGCATTGCGGCTTTGCCTGCGGACATTCACCTGCCAACCCACAAGCTGTTTGTTTATATAGCCTTTACGGCATTTCTTCTTGTAGTAGCGTTGTATTCCGCTGCCATACTCCGACATGAGTTTTACCCGAACGCTTATGCATATACCTACCTGGCTTTCGCAGTCATATTGGCGCTCTACTTGGTACTTCTTTTCGCTGGGCCCAAAGCGGATACAGCATGGGGCATCAGGCTTCAAGCAACAGGACAAAAGATAGTGGTGTATGCCGAGATAGTATGTATGTTCATCCAGTCATACGGAGCATTGAGACTTCAAGGGAGGCTTTCGAGCCAGGAATAATTGCCACTGTTAGCATAACTATAGACTGCAAGCTACGACTCCCGCTCTGGAGCACACACTATCTCCCAGCCCTAAGCGTGACCGGGTCTGTCTTCCTACATAGGGACTATTCTCTCATCTCTGCTGGTACTATTAGTCTATTTACCATCTGCCTTCGTGAAAATATCCTGTCATTAGAGACTAATGCTTTTTTGCAGAGGAATACCGTGAGAATTTCTCCGCTGGGCGGCTGTCCAAAATGCAAAGGCTTCTTGATGCTAGAGAAAGATATGCATGGCTTGTACCAAGAGTGCCTGCAGTGCGGCTATGTCCACGAACTAGAAACTAATGCTTGGACTGATGAGCGCCAGGCTGAAGAAGAAATGAATGGCGAAGCTCTCCAGTATGCGGCCGTAAGCAGTTCACTTAGCGAAATCTAGAACACGCCTTAAACGACAGAGCGGTCTGCTTCTGAGATGGTGCGCGTTGTGAAACCACTACCCTTCGGTGACATCTTGTCGGTATCAGCGGCAATCTCCAAAGTATCCATTAACCTCCACATCATGAGTGTCGCACTTTTGCTGGCTGTATACCGGCAGATATGTATTGGCCCAATACACACCTTAGCCGAAAAACTGATGCACAGAATCGAACCCTTTGGCAAGGAGAGGCAGCACGATGTTGAAGTGATTCACGAAAAATGAGGCGAGGACAGAGCCTTGGATAGTTCCTTCAACCCCTAGAAAGTTATGGTTTGTGATTGGAGTGAGAATAGCGCCGCAGACCAACCCCCCGATCACCAAGCCTAAGACAGCCCCTCCCAGTCTATCGGCCCATCCCAGAAGCAACAGACTGAGTAATTTACTGAGCAGCGCAGCTATTATCAACGATATTATCAAAAACACTATGAAGATGCTGGCGAAGGCAGCGATCTTAACCTGGGTGGGGTTATGGAGCACAGTAGATAGCCCATCTGCTATGGGTCCAGAGAAGCGTCCTGCCAGGACGACACCCAAGATTATCCCTACCAGGGTGCCGATGGTCTTTATTAATCCCTTGCTAAAGCCGATGATCGCGGTGATGACTAGAAAGACTATGATAACTATGTCAAGGCCACTCAGATTATTCATCTTAGTCTCTAACCAACCCTGAGCCTATGATAACGCTAGCTTTGCAGCCAGTACATAGTTAATTGTATCTATCAAGGCGGGGCGAAATGGTCTTAACCATTCCTCTCAAACCTCCCATCCCAGGAGCAAACACCTGCGGGCACACCCCTAGAATGTAACATTGTGTCTGATACTGTACTCAGCCTGTTTCCAGCGTCCTCAACTCCCACTTGCCATCCTGAATATACAGGAATGAGAACGAGTCTGTCATGTCGCCGTCGTCTGCCAGGATGTCATCGTAGACCATCGGGCAGTGAGTATGCCCGATGACCAGCCTGATCTTTGTCCTCTGGGCATAGTCCATCGCCCTCAAATGAATCAGTCCCACATGCCTGTTCCAATCTTCCCTCGCTCCCCTGGCTTTCGTTTGATAGGGAGTCTCTTTCTTGAAGCACGGCAGAGCCCTGAGGCGAGACCATATCCAGATGGAAAAACGGGGAAACTTACTCGACAGCCAGTAAGCCACCCGCGAGATACCCGGGAATAGGGTAATATTCCAGATAAAGTCGAATCCGTTCCAAATCCAGTCGAATTCCCAGCCATGCTTGAAGGCAAACCCATCCGCACGATATTCAGATTTCATCCAGGCACCCGGCAGATATCTCCGTCTCGCCGAGTAATCGTGGTTGCGGTTCACCCAGATGTTAGTCAGCCCTTCTGCCCTCCTGCGGCGGTTCAATTCGCCCAGCTCCTTCCACGATTGCGTCTCCCTTATCGCATCCCAGGTCTCCTCCCAGGGGTCTCCCACATCGCCCAGGTAGACCAGGATGTCCGGCTTCAACGCATCCACTCTTTGTACGAATTTCCTGATTATGTCAAGCTTAGAATCATCATAGATATGAAAGTCGCTGGCCGCTACCATCGTTGCCACTGCCGCATCCCCCAGCCATCTCTGCAATAGATAGCATCATTAGGATGCGACATTCTAATTAAGAGATGATTAACCATGCAAGAGACTGAACGCAAAATTGACGCACCAAGCCTATACCTAAATTAAGAGAGGACTCCGTGGGAGGATAAGGTAAGTTAGAAGAAGAATACCCTTAGTTGTTCAGCCGACTTCGGGACTTTTTACCTTCCAAACCTGGCGCGCCCGGGGGGATTCGAACCTCTTATCTCACAATATGTCCTTCAATAGGTCCTCAACAAACGCTTCAACTCCAGTAGTTGCGTACTTCCCATCAATATTATAAGAGTTATCAAGCAAGTCCTGATAGTGTTTAGCTACATCGATATTCTCATTTTTAATATTCACAATGCTAAGAGGAATTTTGCCGTTAGGTTTTCCATGTATGAGGAAAAAACGAATCCCCAAATCGGTGGTTGGGAGAGAGTAACCAATACAGTAAACACATGTCGCAGCCTTTAACACTTCTGATGCCCTATGCCAAATTTGGCGCAAGGTCTCATGCTGGAAATACGATATCTTCTCACTGGTAGGTGGCACAATCAGAGGAACCTTATCAGACGCGGCTACCCTTAATTGATTTTCTGCATCATCTGAAAGTGGACCCCATCCCGCAACGTAACTAACATATAGGACCTCTCCATAAAATGATGCTGCACCTGAATAATGCCAATTAACCGAACCATGTAGCTTAAAGAGCTTAAATGAGTCCTGCAGTGTAGCGCATGGAAACAACTGGTTCCTTCTGACATCAGTAAAACCTACCGGATAGATATTTTGTGTAGCGATACCATTTTTGCCAGCAACTCGTTCAATGAGCGTATCGTAGTTCAATGTAATTATACTCGACTTGTGAGCATTCCAATACTTGACCAATGAGCATAGCCACTCGGGGCAATTTTGACCCACCGCCTCTTTGGTAGTTTCATCTAAAACCTGGCCGATGACTTCTGTCATATGTAAAAAGATAGCCCGGTTCTGAAGATTGTCTGTCTCCTTGAGCCAAGGCTGAGGTTGAGAAAGGTAGGTGAGCCATAGCTCGATATCGTCACCTAAGTCTAGAACCGGTGGAGGTAGTGAAAAAACCCCTGTGCACTTTTCTTTTACTTTGATACTGAGTTCCTTTAAATTCGGCATTGAGTCATGCACAGCCTTTGAGAACCCTGCCCCCAAAAGAAATACCTCTTTCATTTTTTCATCTCGCTTTTTTTAGTCGCGGGGACTATCTCTTGCCCCCTTTTCTTGGTCTTCTTCTTCCAGTCCGTCGAGAAGTATTCCCATTCCCACTCAATCTTTAATAGGTCTCTCTCTGTTCCCGACATGATGCCGTCAAGCAACTCCTGTGCTTTGCCAGCCCGCCTTCCAACCACTCTTAAAAGTACTAGGGAGACCAAGAGAAGAGAAACTCCACCAGCGACGCCGAAGCTTATCGTATTATTGTGAGTCGCAACATATAGTGCCGCCCATGCCGCAAGCACAAACGCACCTGCACTGAGTAAATTGGGAACTCCAGCATTGCTCTCGGCACTTAGAAAAGCTATCCAATCACTTAGCGTAGGCTTTTCTTTGCTCATAGCTCCTCCTTGTGTTATCATCCCCCACTTTACCAGTTATGTTTGACAAAATGTTTGACAGCGTCTAAAAAAAGGAGCCCCTAGGATTATAAAGGAGCCCTTTTACGTTCAAAACAGAACGCGCCCGGGGGGATTCGAACCCACGACCCTTGGTTCCGAAGACCAATGCTCTAATCCACTGAGCTACGGGCGCATCGCAACGAATTTTGAGAGGGGGTGCCTTCTATATCGAATCGAGACAATGGGGTGAGCGGAGGGATTCGAACCCTCGTTCTCCAGGGCCACAACCTGGCGCCTTAAACCACTCGGCTACGCCCACCACGACAGACAGTACCCTGCCTTTCAAGCGAGGCCATTGTAGCATTCAATTCGGCTTCTAGTCAAGGTAAACATCCTTGAGAGAATTCTTTGCCGTTCATCCTTCCAAGCGGAAGGATGAACGGCCCTTCGACGGGCTCAGGGCGAACGAATTGAACGAACTCCAAATCCCCCTTAATCCCCCTTTATGAAAGGGGGAGATAGTCGGGAACCATTTTCCAGCTTCATGTCTTTGCGAGGAGTCCGCCTGGGCGGACGACGAAGCAATCCCCTCCAACTCGTACATTAGGAGCGGGGACGGTGAGATTGCCGCGGCCTCCTTCGATGGCCTCGCAATGACACTGAAACCATGTCATAGGATTTGTTGTAGGGGCGGGTTTCCCAACCCGCCCCTACAACAGTCTTCACTCTCAAGGCTGACAGGCTAAAAGGTCAATTGCGCCCCTCCCCCGCATGTGCTAATATATCATTGTGTTTGTCCGCTTCGATAAACCCTTCTCTGAAATACCCTCTCATCTCATTAAGCACCTTCATTCAATCCCGAGCCTCAGCATTTACTACCATGCGAAATCCCTCAACTCACGAAATTCTGGAATAGCCTGAAGGAGAACATAGTATGAAAGCCCATGAATACCAGGCCAAGCAACTTATGGCGGAGTTCGGCGTACCTGTCCCTCGCGGCAGCGTCGCTAAGACTCCCGCCGAAGCCAGGAAAATAGCGTCCGACCTCGGCGGCAAGGTAGTGGTCAAGGCGCAGGTGCACGCTGGAGGACGCGGCAAGGCTGGCGGCATCAAGGTCGTCTCCTCGCCGGACGAGGCGGAGCAGGCGGCCCAGAAGCTACTCGGCTCGAAGCTGGTCACCCATCAGACCGGCCCTCAAGGCGTACCGGTGAACGCTGTCCTCGTTGAGGAAGCCATAAACATTAAACGCGAGCTCTACCTGAGCATAGTTATCGACGGCGTCGCGGGCATGCCCGTCATCATGGCCAGCGAGGCTGGCGGCATGGACATCGAGGAGGTAGCCCGCACCACACCCGAGAAGATTCTCAAGGCTTATGTTTATCCTGCAGTCGGTGTGCGCACTTTCCTGGCACGGAAGCTGGCTTATGGACTCAACCTGGCGCCGGAGCAGATGAAGGCAGGCTCAGAGCTTATAGCCAACCTCTATAAGCTGTTCCAGGCCAAGGACTGCTCGCTCGCCGAGATAAATCCGCTTGTGGTCACCGCCGATGGCAGGGTGCTCGCTGCAGACGCCAAGCTCAACTTCGACGATAACGCATCGTATCGTCAGAAAGCTGTGGAGGCGCTGCGCGATATCGCCCAGGAAGACCCCCTCGAGGTGGAGGCCAAGAGCAAAGGCATCGAAAACTATATCAAGCTCGATGGCAGCATCGGCTGTCTGGTCAACGGCGCGGGACTCGCCATGGCTGTGCTCGACCTATTGAGGCAGGAAGGCGGCAACGCCGCCAACTTCCTCGATATCGGCACCATCAACGACCCCGAGCGCGTGGTTCAGGCCATCGGAATCATCAACTCCGACCCCAACGTCAAGGCGATGCTGATAAATATCTTCGGCGGCATGGCGCGCACAGACGTCATCGCCCAGGGTTTGGTCGCCGCGCACAAGAAAATGGAGATAAAAGTGCCTGTCGTCGTCCGCCTGGCCGGCACTAACGTAGCACAGGGAGATAAAATACTGGACGAGTCAGGCTTGAAGCTTATCAGAGCCAATAACTTCCGTGAGGCTGCGCAGAAGGCAGTGTCAGCAGCTAAAAAATCCTAATGAGGTGTTGTCGTGAGCATTCTTATCGATGAAAAGACGCGGCTTCTGGTACAGGGCATCACCGGCGGCGAGGGCAGCTTCCACACCCGCCGCTGCATTGATTATGGCACCAAGGTGGTTGCCGGAGTCACCCCGGGCAAGGGCGGCAGCAAGATGGACGAGGTTCCGGTGTTCAATACCGTGGAACGAGCGGTGGCCGAGACCGGAGCCAATACCAGCATTATCTTCGTCCCCGCTGCATTCGCAGCCGACGCTATTCTGGAGGCTGCCGATGCCGGCATCCCGCTCATCGTCTGCATCACCGAGGGCATCCCCACGCTGGACATGGTCATGGTCAGCAATTATCTTAAGCAGAAAGGGGCGAGGCTTATCGGCCCCAACTGCCCCGGCCTGCTCTCCGCAGGGAAGTGCAAGGTGGGCATCATGAGCGGCGACATCTTCCTTAAGGGTAATGTCGGCGTGGTCTCGCGGAGCGGGACCCTGACATATGAGGCAGTAAGCCAGCTAACCACGCTGGGCATCGGCCAAACTACCTGTATCGGCCTGGGCGGCGACCCCATCATAGGCACGGTCTTCATCGATGCGCTGGAGCTATTCCAGAAAGACCCTGAGACCGAGGCAGTGGTTCTTATCGGCGAAATCGGCGGCAATCAGGAACAGCGGGCAGCGGAGTTCATCAAGAGCAAAATGACCAAGCCCGTGGTCGCCTTCGTCGCCGGGGCCAGCGCGCCTCCGGGCAGGCGCATGGGCCATGCCGGAGCTATTATCACAGGAGCCTCGGGCAGAGCGCAGGATAAAATGGATGCCCTGGCTGCTGTCGGCGTCACCGTGACCAGGAGTCCTGCTGAGATAGGCAGCACCATGCAGAAGGTGCTGGCTTCGAAGAAAGGCAAGAGAAAACGCTAGTTAAATGTCAGAGTTACAGCTTGAAAGGGCGGGTTTGAAACCCGCCCTTTCATTTCAGACACGAACCCAGCTTGCATTTCCCTTGACACTTATAGTATGCTATGTTCTAATCACCATCAGAGCTTGTGAACATAATCACTATCTCAACGAATAGTTTTTTAATTTCATAAGCTGGAGAGCGTATGAGAAGCGATTCCATAAAACAGGGTGTCGAGCGCGCTCCCCATCGCACTCTGCTCAAAGCGCTGGGCTTGACCTCCAGGGAGATCGAACAGCCCCTGGTGGGCGTCGTGAACAGCTTCAATGAGGTTATCCCCGGCCATATTCACCTGAGAACCATCGCCGAGGCGGTGAAGGCCGGAGTGCATAGCGCCGGCGGTACACCACTGGAGTTCGATACCATCGGCGTCTGCGATGGCATCGCTATGGGACATATCGGCATGAGGTACAGTCTGCCCAGCCGCGAGCTCATCGCCGATTCCATCGAGATCATGGTGCAGGCCCATGGCTTCGATGCCCTGGTGTTCATTCCTAACTGCGACAAGATCATCCCGGGGATGTTGATGGCTGCCGTGAGGCTCAACCTCCCTTCTATCTTTGTCAGCGGCGGCCCCATGCTGGCCGGGCATCTCGGAAACAGGAGCATAGTTGACCTGAACAGCGTCTTCGAAGCGGTGGGCAAGGTAACCAAAGGAGATATGACCCTGGCCGAGCTGGAGGAGCTCGAGGACAGGGCCTGCCCGGGCTGTGGCAGTTGCTCGGGGATGTTCACCGCCAATACCATGAACTGCCTCACTGAGGCGCTGGGCATGGCGCTTCCCGGCAACGGCACCATCCCCGCAG
>Ga0315281_10012859_pt1 | contig 11367 bp, 10 predicted proteins | sample YL17G07_0_MG_FD_204540 | JGI IMG/M metagenome (GOLD analysis project Ga0315281, IMG submission 204540) | Sediment microbial communities from Yellowstone Lake, YNP, Wyoming, USA - YL17G07_0 | ecosystem: Environmental > Aquatic > Freshwater > Lake > Sediment | place: USA: Wyoming | collected... | reverse complement strand
GGATCACCGGTGGCCTTCGTGACCAACCGGGCACTAAACGGGTTTTGCATTGCTCGCCCCTTTCAAGAGCGATGCCCGGAATTGATGCTCCTGTGTGTCGGAATCGACGACAGCTGCGAGCCAGTCGCAAGTCTCATTTAGATTGTTGAATGATTTTATGACGGCGGCTAGGTAGAAGTTAGCGGTGCGGCGGTCCCGACCATGGCGCGCGGTTGCGCGTTGAGTGTCGGAGATAGTAAAAATGAAAAGAATGCTTTTTAACGCGACTCACTCAGAGGAGTTGCGCGTTGCCATTGTCGACGGTCAGAAACTCATCGACCTCGATATCGAGTCCTCCACCTACCAGCAGAAGAAAGGCAATATCTACAAGGCCAGGATTACCCGCGTCGAGCCATCGCTTGAGGCGGCGTTCGTGGACTACGGTTCCGAACGTCAGGGCTTTCTGCCGCTGAAGGAAATTTCCCGCATCTACTTCAAGGATTATGACCAGAAGACCCCCATGGGTCAGGTCATGATCAAGGACGTGATCAAGGAAGGCCAGGAGCTGATTGTCCAGGTCGAGAAGGAGGAGCGTGGCACCAAGGGCGCCGCCCTCACCACCTTCGTCAGTCTGGCCGGACGTTATCTGGTGCTCATGCCCAACAACCCGCGCGGCGGTGGCATTTCACGCCGCATCGAGGGCGAAGAACGCGCCGAAATGCGCGAGGCCATGGCGCAGCTCAATATCCCGCAAGACTATTCGGTCATCATTCGCACCGCCGGCATCGGCCGCAACGCCGAAGAACTGCAGTGGGACCTGGATTACCTCACGCAGCTGTGGGAGGCCATCAGCAAGGCTTCCGGCGAGCGCGCGGCTCCGTTCCTTATCTACCAGGAATCGAACCTGGTCATCCGCGCGATCCGTGACTACCTGCGCTCGGATATCGGTGAGATCATGATCGACAACCCGGAAATCTTCGAGCGCGCGCAGCGTTTCATGCAGCAGGTCATGCCGCAGACGCTGAACAAGCTCAAGCTCTACCAGGACGAGACCCCGCTGTTTTCGCGCTATCAGATCGAACACCAGATCGAAGCGGCCTTTGCACGTGAAGTGCGACTTGAGTCGGGCGGCGCGCTGGTGTTCGACAAGACTGAAGCGCTGGTCACCATCGACGTGAACTCGGCGCGCGCCACCAAGGGCGCGGACATCGAAGAGACTGCGTTCAACACCAATCTCGAAGCCGCCGACGAGGTCGCGCGTCAATTGCGCCTACGCGATCTGGGCGGATTGATCGTCATCGACTTTATCGACATGACGCCGGCACGCAACCAGCGCGAAGTCGAAAACCGCCTGACCGAGGCACTCAAGGTCGATCGCGCGCGCGTACAGGTGGGACGCATCTCGCGCTTCGGCCTGCTGGAGATGTCGCGCCAGCGCCTGCGGCCGTCGCTTGGCGAATCGAGCGCCATCGTCTGCCCACGCTGCGAAGGGCGCGGTCACATCCGCACCGTGCAATCGCTGGCCCTGCATGTACTGCGTTCCGTGCAGGAAGAGGCCATGAAGGAAAACACCGCGGCCCTGCATGTGCACCTGCCGGTGGACACGGCAACTTTCCTGCTCAACGAGAAGCGCTACGAGATCAATGCGATCGAAACACGCCTCGGCACGCCGGTGCTGATCATTCCCGATCCCACCATGGAAACACCGCACTACCACGTGCGGCGCCTGCGCAGCGAGGAATACGACGAGGAAATCGATATTCCGAGCTACGAGGTTGAACTGGTCGAGGAAGAAGAGGATGCGCCGCGTCACCATGGCAATCGTCCTGTTGCGCTGCCAGAGGCGGAGAAGGCGGCGGTGCAGAGTATCGCGCACACCGCCCCGCCACCGCCGACTCCGGCCAAGGCAGAGGCTGGTTTTTTCAGTCGCCTTCTCAAGAGCATGTTCGGTGCCAAAAAAGCACAGGTCGAGACCAAGACCCAGACAACACAGGGGCGTGGTCCGCGTCCTCCGCAGCATGCGCGTGGTCAGCATCCACAGCGTCGCCCGGATAACCGTGAGCATCGCGGTCCGCGTCCGCCGCATCGTGGCAACCAGCAGTCGCAGCCACGTCCACCACAACCGGCGCGTGCCGAGGGTCGCCCTGAAGGTCGTCCGCAGCCTCCGGCCCGCCCTGAGGCACGTCCGCCGCAGGCGCAGGCACAGAACGTTGGCGCAGAGCGTCCGCAGGCGTCGCCTGTCCCCAAGGAACCTTCGGATCGCCCGGAAGGCGCGGCCAGTGGCCGTCGCAGGCGTCGTGGCCGGCGTGGGCGTGGCGCAGGCCGCACCCAGGAAGGCGGTAGTCAGCGCCCAGAAGGCCAGATGAACGTCGCGCAGCCGGGCGATGAGACGCGCATGCCGGATGTGGAACGTGGCAACGAAGCCTTGCCGTCGATACCGGCGAATGAGCACCGCTTTGAAGAGCAGCCTCAGGTGCGTGTCGAGCGGTCAGCGGCACCGGAAAGCGTCGAGCATGAACAGCCTGTGGCGGTACCCGTTTACGCGCCGTCTGTTTCACCTGTGGCACCGGTAACTCCGGTGGAGTCAGTGGCACCGGTGGCTGTCCAAGCGGAATCACAGCCGGTCGCGACAGAACCAAAGAACCCGTAATCTGGTTATATGTAGGTTGGGTTAAGCCGCGCAAGCGGCGAACCCAACAAAATTATACGGATTGGTGCAGTCGCTAAACGCCGCAGGCACTCCCTGCGGCGTTTTTTATTACGGGAAAGAAAGTTCCTGCCAGTATGCGCTGGACGCGCGCAGCGGTGTCTTAGAACCCGTGGCGCTGGCGCAACTGTGCCAACAAGCCGTGGGAAGCCTCCTCAATCATGTCGAGCACACGCTCGAAACCCTTCTCACCACCGTTATAGGGATCGGGCACTTCGCGCTCCGGACGATCCGTCGCGTACTCCAGAAACAAGCCGAGCTTGTGTTCCAAACCGGGCGGACAGATGGCTTGCAGGTTGGAAAGATTCTCGCGATCCATGGCGAGAACGTATTCGAACTGTTCGATGTCGGCGCGCGTCGCGCGGCGGCCCCGCAAGCCGCTGAGATCGATACCGCGCCGTAACGCCGCGGCCTGGGAACGGGCATCCGGTGGCGCGTCGACGTGGTAGGCATGCGTGCCGGCGGAGTCGATCTCGATGTGCTCAAGCAGGCCGGCGCGTTCCACCACGCTGCGGAACACGCCCTCTGCAGTTGGTGAGCGGCAGATATTTCCGAGACAGACGAATAAGACGCGTACCATTGCTTAACTCCAAGTACAGGTTAGGCACGGGGGGGGATGGTATTTGTTTCCCCGTGCCTCGCCGTGGTTTATTTGTTTTGAAATAATTTTCTAACTCGCTCGAGATCCTCGGGCGTATCCACGCCTGAGGCTGGCGCCTCCTCTGCTTCGACTACGGCAATTTTTTCGCCATGCCAAAGCACGCGCAGCTGCTCGAGGGATTCGCTGATTTCGAGCGGACAGGCCGGCCAAGCGGCGTAACGCGCCACAAACCCGGCGCGGTAGGCATACAAACCGATGTGACGGAAGGCCTTGATGGGCGCCGTGCTCGCGCCGCTCATGATGTCGCGCGGCCAGGGAATCGGTGCACGGCTGAAATACAGGGCATGCCCTTCGCGGTCGGTAACAACCTTGACTGCATTCGGGTTGAGAAAATCCTCGCGTTGGGAGATGGCATGGCAGGCCGTGGCCATGACGGCGGCGGGGCGCATGGCCAGAAGATCGGCAACTTCGCGAATCAGTATCGGTGGCATGAGCGGCTCGTCACCCTGCAGATTCACGACAATCTCATCATCGTCGAGGTTAAGCAGCGTGATGGCTTCTGCCAACCGGTCGGTGCCGGAGAGATGATCGGCGCGCGTCATCACGACCTCTGCGCCGAATGCCGTCACCGCGTCACGGATGCGTTTGTCGTCGGTTGCCACCACCACACGTTGCGCACCGCTGGCGCGCGCGCACTCCACCACGCGTGCGATCATTGACTGCCCGGCGATATCGAGCAACGGCTTGCCCGGCAAGCGGGTGGAGGCGTAACGCGCGGGGATGATGATGTGCATGGTATCTTTCAATTACAGATGATCGCAGAACAATGCAGATTATTTAGCCATCTCTTCCTCACCCAATCGACGCGCCTCGTCTTCGAGCATCACCGGGATGTCGTCACGGATCGGATAAGCGAGCCGGTCCGCCTGACACACGAGTTCAGCTTTGGCCCTGTCAAAACGAAGCTGTCCCTTGCAGACCGGGCAGACCAGGATTTCAAGCAGCTTCTTGTCCACGAGTTATCTCCTTGAGGCGTTTCAGAATCTGTTCACCCAGCGCCACATCGGGCCGGGCTTCGACCGCCAGCACCCAGCAGCGTGCTGTGGCGAATGCTTGGCATTTTACCGCATCTTTCTCAGTCATGATTACCGGCCGCTCGTCGCTGAATTCCAGCTCCGCGGGCGCAAAACTGTGGTGATCGGGATATGGATGCGGAATCACTGTCAGACCCAGCCCACGCAGGCTGGAAAAGAAGCGTTCAGGATTGCCGATGCCGGCTACGGCGTGTACCGGGCCAGCTCGAAATTGGTCAGCTACGACGCGCCGCTCTGGCTTGGCCAGACTATAGAAGCCTGCCGGCTCTAAAGTCATTCCCAGCTCACCTGCTTCAGGCACGCCGTTGGCGACGCACGCAGAAACGGATCCCAGCCGCGACACCGGCTCGCGCAATGGTCCTGCCGGCAGGCACAGGCGGTTTCCGAAACGGCGCGCGCTGTCGATCACGGCAATCTCGATATCACGGTGCAGCCGGTAGTGCTGCAGACCATCGTCACTGAGAATCACATTGCACCCCTGCTCCGCAAGCCGCCTTGCCGAAGCCACGCGCTCAGGACCGGCAAGCACCGGACAACCACTGTGACGCGCCAATAGCACTGCTTCGTCGCCGGCCTGCTCGGCAGATGTTTGTGTCGTAACAGCCACCGGCCAGGTCTGGCTGTTGCCGCGGTAACCGCGGGTAATAATCCCTGGATGGTATCCGGCCTGGCGCAGAAAATTGGCCAGCCAGATGACGAGAGGTGTTTTGCCGGTGCCGCCGACCGTGATGTTGCCCACCACAATTACCGGAACTGGCATGTGCGTTCCACGCATCACGCGCAGACGGTAGAGTATGCGGCGAAGCTGAACCAAGGTGCAAAAGATCAGGCTCAACGGCAGTAACAGCACGCTCACCGGTGTCAGGCGATACCAGTGGCGCTCCAGCGTGGACATGCTGAGTTTTCAGGCTGCGCTGTCGCTGAACTGCAGACGGTAAAGCCGCGCATAGGTGCCGTTCTTCGCGAGCAGCTCGGCATGCGTGCCAGTTTCCACCACCTTGCCCTGCGTCATGACCAGAATACGGTTGGCGTTTTCGATGGTGGACAACCGGTGGGCGATCACCAGTGTAGTGCGATTGCGCATCAGTTCACGCATCGCGTCCTGCACCAGGCGCTCCGATTCGGTATCGAGTGCCGAGGTCGCCTCGTCCAGAATCAGGACCGGTGCGTTCTTGTAGAGCGCGCGCGCGATGGCAATGCGCTGGCGCTGGCCGCCGGACAGGCGCACGCCGCGCTCGCCGACCATGGTGTCGAGACCGTCCGGCTGCTGTTGCGCAAAATCCAGCACGTGCGCGGCGCGTGCCGCTTCGACAATGCGGGCATCGTCGATCGGTCCTTCCTTGCCATAAGCGATGTTGTTCCGAATGCTGTCGTCGAACAACATGGTTTCCTGGCTCACCAGCGCGATATGACTGCGCAGGTTGTTGATCCTGAGTTCGTTAATGTTTACGCCGTCCAGCAGGATTTCCCCCGACTCGACCATGTAGAAACGTGGCAACAGGTTCGCGGCCGTGGTCTTGCCGCTGCCGGAGGCGCCAACCACTGCCAGGGTCTCGCCCGGTTCGATGCGGAAAGAGACGTCTTCCAGCACCGGCGCATTCGATACCGGATAGCGGAATCCCACCCGCCGGTATTCAATGCGGCCAGTCGCGCGCGGGATTTCCTGCTTGCCAGGATCAGCTTCCGGCGTTTCGTCGATCAGGCCGAACACGCTCTGCGCCGCCGCCATGCCGGTCTGGATCACCTCGTTGACCATGCTCAGGCGCTTGATGGCTGGCATCATGAGACCCATGGCGGTGATGTAGGAAGTGAATTCGCCGGCAGTGAGGCGGCCGGCGGAGGATTGCTGCATGGCGAAATATATTGCAACTGCCACGCCGATCGCCGCAAGCAGCTCGACCACCGGCACATTGATGGCGGCGGCGGTCGCCTTCTTCATGGCCTGTTTGAGATTACGCGCATTCACCTGGTCGAAGGCGCGGGCCTCCACGTCCTGCGCGCAGAATATCTTGACCACGCGTTGGCCTTCGATTGCCTCCTGCACCACATGCGTAATTTCGCCCATGGATTGCTGGATCAGGCGGCTGGACTTGCGGAAGCGCTGGCTGATAATGCGCACCGACAGCGCGATCACCGGTGCGAGCAGCATGAACAGCAGCGTCAGCTGCCAGTTGAGATAGAGCATCCAGCCCAGCAGAAACACGAGCGACAGGCTGTCCTTGACCATCGAGGTAAAGGCCTTGGTGGCCGCGTTCATCACCTGCTCAACGTCGTAGATCAGTTTGGAGATCAGAATGCCGGAGGAATGCGCGTCGAAGAAGCGGCTCGGCAGATGCACCAGACGCGTAAACATCTGGCTGCGGATCCGGAAAATCACCTGACGTCCAACCCAGTTGGTGGCGTAGCTCGCCATGAAACCAAACAGGCCGCGCGCCACGAATATCCCGATGATCAACATCGGCACATAGCGAATGCTGCTGGCGTCGTTTTTCACGAAGCCGCCGTCGATCAGCGGTTTCATGATCCAGGCGAAGCCACCTTCGGTCGCCGAAACCACGGCCATGCCCAAGATTGAGGCCAGGAACACCCACTTGTACGGCCACACATAGGCCATCAGGCGCCGGTACAGCCTGAGAGTCGACTGCAGTTCGGAGGTGTCGCTCATCTAAGGGAGGCAGGCCTGCACATAAATAGCCATATAATAGGGAAAGCAAGCTTGCACAGAAATAATCATCTTACTGTTCAGGGCTCGGCGCCTGAGTGGCGAAGGTCAGGTGCGTGTAGCCGAGACGGCGAGACGCCTCCATGACGCGGACCACGGCCTCATGCGGGGTTTTGCGATCCGCCTGGACGACAATCACCGGATCTTTTTTTCCACCGACGGCCTGTTGCATGGCCGTGCGCAGGGCCTCGCTCGTGGCATTGAGGAGTTGCTTGTCGTTAATGAAATACTGGCCGCGCGCGTCAATGGCGATGCGCAGCGTGGCCGACTCGATTTTTGCGTCACTCGCCGCTTCCGGCAACTGCAGACGCAGGCGCGCCTCGTGCGAGAAGCTGGTGGTGACCAGCAGGAAAATGAGCGTCATGAGCAATACGTCGATGAGCGGGATCAGGTTGATCTCCGGCTCTTCGCGCGTGCGGGTGCGAAAATTCATGGCTTGGCGTCAGGCCTTCTCGCGCTTGCCGCGCAGGATCTCGATGAGCTTCAGCGCCTCCTGCTCCATCTCCACGGTCAGCTCGTCGACACGCCCGCGCAGATAGCGATAGAACATCAGGCTCGGGATGGCGACTGCCAGCCCGGAGGCAGTGGCGACGAGCGCCTGCGAGATGCCGGAAGCGACAATCGACGGATCACCCAGTCCGTGCGAGCCGATGCCACCGAACATCTGGATCATGCCGAGCACCGTGCCGAGCAGCCCGAGGAATGGCGCAATCGCCGCGATCGTGCCGAGTGTATTGAGATAGCGCTCCAGTTCCGGCACCACATGCCGGCCGGCATCCTCAATGGCCTCCTTGAGCACGTCGTGCGCGTGCAGGCGATTCACCAGCCCGGCGGCCAGTACCTTGCCGAGTGGCGAGCTGTCGCGCAGCAGCGTGAGGCGCGACTCATCGACCTCCTTGCGCTCCAGCCATTGCTGTACCTGGGCAAGTAACGCCGGAGGGATGACGGTTTTCTTTTGCAGGGTCCAGAGACGTTCACCGATGATCGCGAGCGCCGCGATCGAGGACAGAATCAGCGGCCACATTACCCAGCCGCCGGCTTTGATCAGTTCAAACACGTGTGCGTACCTTCTTGATGGGTTTTACGGAATCCGAACGTAATCTATCAGACGGGCGACGGCGCGGAAAGCCGCTATTGCCCGTGCCAGTAGCGCCGCTGCGTGTCGCGATAGCGATCGATCTGCAGGCCTGCGGCAGCCAATCGCAGGCTGATGGCGCCGGCTGCGGCTGAGTCCTCCAGTGCGATGCCGCGCTCCACGTAGCGTGCCACGACGGCCGGATGCGGGTGATGATAGCGGTTGCGATAACCAACCGGCAGCAGCGCGACGCGCGGCCGCACCGTGTCGAGAAAGGTTTCGGTCGAGGAGGATTTGCTGCCGTGATGCGGCACTACCAGTACCTCGGCCGCCAATTGCCCTTCCCGCTCCAACATGATGGCGCGCTCGGCCTTGGCGGCGATATCGCCCGGCAACAGCACGCGCCCGTGGGGGCTCACGATGCGCAGCACGCAACTCAGATTATTGCCGGTGAGCGGGCTGTCCCGGTCCGGATGCAGCATCTCAAAGCGTACACCGTCCCATTCCCAGCGCTGTCCGCTCATGCAAGCCCCGGCATTCGCCAGGCGTTCGGGCACGCTCGACAGCACGCGTGTCACCGGTATGGCCGCCAGCAGTGATGCGCTGCCACCGATGTGGTCATTGTCGCCATGACTGACAATGAGCGTGTCCACATGCATCGTGCCTTCGTGCCGCAGAAACGGCACGACCACGGCGCGTCCGGCATCGAAACGCGCGCTCAGGCGCGCACCGGTGTCGTACACGAGCGTGTGGCCGGCGGTCTGCACGACTACGGCCAGGCCTTGCCCGACATCCAGCAGCGTCACCCGCGCCTCGCCCAAAGCGGGCAGCGCCGGGCGCACCAGGAACATCGGCAGCAGCCATATCAGCCCCAGCCAGCGCGCCGGAATGCCGCGCGGCGCCAGCAGGAGCAACACACCCACGAGTGCTGCACCCAGTGTCCAGAGCGGCGGGTTATGCTGGATCCATTGCGAACCTTCGACACGTGCCAACAGTTCAAGCGCAGGCCACAGCATGGTCAGCGTCTTGGCGGCCAGCAGAAACGGCCAGGCCGCGAGGCTGTCCGGAAGCAGGAAGCTTCCCGCGACACCGAGCAAGGTCGCCGGAATTACCACCAGTTCCACCACCGGGATCGCCACCATATTGGCGAACGGCCCGCTCAGGCTCACTTGCTGAAACAGAAACAGCAGCAACGGCAGCAGACCGGCTGCGATGGCCCACTGCATGCGCCCCCATGCGATAAGACGTTCCTTCCAGTCTTTGGCGTCTGCTTCTGACAAGGCGTAGAGAATCACAGCAACGGCCGCAAACGAAAGCCAGAAGCCCGGCGAGATGACGGCGAGTGGATCGGCTAACAACACAACGAACAGTGCCGCCGCCAACAGTACAGATGGCGACGTGCGCCGGCGCAGGAAAACGCCTCCCAGCGCCACAGCGAGCATCACCAACGCTCGCTGGGTGGGGATGGCAAAACCGGCCAGTGCCGTGTAACTCAGTGCGGCCAGCAAAGCAGCAGCGGCGGCAACCTGTGGGGCCGGCACAAATAGCACGGTTGACGCAGGAAGTGACCACAACCAGCGCACTACAAAGAACACCAGCCCCGCCACCAGGCCGATATTCATGCCGGAGATTGCGATCAGATGGCCGGTGCCGGTGCGGGTCAGCACCTGCCACTGATCATCTGGAATGGCGTCATCATCGCCATTGGCGAATGCGGTAATCATTGGCGCGAATGCGTTGCCGGGCAGCAGTGACTGGATGCGCCCGGACAGCGTCTGACGAAGGCGATTCAACCGGTAGACGGGCAGCACGCCATCGGCGAACGCCCCGAGTGGCGCGATCAGCCGGGATGGCTCGTGCTCGCGCACGTAGCCGGTGGCGCGGACACGCAACTGAAACAAATGCGCCTCATAATCGAACCCGCCCGGGTTCTGGAAACCGTGCGGGCGCTTGAGACGGACGGTGAACGCCCAGACATCACCCACACGCAGCATCGAAGTTGCGCCATAGATACTGAGCTGCACCGTGCGCGGCACGCCGACCGGCTGGTCACCCTGCCAGGCGCGCTCAATGTCGAAGGCAAAGCGCAGGCCACGTTCGCTCGCCACCGGCAGATCGGCGATCCGGCCTTCGATACGCAGGTCCACGCCTTCAAGCGCGGTCGGTAGTTGATCGGCGAGCAGGCTGCCGGCACGCAGCGTGACCCACAGGAAACCGGCGAGCAGAAACAACATGGGCAAACCGAACCGCGGCCAGCGCCAGGCCACCAGCGCCAGCGGCAGGAGCAACCATGCCCAGGCGAGCGATGGTAATGCGGCCATTTGCTGCACCAGCAAGATGCCAGTGAGGAATGCGAGCACGGAAAAACGGATGACGGGCCTCCCTGGCGCCAAATCAGAATCGTCTTATGCTGGCCGGTCGTGGCCGCAGCACATCCAGCTTAACTCCACATGACGCGCAAAATCATCCGTCGCTTCCTGCCTGACGCCGCGTTGCTGCGCAGCCACCCGCGGCTGCGGCTGTTCAGCCGCTGGCTGCAATCCGCCAATCTCTGGCACCTGAATCGTCGCTCAGTGCCGGGAGCGGTCGCGGTCGGATTGTTCTGGGCGTTCATCCCGTCGCCGACACAGATGCTGCCGGCGGCGGCCACGGCCATCACCCTGCGCGTCAACCTGCCACTATCACTAGCGCTATCCTGGGTCGCCAATCCGCTCACCATGCCGCCGATGTTTTATTTCAATTATCGCGTCGGCACCTGGCTGCTCGACCGGCCGGAGCGTTCGTTCAGTATGGAGTTGAGCTGGGATTGGCTGACGCGCGAGCTGAGCCTGCTCTGGCAGCCGCTGTTCCTCGGATCAGTGATCGTGGCGACGTGCGCCGCAGTGCTCGGTTATTGCAGCACACACACACTCTGGCGTCTGCACGTGGCGCGCGCCTGGACGCGTCGCGCCGGACAACACGAGCGCTCGCGCCTCACGCGTCCTTAAGCAGACCGTCCTCGAGCTTGAGAATACGATCCATGCGCGCCGCCAGGCTGGTGTCGTGGGTCACCACCACCAGACAGGTGCCAAGCTCGCGATTGAGTTCCAGCATGAGTTCATACACCGCCTCGGCATTAAAGCGGTCGAGATTGCCGGTCGGCTCATCGGCAAACACACACAGCGGGTTCGTGACCATGGCGCGCGCCAC
>Ga0315281_10012858_pt1 | contig 11368 bp, 11 predicted proteins | sample YL17G07_0_MG_FD_204540 | JGI IMG/M metagenome (GOLD analysis project Ga0315281, IMG submission 204540) | Sediment microbial communities from Yellowstone Lake, YNP, Wyoming, USA - YL17G07_0 | ecosystem: Environmental > Aquatic > Freshwater > Lake > Sediment | place: USA: Wyoming | collected... | reverse complement strand
GCGCATTTCGGCGCGCGGCACCTGCATGCCGACCAGGACCCGCCCATAGTCGGCGCCGTGATTGCGATAGTGAAACAGGCTGATGTTCCAGTCGGTGCGCATGGCGTTGAGGAACTTCATCAGCGCACCGGGCCGCTCCGGAAACTCGAAACGGTAGAGCAGTTCGTCGCGCACGCTGCGCCCGCCGCCGGTGGCCCTTTCGGTGACCGCGAGCGGGGCGTGCCCGCCCACCATGTGCCGCACGTGCAGCTTGGCCATTTCGTTGTCCGATAGATCCAAGGTCTTCAATCCGTGACGTTCGAGGGTCTTCACCATGCGCGCGGTCTGGGCGCGGCCCTGGACACCGATGCCGACAAAGACGTGCGCCTCCGTCGGATCGGCGATGCGGTAGTTGAATTCCGTGATGTTACTCGCGCCCAGCGTGGCACAGAAGGCCTTGAAGCTCCCCGGCCGTTCCGGAATAGTGACGGCCAGGATCGCCTCGCGGTGCTCGCCCATCTCGGCGCGCTCGGCGACGAAGCGCAACCGGTCGAAGTTGGTGTTGGCGCCGCTTGCCACCGCCACCAGCTTGCGGTTCTTCATGCCGGTGCGCTCGACGTAGACCTTCGCGCCGGCGATGGCGAGCGCGCCGGCGGGCTCCAGGATAGAGCGCGTGTCCTCGAACACGTCCTTGATGGCCGCGCAGATCTCGTCGGTATCCACCAGGATCACGTCATCGACGAGTTGGCGGCAGAGACGGAAGGTCTCCACACCGACCTGCTTCACCGCCACGCCGTCTGCGAACAGGCCGACGTGCTCCAACACCACCCGCCGGCCCGCCTTGAGCGAGCGCGCCATGGCGTCGCAGTCCACCGGCTCGACGCCGATCACCTTGATCTCAGGCTGCAGCCGCTTGATGTAGGAGGCGATGCCCGAAATCAGCCCGCCGCCGCCGATGGCGACGAACACCGAGTGAACAGGACGCGTGGTCTGGCGCAGGATCTCCATGCCGATCGTGCCCTGGCCCGCGATCACGTCCGGATCATCGAACGGATGCACGAAAGTGAGCTTGCGCCGCTTCTCCAGGCGCCGTGCGTGCTCGTAGGCATCGGAGTAGCTGTCACCGTGGAGCACTACTTCGGCGCCGCGGGCGTTCACCGCATCCACCTTGATGCGCGGGGTGGTGACGGGCATCACGATCACGGCGCGGCAGCCCAGCTTGTTCGCCGACAGCGCCACCCCCTGCGCATGGTTGCCCGCCGACGAGGTGATCACGCCGCGCTTGAGCGCAGCGCTCGGAAGCTGCACCATCTTGTTGTAGGCCCCGCGCAACTTGAACGAGAACACCGGCTGCATGTCCTCGCGCTTGAGCATGAGCCGATTCCCCAGCCGCGCCGAGAGATTGGGGGCAAGATCCAGGGGCGTCTCGATCGCCACGTCGTAGACGCGCGCTTTCAGGATCTTTTCGAGGTAGTCGTTGCGCATGAGCGGCATTGCAAAGTTGGCGGAAACCGGGCCGAAACTCCAATATTTTCATTAGCCTACACGAGCAGAGGGTTTCCCTCTATGCTCCAGGTCAAATGGAATGGTTGTTTTCCCCCGAAGCGAGCCTGTGGTCCCTGCTGCTCGCCACCTTCCTCGCCGCAACCCTGATTCCTCTGAGTTCGGAGGTGGCCCTGTTTGCTGTGCTGAAACTGCACCAGGACCTGCTCTGGCCGGCGATCGGGATCGCAACCTTGGGCAACACGCTCGGCGGCCTCACTTCCTACGCGATCGGCCGGCTGATCGCCAGGAAAAAACCCCTCAAGCAGGTGGAACGCGTGCGGCGCTATGGCGCGCCGGTTCTCCTGTTCGCCTGGTTGCCGCTGGTCGGCGACGCGCTCTGCGTGGCCGCCGGGTGGCTGAAGCTGAACTGGGCCGCCGTGGCGGCCTGGCAGGCCGTGGGCCGATTCGCGCGCTACTGGGTAGTCTCGGTCGGTGCCCAATGGTGATCCTCTCCCCATCAGGACCTGGGCGCTGCACGCGGAGGTGCTGCACGCGGAGGTTGCATCGCCACTCAAGGCTGAGTAAGGTATCGGCGCCGACACTGACCAACCTGCACAGACCATGACCAAACCGCGGGCCGCAAGAAGAAAACCGAAGCCGTTTTGGGAACGCGGCTACTTCCAGCACGGCTACTGGCTGGGGAAAAAGCGCCTCGGCGGTATAAGACTCGGGCCCAAGGGCGAGTGGGACGGCATCTACCGCTGGGAAGCCGGCACGCGCGCCGGGGAAGCCGCTACGCTCAAGGACGCCAAACAGGCAGTCGAGCAGGTGGTGTCGGTTGGCGCAAGTCAACTGCCGTTGTTCGAATAGGCGCTAGGCGGGCATCAGCTTCGCGTATTCGAGCGCGAGCCACTTCATTCCCTGCCGGCCGAAGTTGATCTGCAGCCTCGCATCCGTTCCCGACCCTTCGGTGTTGACGATCACGCCCTGGCCGAACTTCGGGTGCGTCACCGATTGGCCGATGCGATAGCCCGAAGGCGCTGCTTTGACCGCAGCCGGCTTTGCGGCCTCGCCCGCGGCGGGCCACGATGAAGTCTCGGACCGCCCCGCACCAATCCGGGCCGTCAGCCAGCGTGTGATCCCCGCCGGAACCTCGTCGATGAAACGCGAGGCCACGTTGTAGCGCGTCTGCCCGTGCAGCAGCCGGGTCTGCGCGAACGACAGGTACAGCCTCGTGCGCGCCCGCGTGATGGCCACGTACATGAGCCGGCGCTCCTCCTCCAGCCCGTCGTCCTCGAGCACGCTCTGCTCGTGCGGGAACAGGCCCTCCTCCAGGCCGGTGACGAACACCGCGTGGAACTCCAGGCCCTTGGCCGAGTGCACCGTCATCAACTGCAGCGCGTCGGAACCTTCGCCCGCCTGGTTTTCGCCCGATTCGAGCGAAGCGTGCGCGAGGAAGGTGGCGAGGTCGTGGGCCTCCTCCTCCTGGACGAACGCTGCGGCGGCATTCGCCAGTTCCTCCAGGTTCTCGACGCGGTCGGCGCCTTCGCGCTCCGCGCGGTAGTGCTCGATGAGCCCGCTCCTGGCGAGCAAGTGCTCGACGACTTCCGGCAACGGCAGGTTTTGGGTCTCGGTGCGCAGCGCGTCCATCATGCGCACGAACGCGCCGAGCATCGCACCGGCTTTGCGCTCGACCTTGGGCACCGCCGCGTACAGGCTCGTGCCACCCGCCTTCGCCGCATCCTGAAGCGCTTCGATCGAGCGCGCGCCGATGCCGCGCACGGGAAAGTTCACCACCCGCAGGAACGCGCCATCGTCTTCCGTGTTGGCGATGAGGCGCAGGTAGGCGAGCGCGTGTTTGACTTCCGTGCGCTCGAAAAAGCGCAGCCCCCCGTAGACGCGATACGGAATACCGCTCGAGAACAGCGCGTGCTCCAGCACCCGCGACTGGGCGTTCGAGCGGTACAGCACCGCCATGTCGCGGCGCGCGATGCCCTCGCGAAACAGCGACTGCACCTCCTCGACGATCCAGGCCGCCTCGTAGCCGTCGCTCTGCGCCTCGTAGATGCGCACCGGCTCGCCCTCGCCCGCCGCGGTCCAGAGGTTCTTGCCCAGGCGTTTGCGGTTGTGCGAGATCAGCGCATTGGCTGCGGCCAGAATGTGGCCGTGCGAGCGGTAGTTCTGCTCCAGGCGGATGACGTTTTCGACGCGGAAGTCGCGCTCAAAGTCGGCCATGTTGCCGACGTTCGCGCCCCTGAAGCGGTATATCGACTGGTCATCATCGCCCACCCCGAACACGCAAGCCGGCTCCACACCGGACTCGCCATGCCCCGCGAGCAGCTTCAGCCAGCGGTATTGCAGCCGGTTGGTGTCCTGAAACTCGTCCACCAGTATGTGGCGGAAGCGCGACTGGTAGTGATGGCGCAGGATCTCGTTGCGCGTGAGCAGCTCGTAGGTGCGCAGCAGCAGTTCGGCGAAATCGACCACGCCCTCGCGCTGGCACTGCTCGTCGTAGACGGCGTAGATGTCGGCGTGCCGGCGCGAATGCTCGTCGTGGATTTCCACGTCCCTGGCACGCCTGCCCTCTTCCTTGGCCGCGTTGATGAAGTACTGTACCTGCTTCGGAGGAAAGCGCTCCTCGTCGGCGTTCATGCTCTTCAAGGCACGCTTCACCGCGGATAACTGGTCGGCCGAGTCGAGGATCTGGAACGACTGCGGCAGCCCCGCATCGCGGTGGTGCGCGCGCAGCAACCGGTTGCACAGCCCGTGGAAAGTGCCCACCCACATGCCGCGCGTGTTGATCGGCAGCATGGCCGAGATGCGCGTCAGCATCTCGCGCGCGGCCTTGTTGGTGAAGGTGACCGCGAGCAGCCCCGCCGGGCTCACGTTGCCGGTGGAGATCAGCCACGCGATGCGCGTGGTGAGCACGCGCGTCTTGCCGCTGCCCGCGCCGGCGAGGATCAGCGCGTGCTGATTCGGCAGCGTGACCGCGGCGAGCTGTTCGGGATTGAGATTGTCGAGAAGCGGCATCGGACAGCAGGGTGCGGCAAACCAATTTAAGACCGCGATTCTACCCGTACGGCCGGGTCGCGGTCATGCGCACGATGAGCCCGATCGCGGTAGCGGCATCCACCAGGCGGTCGAGGCTGAAGATGTCCTCGTCGGCGTGGAGCCGGGTCAACTGCGAGCGCGTGAGCCCGAGCTCCCCGGCGGCCTCGGCGCGGTTCAGCGACGAGGTAACGACCGATCTGGTAGTCGAGGAAGAAAATGAGCGATGCGAGCCGCTCGACCTCACGCTGAGAGAAGTTCGCAGCGGAGGGCATTCTGCACGGCTTCGGGTGCGGCGCTGTATTCGCGCGCCAGTTCGTCGATCGATTCGCCGGCCTTGAAGCGCTCGGCGAGTATCGACGTCCTCACGCCAAGCCCGTCCAGCACCGGCCGGCCGAACGAGAAGCGCGGGTCGATGACGACACTCGCGCTACGCCTGTTCGCCCCCGGAAAGAGCACGATCTTCTCGGGAACACCCTTGGGGTCGCGTCGGATGTACCTGAAGCGGTCGAGGATGATCTCGCGCAACTGGATCTGGCCGCCTTGCGTGGCACCCACCAACGCGCCGAATTTTTCGACGAAAAGATGAACTCCGTCGGTGGCGAACTGCTCGTCTGCAAGCGGGCGATGGGAGTTGAACTTGCGGCGCAGAAACTCGACCGCCTTGCGCACCTTGGGCAGCGGAATGCTGTGCTCGCGTCGAATTCCCGCCAGCACGAAGGCTTCAACCAAGTTGATGAAGGACAGCCGGCGTCCCTTACGGTCGGCAATGTCGATCACTGAGCGAAACGACTGCTGCCCGAGCATCCATGCGCGCAGAGTCGATTTCGGGATGTGCAGATACCCCGCCGCCTCGGCGATGGAGTAGGCGGGCACCTCCCGCGAATCGCGTTCAGTCAATGCGTTACGGCTCACACCACCGCCACGGTATCGCTGTAGCGCGCGAGCTGCGAGTCGTGGGTGAGCAGCCGCATGGGCTCGACCAGCGCCTGCGCCACCAGCAGCCGATCGAACGGGTCGCTGTGATGATGCGGCAGCCGCGCCACTGCCGAGCAATGCCTCGCTTCGATCGCCAGCAGCGAGAATCCGTCGCGCTCGGCGGCTTCGCGCAACGCCTCGGGGTCCGCGACTACGCGCTTCAGGGAAAACTTGATCGCCGTTTCCCACAGGCTCGCGATACTGACAAAGACGCGATTGGCGGGGTCCTCGATGGCGAGGCGCGCCAACCGGGGCAGGCGTCGATCGTCGGCCATCCACCGCAGCAGGATGTGCGCGTCGAGCAGGATCTTCACGGGAAGATCGGTCCCTTGTTGAACTGCTTCAGCAGCTCGTCGGGGAGCGGTGCGTCGAAATCGTCGGCGATGCGGATTTTCCCCTTCAGCCGGCCTGGCTTGCGCTTTTTCGCGGGCGCGGTTTTGAGGGACACCAGCCGCGCGGCGGGCTTGCCCGCAATCGCGATGACGATTTCCCTGCCTTTCGCCGCCTCCTTGACCAAGCGTGAAAGATGCGTCTTGGCTTCACGGATATTGACCTGCGACATGGTGCCACCCCAAGTGGACTAAGCTGGTTCAGTCAAGGTAGCAGCACGCGCTGTTTGGGGCGGGAAAGCCAGAAGATGCCCGTGGATAGGGCTTCTCCAGGCAGCGGCTTACCGCGAAACCTTGGGCTCGGCGACCCCCATCTTGCCGCGCAGCGAATCGGCAAGGGCCTGCGCCTCCGCTTTGGAGGGAAGTTGCGCGAGGCGCACGTTGTAGACGTGCTTGCCCTGCTGGTCCTCGGGCCGGATCTGCGCGGCATATCCCTCCGCGCGCACGGCGTCGTAGACGCGCAGCGCCTCGGCCTGCGTCTCCACGGTGGCGAGCACGACTTTCCACTTGCCGCCGCGACGCGCGGCGCCGCGTCCGACCTGAATATCGGTCTCGGTGGCCCATTGCTCGAGCTGTTCCTTGGACACCGGCGCCACCGGCAACGCCGGCTTGTTCTTGGGCGCAATGTAGAAGGACAGCGGCTGGTCCATGACGAAGGGCGCCTCGGCGCCGCGCCGCACTTCGATGACGCCTTCGATCAGGCAGACGACGTCGCGGTCCGGTGCGGCCTTGCCCCACAGGTCCGTGCCGCGGACGCCCGCCGTGACGCCGGAGATGGTGACCTGCACGTAACGCCTGCCGCGGAATTTGACCAGCGCATTCGTAGTGAACCGGAATGCGCCCTCGAAGACGTTCATGGTCGCTTCGAACACGTTTTCCTTGCGCTGCATGCGCACGTTTTCAAGCAGCAGCGAGCCGCGCTCGCCGAGTTTCACCGAGCTGCCCTCTGCCGTGCGCAGCAGGATGCGCGCATCGGGACCCGTGCGTATGCGGTCCTGGCCACGCAGCTCCATGCCTGGCGCGATGGGTATGTTCGCACCTCCCCGCTCGACCCACGCCGGCATCTGCACGGCCTCGACGACCGCTTCGGCGGCGGCGCGTTCGGCGCGCGCCGCTGCCGCCCCCGCCGGCACCGGGACCATCACTGCGACGACGGCTGCGAAAATCGCGGCGCGGAGCGCCGTGAACGGCTGGTGTGTGCTCATGCTGCCTCCCGTGCACCGCTGTTGATACAGTGGCTCGCAGGCCCCGGATGCGGGCCAGAGCCGCTACCCTGCGGGTTATAATCCCCGCCTTTCCTGACCAGTTATCTACCGCCGATGCAGGCCCAGTACCAACCCGAACACGTCGAGCGCGAAGCGCAGCAGTACTGGGAACGCGTCCGGGCGTTCAGCGCCACCGAACAGGCCGGCCGCCCGAAGTTCTACTGCCTGTCGATGTTCCCCTACCCCTCGGGCAAGCTGCACATGGGACACGTGCGCAACTATACCATCGGCGACGTGATGACCCGCTTCCACCGCATGCGCGGCTACAACGTGCTGCAACCCATGGGCTGGGACGCCTTCGGCCTGCCGGCGGAAAACGCCGCCATGGCCAATGGCGTGCCGCCGGCGAAGTGGAGCTACGACAACATTGCCTATATGAAGAAGCAGCTCCAGTCGCTGGGCTTCGCCCTGGACTGGGAGCGCGAACTGGCCACATGCCGACCGGAGTACTACCGCTGGAACCAGTGGCTGTTCCTGCGCATGCTCGAGAAAGGCCTGGTCTACAAGAAGACCGGCGTGGTGAACTGGGACCCGGTGGACCAGACCGTGCTCGCCAACGAACAGGTGATCGACGGCCGCGGCTGGCGTACGGGCGCACTGGTGGAAAAGCGCGAAATCCCGATGTACTACATGCGCATCACCGCCTACGCCGAAGAGCTGCTGGCGGCGATCGAGCAACTGCCCGGCTGGCCCGAGCGCGTGAAGACCATGCAGGCCAACTGGATCGGCAAGAGCCACGGCGTGAACATCGGGTTCCCCTACACGCTCGGCGGCGAACAGAAAGTGCTGCGCGTGTTCACCACGCGCGCCGACACGCTGATGGGCGCGACCTTCTGCGCGGTGGCGCCCGAGCACGCGCTCGCAACGCATGCAGCGAAGAGCAATCCGGCCATCGCCGCCTTCGTCGAGGAATGCAGGCGCGGCAGCGTGATGGAGGCCGATCTGGCCGCCATGGAAAAGAAGGGCATGCCGACCGGCCTCTACGTCACCCATCCGGTTTCCGGAGAGCGCGTCGAGCTGTGGGTCGGCAATTATGTGCTCATGAGTTACGGCGAGGGCGCCGTCATGGGCGTGCCCGCGCACGACGAGCGCGACTTCGCGTTCGCCAGGAAATACGGCCTGGTGATCAAGCCGGTGATCGATGTCGAGGGCCAGCCGTACTCCACCGAAGCGTGGCAGCCCTGGTACGCCGACTATGGCCGCTGCGTGAATTCCGGCAAGTACGACGGTCTTGCCTACGAGGCCGCCGTGGACGCCATCGCGGTGGATCTCAAGGCGAAGTCGCTCGGCGACAAGCAGGTTACCTGGAGGCTGCGCGACTGGGGCATTTCACGCCAGCGCTACTGGGGCACGCCGATTCCGCTGATCCACTGTGGCGGCGAAGCCGGCGTGGCAGGGTGCGGCGACGTCCCTGTGCCCGACGACCAGCTGCCGGTGGTCCTGCCCGAGGACCTCGTGCCCGACGGCACGGGCAATCCGCTCAACAAGTCGAAGGCTTTCCTTTCCTGTGCGTGCCCGAAATGCGGCAAGCCGGCGCGGCGCGAAACCGACACCATGGACACCTTCGTGGACTCGTCCTGGTACTACATCCGCTATGCCTGCCCGGACGCAGGGAGCGCGATGGTCGACGAGCGCGTGAAGCACTGGCTGCCGGTGGACCAGTACATCGGCGGCATCGAGCACGCCATCCTGCACCTGCTGTATTCGCGCTTCTGGACCAAGGTGATGCGCGACCTGGGGCTGGTGACGTTCGACGAGCCCTTCTCCAAGCTGCTCACGCAGGGCATGGTGCTGAACGAGATTTTCCTGCGCAGATCGGGCGAGGGCCGCATCAGCTACTTCAACCCGGCCGACGTGGACATCCACACCGACGAGGACGGCCATCGCACCGGCGCCACGCTGCGCTCAGACGGCCAGCCGGTGGAGTCCGCCGGCATCGGCACCATGTCCAAATCGAAGAACAACGGCGTCGATCCGCAGGCGCTGGTGGACGAATACGGCGCGGACACCGCGCGCTTTTTCATGATGTTCGCCAGTCCCCCCGAGCAGACGCTGGAGTGGTCGGACTCGGGCGTGGAAGGCTCGTACCGGTTCCTGCGCCGGGTGTGGAGTTTCGCGCGCGATGCGCAGGCTGCGATCAGGGCGGGGCGCGGCTCGGGGACCAGTTTCTCTGGCCTGCACGCAGGTTTGGCCGCGGCGCGGCGCGAAATCCATCTCAACCTGAAGCAGGCGAACTTCGACATGGGGCGGTTCCAGTACAACACCGTGGCCTCGGCCTGCATGAAAATGCTCAATGCGCTCGAGCGAGCGCCCGGCGATTCAAACTCCGCGCGGCGCGCAGCGGTGCTGGAAGAGGGCCTGTCCATCCTGCTGCGGGTGCTCTCGCCCATCACACCGCACATCTGCCACCACCTGTGGCGGGAACTGGGCTACGGCGAGGACATCCTCGCGGCGTCCTGGCCCGAACCGCTCACCGACGCGCTGGAGCAGGACGAGATCGAACTGGTGCTCCAAGTGAACGGCAAGCTGCGCGGCCACGTGCGCGTGCCCAAGTCGGCCGCCAAGGATGAGATCGAGCGGCTAGCGCTCGCCAGCGAGGCGGCGCAGAAACAGCTCCAGGGACAGATGCCGAAGAAGGTTGTGGTGGTGCCGGGACGCCTGGTCAATGTCGTGGTCTAGAGCCATCGTCGCTGCGCTGCTGTGCGCCGCCCTCTGCGGCTGCGGCTTTCACCTGCGCGGCCAGGCGACGCTGCCGTTCGAAACGCTGTACGTGCCCGGATCGTCGCCGCTCGTCGTGGAACTCAAGCGCAACATCGTCGCCGGCACCCACAGCAAACTCACCAACCGCGAGCGCGACGCGCAGGCGGCGCTCGGCATCAGCCATGAGATCCGCGAGAAAGTGATTCTGTCCTTCACGACCGCCGGGCTGGTGCGCGAATTCCAGCTGCGCTACCGGGTCGGTTTCCGACTGTACGACCTGAAAGGGCGAAATTACATACCGCCGAACGAGATCCAGCTCACGCGCGACGTCTCCTTCAACGAGGGTCAGGTGCTGGCGAAGGAATCCGAGGAGGCGCTGCTGTACACGGATATGCAGAGCGACATGGTGCAGCAGATCATCCGGCGGCTGGTGGCGGCAAGGGTTCCGACTGCCGAATGACCCACACCGACGAATGACCCAATTGCGCCTCGAGCAGCTCGACGCCCATCTCTCGCGGCAGCTCGCGCCGCTGTACGCGGTGCACGGCGACGAGCCGCTGCTCTCGCTCGAAGCAGCCGATTCCATTCGCGCCCGCGCCCGTGCCGCGGGCTACTCCGAGCGGGTTGTGCTACTGGCCGATCGCAGCTTCAAGTGGGGCGAGCTCGGCGCCGCCGGCGCCAGCATGTCGCTGTTCGGAGACCGGCAGTTGATCGAGCTGCGCATGCCGACGGGCAAACCGGGCACCGAGGGTGCCGAGGCCATCCAGGCGTTCTGCTCGGCGCTATCGCCGGACACGTTCGCGCTCATCTCGCTGCCGCGGCTGGACAAGGCCGGACAGAACTCCGCGTGGTTCGGTGCACTCGAGCGCCGTGGCGTGGTCGTGAACGTGTATCCGGTCGAGCGGCCGAAACTGCCCGAGTGGATTGCAGGGCGCCTCGCGCGTCAGAATCAGCGCGCCGACAAGGACACGATGCAGTTCCTCGCCGACAGCGTCGAGGGCAACCTCCTTGCCGCGCACCAGGAGATCCAGAAACTGGGCCTCCTCTTCCCGCAGGGCAACCTGGACTTCGAATCGGTACGCGCAGCGGTGCTGAACGTGGCCCGCTACGACGTGGGCAAGTTGAGCGAGGCGATGCTCGCCGGCGACAAGGCGCGCCTGGCGCGCATGCTCGAAGGCCTGCGCGGCGAAGGCGAGGCGGCACCGCGCATCCTGTGGATCCTGGCCGAGGAAATTCGCGCCGTCTCGCGCGTACGGCGCGGGCTGGCCGCCGGGCGGCCGCTGGCGGAGGTGTGCCGGGAAAGCCGCGTCTGGGGCGAGCCGCGCCAGACCCTGGTCGGCCGCACCGCGCGCAAGGTCGACGGCGCCTTTATCGCCAACGCGCTTTCGCACGCGGCCGCCATCGACCGCATTATCAAGGGTGTGGCCCGCGGCGATGCCTGGGACGAAATGCTGCAGCTCGGGCTACGGTTCGCCTGAGCGGGTCGTTGACACCCTGCTCCGGCGGCCATATAGTTAGAATCGC
>Ga0315281_10012857_pt1 | contig 11368 bp, 9 predicted proteins | sample YL17G07_0_MG_FD_204540 | JGI IMG/M metagenome (GOLD analysis project Ga0315281, IMG submission 204540) | Sediment microbial communities from Yellowstone Lake, YNP, Wyoming, USA - YL17G07_0 | ecosystem: Environmental > Aquatic > Freshwater > Lake > Sediment | place: USA: Wyoming | collected... | reverse complement strand
CGTAATCTCCTTCACGGACTTCACAAAAGCACGAAACGACCGGCCGCCGGCGTACGACTCGTCGCCCTTCATCATGCCGGCCCACTGGAACACCGACATCGATCCTGTGCCCGAGTCGGTGAGGAGGTCGATGAGGACATCCTCGGCTTCGAGCTGGAAAATGTTATAGTGCGCCGCCTTGATCGCCGCCGCGCGGTGTTCGACAGTAGTCTGCCGGATCGGCTCGATTGTCTTGATGCGAAACGGCTCGATAATGGTCTTGAAGTTCACTGCCGCCCGGATGGTAGGGGATCATGAATGTATGTCTGCCACACGGAACAGGTGGGGCGGCGCAGCGCTCGCTACTTGGGGGGGCCTATTTGAGCACAATGGTGACATGATTGCCGTCGACCGTCACCTCGTAGTTCGGCGAACCTGACACACTGAACTCGCTCAGGTCCAGGCCGCCGTCGGGCGTCTTGGTGAAGCCGGGCGGTGGAGTCGTCACCGCGAAGGTCTGAGTCTTCGCTCGCTTGTCCAGGATCGCCGGGACCACGGACTTCATCTGGAGCAACACCCTGTTGCCGAACCGGATCGCGATCGGAACCAAATCGTAGATCGCGGATTCGGTGGTGATCGCCGTAACGCCGAACGGGGTGTAGCGCATCCCCATCTTGTCACCCACGGCCCCGTACTGAATCGTGACCAGCGCCTGCTTGGTGCCGGTGATCGAGTCGACTCGGGACCGGATCAATCGCTGCCCGTCGGCGCGAACGCCTTCTTCTCGGACAGGATCTTCCCATAGCCGTATTCGAGTTTGGCCTTCTCGAGATGAGCCTGCCGGCGTTCGGGCGACAAGGCCAAGGCCTCGTCAAGGAGGCCGGTGAGGTAAACGCCAGGCGCGAAGATTCGTACCTTCCAGCCGGGAGCGAGTTCGTCCAGGAGAAGGCCCTGTGCCGCGCCGAGGTAGTAGAGTCGGAATCGCAGCGGGCCGGTGCCGTACATGTTGCCAAATCGGTCGTCCGAGTTCGATGCTGGTGTTCTGGTCGTCGATGTCCATGACTGTAGAGACATTGCGGACATATAATGTCTCATTGCCCAGGAGCGGGCGCCCCGCGTAGCGAGAAAACCCTTTTGGGACCCTCGGGGCTCCGATCAGGAGCTTCTGCACCTTGGGACGATACAGGAGCATCGGTACTGCATTGGTCTCCCAGCCGGGAAACAATAGCGGGCCGATGGTTCGAATCACATTGCGGTACTCTTTGACCGTCGAAACCCGCATCGGATCGATGCGGAGCGTTGTGATCGGTCCTGGTCCATGGCTCTGCGACGTCGCCCGGTGAATTGCCGGGATCATCAGAATCCCCGTCGCTACGAGGACGAGTCGTCTGTTCATCTTCGGTGCTCCAAACGGCTAGTCAGCTCTCATTGCGATGATCGGGTCAACCGCGGCCGCACGGTTCATCGGAACAACGCTTGCCAGGAGCGCAGTGCCCAGCAGCACCACGCCGCCCGCGACGAACGACGCCGGGTCGGTTCGGGGCACACCATAGAGCATCTGATCGAGCAACTTCGTTGCCCACCACGCACCGCCCAGTCCCAGTAGCGCACCGGCGGCAGCGAGCGTCAGCGCGCTGAACACGATGCCGCGGGCGATCGCGCCACGCGTGGCGCCCAATGCGATGCGAATGCCAATCTCTCGCGTGCGCTGCGCCACGCCATATGACATCACGCCGTAGAGGCCCACAGCGGCGAGCGCCAGTGCCAACACGGTGAAGGCGACCAGCAAGGCCATTATGAATCGCGGGCCTGCGGCGGTGGCCGCCATCGCGGATTGGATGTTGGTGGTCGTTGCCGGCGGCAGGCGCGCATCGATCGACGTGACGATCCCCCGCAGCGCTGGTAGCCCCGCGAACCGCGGTCCGGTGCGCAGGATGACGTTCGGCAAGTTGTCGTAGTCTGCGCGTGGAACGTACAGCACCGGACTGCTGCGTTGATCGGTGAGGCCGCCGGTAGCCGCGTCGCCAACGACGCCCACCACCGCAGACCATGTGCCGGAGCCGTCGTACCGTATCACCTTGACGCGTTTGCCAACCGCGGATTGCCCCGGCCAGTGCTTCGCCGCAAAACCTTCGTTTACGACAAGTTCGGGGGCCTTCCCGGTGGAATCAGAGAACGTCGCGCCCGCCACGAGGCGCATCCCCATCGTGCGGAAATAATCCGGCCCCACGCCGTTGTACCGTATGAGCGATGTCGTGTGCGGCTTGGGCGCTTCCTCCCCTTCTATATGTAGGGCACCGATCAGGAAGCTGAACCCCGGCGGCGCCCCCGCAGCAATCGTGACCCCCTGCACACCGGGCAGACGGAGGGCTCGTTCAGCCATCTGCTCGTAGAACGCCCTTCGAGTCGCTTCGTTTGGGTATCGCTTCTCGGGAAGTCCGGGCTTGATCGAGTAGAGGCCGGTCGGCTCGAAGCCGGGGTCCGTCGTCTGCAAATGCACCACGCTGCGAATCAACAGGCTCGCCGCCACCAACAGCGTGGTGGACAGCGCCATCTCGCTCACCACCAGCAGCGAGCGCAGGCGTTGGTGACTGCGCGCGGTGGAGGTCGACAACGCACCTGCCTTGAGCGACTCGTGCGTGGATTGGCGCGCCGACTGAATCGCGGCGAAAAGGCCAAAGGCGATACCAGTCACAACGGACAGGGCGACCGACGCCCACAGTGCCGACGCGTCCAGCTCAGCCATCCTCAGTGCCTCGAGACTTTCCGGTCGCAGCGCCACCACGGCGCGAAGTCCCAACCACCCCACCAACACACCACCCACGCAACCAGCCCCCGATAGCACGAGGCTTTCCGTGAGTAACTGCCGCGACAGCCTTGCTGACCCGGCGCCGAGCGCGGCACGGATCGCGAGTTCGCGCCCGCGTGTTGCCGAACGGGACAGCAGGAGGTGCGCCACGTTGGCACAGGCGATCAGCAGCACCAGCGCCACTGCGCCGCTCAGCATCACGAGCGACTCCTTGAAACTCACCATGTCGGCGGGGCTGTTGAGCCTGGCGCGGAACCTTGGCGGTGCTTTGGCACCAGCGGCCGTTGCCGCACGGGCCGAGAGGGAATCCAATTCGCGGGCGGCGTCCACGGACGTCACGCCGGGCCGAAGGCGGCCGATGACCGCCATTCCGTACTTGTCCGGCGTGATCTCCAGCGGGAGCCAGATGTCCGCAGGCGCCCGCCCCAATCGCGGCGGTCGCAGGGAGCTGGGCAACACGCCGATGATCGTATGTGCCTTGTCGTCAATGGTGACCACGCTGCCCAGCACGGACGTGTCAGACCCGAAGCGCGCGCGCCACACGCCCTCGCTCAGGAGCGCAACTGGTTCACGTGAGGCGACCTCGGCGTCCGTGAACATCCGGCCCGCGATGGGCTGACGACCAGCGAACGCGGGAAATGCCGGTTGGACGTACGCCGCGTGCAGCGCCCACGCCGCCTGGCCGCGCCGTTCGACCGTTACGTCGTTCTCGAGCACAGCCTGAACCCGCTCGAACGATCGCGCACCGATCCAGGCCTTCACGTCGATGGGTGACGGCGAGACGCTCACCCGGATGCCGGTCGAATTGCCTTCGCTTGGCTCGAGGAAGGGAAGCACTAGTCGGTTCGCGTCCGGATACGGCAACGGATGGAGCACGAGGTTGCTCACCACCGAGTAGACCGCCGTGTTTGCGCCGATGCCCAACGCCAACGTCAGCACTGCCACCGCGGTCCAACCCTTCTGTCGTCCGAGCGTTCGGAAGGCAAACCGAACGTCCTGAACCAACGCATCGAGAAGCTGTGCGCGCGTCGTCTGCCGCTCTCTCCTGTGAGTGATCGCGACGCATTCGTCGCGCACCCGCTGTACGTCGCCGAGCCGGAGTACAACGGCTGCCCGAGCGTCGGGTTCGGACATGCCACGCGCCATGTAATCGCGGACGCGCATATCGAAGTGAAAACGAAGCTCGTCGTCAACGTCGGCCTCGGCGCGCGGCCCAAAGAACCGCAAGTAGCGCTCCTTCATATGCCTGCCGGCGCCGTCTCAAGCACTTTGGTTACGGCGAGCGTGAACCGGGCCCAGTAGTCGCGCGACGTAACGAGCTGTTTCTTTCCGGCCGCGGTGAGGCGATAGAACTTCGCGCGCCGATTGTTGTCCGACACGCCCCACTCGGCGGCGATGAACCCACGCTCTTCGAGTTTGTGCAGGGCCGGGTAGAGAGAGCCTTCCTCCACCTGAAGCACATCGCCCGTGCAGTGCTCTATCCATCGCGCGATCCCGTATCCGTGCGCCGGGGCCCATGAGAGCGTCTTGAGGATCATGAGGTCCAGTGTGCCTTTGAGGAACTCGATGGACGGATCGCGCATGCCACTGTCTCCATAGAGGATCTATGTATATACATATGACTCCTATGGGAACGCATGTCAAGAGGTTTGCCTTGCCAAGAAGGCCGGCGCCGGCGACTCAGGCACATGCGCGGGCCTGAACGCGCTCCGTAGTAGGGGATTCCGCCACAGAGATCCGGGGTTCATCGGACAGCGCGTAAGCGTGCGGCGACGCAGCCTTGCTCGGCGATACCCCACCGGTTCAGAAAGCGAGCGTCTCTGATGGGCCCAATGCTGGCTGACATCCGTTTCGGCTTGCGCGGCCTGCGCCGCAACCCAGGCTTCGCGGTCGCCGCGATACTCACGTTGGCGTTGGGCCTGGGCACGACCACCGCGATGTACGCGGTGGTGCAGGGCGTTGTCCTCAAGCCCCTGCCGTTCCCAGACGCCGACCGACTCATCACCCTGTGCGAGCAGTACCCCGGTTCGACGTCGGACTGGTGCAGCATCTCGCCGCCGAACGTCGAAGACATCGCGGCGCGGTCGCGCGCGATCGAGGCGGTCGGAATCGGGCGCACCTGGAGCTACCACCTCGCCACACCTGAGGGGCTTCGCAACATCAATGCCGGGATCGTCACGCCAGGGCTGTTCGCGGCGCTCGGCGTTCGGCCACTCGCGGGCCGGCTCCTCGAACTGTCGGACTTGATTGGCGGTCCGAGCAGTGTCGCAGTGCTTTCGTACGAGACGTGGCAGAGTCGCTACGGCGGCGACCAGGACGTCATCGGTCGGACCATCACGCTGGACGGCGTCGCGGTGACGGTTGTCGGGATCGTGCCACCCGGGTTCGTGTTACCACGCTTCCCGCCGGTTGCGCTGTGGCGCCCGATTCACCTGATGCCCACCGACGAGCACGCGCGTGACTGGCGTGGGTTCGTGGCGTATGCGCGTGTGCGACGCGGGGTCACGCTCGCGGCAGCACGCGCCGACGTCGACGCGATCGCCATCGAATTGAAGACAAAACACTTTGCCGCCACGGACCGTTGGTCGATCTCGGTCCAGTCCCTGCAAGACCTTGTGGTCAGTCGCGTTCGGCCGGCGATGCTGCTCTTCCTTGGCGCGGTTGTCCTCGTGCTGCTCATCGGATGCGCGAACGTCGCGAATCTGCTCCTCGTCCGCGCCAACGCGCGCGCAAGGGAAATTGCAATCCGCGTAGCGCTCGGCGCCGGCCGAGCTCGCGTGGCGCGTGCGTTGTTCGTCGAGAGCCTGCTGCTCGCCCTCGGGGGCGCGGGCGTGGGTCTCCTGTTCGCAGTCGGCGGAATCAAGGCGTTCAAGCTCATGGCGCCGGCGGGGATTCCGCGCGTCGATGAGGTGGCGATCAGCGGCAGCGTCCTGATGTTCGCATTGTTGGCAGCCGGCGCGACAGCGGCGATCTTCGGGCTGCTGCCGGCCGTTCGCGCTACGCGTTCGGACGTGGCGCAGGCGTTGCGCGAGGGTGGCCGAGGGAGCAGTGGTTCAGTCGGGCGTCTGGGCGCTTGGCTTGTCGTCGCGGAACTGGCAATGGCCGTGACCCTGGTCGCGGGCGCCGGACTCCTGGCCCGGACGTTTGCCGCATACAGCGCGTGGAGCCCCGGTTTCGAGCGGGAACACCTCTTGATGTTCACCGTCTCCGCGCCGGAACCGAAATACGCTGGCGCACCGCAGATCGCCGCGCTCTGGGATCGTCTCGAAAACGAACTCGCCGCTCTGCCTGGCGTGACAGGCGTCGCAACGGCCTCCGCAGGACCACTTGTTGGCGGTGGCGATGGTTCGGCTGCGGTGAGCTTCGGGGACCGGGCGTCATCCGCCGGAGCAACTGCGGCGTGGTTCGATGTCAGCCCCTCCTGGTTCCCGGCCATCGGGCTGCCGATTGTCCGAGGCCGGAATCTCGCGGCGAGCGACGCCTATGGAGGGCCGCGCGTGGCGCTCGTGAACGAAACGTTTGCGTCGCGCTATTGGCCTTCGGATAACGCCATCGGTCAAAAATTCACGATGTTGGATCGTGGCATGCCACTCACCATCGTTGGCGTCGTGCGCGACGTGGCGCCGCTCATGCCGGGCGATGTGCCAGGTCCGCAAGTCTATTGGTCCAATCGTCAGCTCCCGCGCCCCTACACGTGGGTGATGGTCAGGACTTCCGCAGCGCCATCGTCCTTGGCAGACGCTATTCGAAAACGCGTGGCCTTCGTGGATCCGGACATCGTGCCCGGTACGATGCAGAATTACTCAGACATCGTGGCCGCCCAGCTCAGGCGTCCGCGATTCACCATGACACTCGTCGCGGTATTCGGCGCGGCTGCGTTGCTGCTGGCGTCGGTGGGTGTCTACGGATTGATGGCGTACATGGTCTCCATGCGTCGCAGGGAAATCGGAATTCGCCTCGCACTCGGCGCCCAAAGGCGACAGGTGCTGGGAGAGTTCATGGGCTGGGGTGTGCGTGTCGCGGGCGTCGGCATCATGGTGGGCGGTGTGACCGCCATCGCCCTGGGTCGCGTGCTCGAGTCACAGATCCCCGGAGTGTCTCCGCGCGATCCACTGACGCTAGCGGGAAGCGCCGCACTGCTGCTCCTGGTGACGCTGGCGGCGTGCGCATTCCCGGCGCGTCGAGCGAGCCGAGTAGATCCCGCCAGCGTGTTGGGCGCGGAGTAGCTTCGCGTCTGCGGACGAACGCGTGGTCGCCCCGCCGGTCTACGGTTGTGGCTGCATTCTCGCTGACACCTGAACCGGAATCACGTTGCCGCACGTGCCCTGCTGAGTGACCATGACGTTGTCACGACGCCACTGCGCGTAGCCGGTGTGGTCGAGAGTGACTGTGAATGCACCAAGCGTGCTCCCGCCGGACCGCAGCGGCGGCGGTGAGGTGAAGGTCAGGGAGTCGGTGTGACTGCCGGACTGTGCTACGCCAAGGGTGGCGTCCGCAATGGAAACGCCCGAGACCGAATCGGTGACGGCCACCGACATCGAGATACTGCGCGGCGCGGAGCAGAACGCGATTGGCGTGACCGTGGGCTCGTCAGATCCGCGGCAGCCGGCCAAAGTGCCGAGCGCTGCAAGCGCGCAGGCCAATGCAGTGCGGACGAGCCCAGATTGGCTGGACATTCTGTTGAGTCAACCGTGTGAGGGGGTCAAGAGTCACATTCGCCGTTGGGGCTGGGTTCCCACCCCGTCCTGAGATTTCCGCGTCAGGGCGATGGCCGGCTCGTCATGGTATCCGCAAGCGAATGCGCGCGATTGCCGCCTCAAGCTGTGGATCGCGACCAGCAGCGGAGTCGGCGGCGGAATGTGGCACGACGACTGCCGGGCCAATCCCGACGCCCTCAAACACTTCCATTCCAGGGCCGTACTCGATCGACTGTGGCACGCGGAACGTCCAGCCATTGGGCAGTTCGCGCACCAGAGGATTGCCAAGGCCTCCAATAGTCGTGTCGCCCAGCAACTCCGTGTTTGGTCGAGCGCGCATTGCCATAACAAAAGTTTCGGCCGCGCTCATGACGCGACGATTTGTCAGAGCGATCACCGGTCCGCCAAAACGCTGCGGTCCGATCGGGACAATATCCCTGGCGATCGGATCGGCGAAGTCACCGTGCCGTGGGCCATTGCGGAATCGGACGTAGGCGAAACGATAACGCCGTGTGGCAAAGCGGCTCGCGATTTTCTCTGCGGTCCCGCTATTGCCGCCGCCATTGTCGCGAACGTCGAGGATGAACGCCCTCGCGGCTTGCAGCGACTCGATCGCCGTGTCGATCTCGCCTGACCAGCCTGTGCCGACGAAGGAGACAACGCGAACATAACCGACATCGGTACCGATCATTCCGTACCAGATGTTGCGGGTCGGCGTCATGCGTCCAGCGGTCACGTACCGTGTTCCGAAGGCTGTGTTGGGGTCAAAGTAGGTGCGCTGGGCCGCAAGGCTGACGTAGAATGTGTGCGGCGGTATGGCCAGCTCCACGTGAGGGTCTCGCAGTTCGACGAGCATGCGGCCGATCGTGGCCGCAATTTGCGCATCGGTCCGGGCGCTCTCGGCTTGCGGACGAAAACGCTGGCGCACGTCATTCCAGTCGACCCCTTTGATTTCAAACGACGCGTAGTAGCGATCGAAGTCCTGCCAAACAATGTCGAACAGCTCGACCGGCTCCAGTCCACGACTCCGCGGCACCAGCATCTCCGTGCACCCGACCATCAGCGTGCAGGCCGCGGCCGTTGCCAGCGCACGCCCACGCGACGTCATGGGCGCTGCCTGCCCAACGGCGCGCTGACGGCAGCGCTGATGCCTTGCCTGGCGTACGTGCGTGTTTCGTAACGAGCCTGTTGCTCAAACAGGAAGTCGTAGCCCCACACCACTCCCCATCCTCTGGTAAGCCGCGTGTGATAGCGAAGGTGCTGCCGAACGGTTCGCAATTGTGTAACGGTCACGGCGTGCAGCCGCAGACTGCCCTCGGCTTTGGCGTTGGCGTACGGAATATCCGCGAGACCGATGAACGGCACTGCCAGCTCCCACGCGAGGCGTCGGGTGCCGGATGTGAAGCTCACGCGGAACACCGGTCCTGCGGAGAACACAGCGTAGCCAAACACGTCCGTCCCGGGGCGCAACGGTCCGAATTGCTGCACATCAGCGTGTGCGGTGGCATCGAGCCTGAGGCCGACGAACACCGCCCTCCTGGGCGAACTCATCGCTTGCACTGCCTTGGCGCGCGTGAGCGCGACCGTGCCCACGAACACCTGGTTCAGGTGGCCGGCCAATGCCATTGAGCCGGGGTTGATGTTCGAGTGCACGAATTCCATGTTCGCATCCCAAACCGACGAAGTGCGTGCGCGCTCCCAGCGGAGTGCGACGCCGACGCCCGATCCACCATAGCGGCTGGGCGAAATCGAGGGTACGTGCTGGGCCATCTGCACGCCCATGAGCGTCGCTGTCAGGCGCGACCGGCGGTCGTCGATCGTCGAATCGGCCGCGGCCTGAGCGGCAAGCAACGCTGGCAGTGTGATCAGAAGGGCATGCACCAAAAGGCCGGCGCGAGGCCGCAGCGACTCGATCGAAGTGAGCGAACGCACGGTGCAATTTCGCAGCCCCATTTCCCTAATCCAATCAGGCAGGGACGACACCGGTGTAGGAGATGCCCCGACGCAGAGACGTGGCCGTCGGGGCAAGATGCGATCAATCCGTCAACTGATCACCGCGGGGCGCCGCGCTGCAGTTGCCTTGAGCCTACAACTCCCAACCCTTGCGGTACTCCCTTGAAAGAAACTTGTTGGCGTCCGGCGCGTTGGTGAACTGCATGCTCTCCGCGTCGTAGTACAGCTTGCGGCCCTGGCCGGCGCGCAGCGCTGCCACGCCCAGCACCATCGTCTCGTTGAGCGACGCGCCGTACTCGAACGGCGAACTGGCCGTGGTTTCTCCCTTGCACGCACGCACCCAGTTCGTAGTGTGGCTGTCCGTGATACGCTCGATAGTGCGCGGCACGGCGGCGGCTGCTTCGGCCACTGACACCGGGAAGCAACGTGGATTGTCGCCGTACGTCTCGTGCACGATCACGCCCTTGTCGCCGACGAGGATGCCGCCGCCCTCCGACACGAGCGTCACTTCGTCCGGCAGCATGTCCGGACGCGGCGGATACAGCCCCCCGTCGTACCAGAAGAGCTTCACCGGCCCACGCGAACCCACTGCGGGGAAGCTGTAGTGCACCGTGCTCGCCATCGGGTACGACACTTGCCGCTGCGTGGGACGCACGTCGGCCGCCGAACCCGCCGGCGGTGGAACGGTCTCTGTGCCCCACAGCGACGACGTCGCCTCGATGCTCGTGGGCTGCGTGAGGTTGAGCGCCCAGTACGCCTGATCGATCAGGTGCGCACCCATGTCGCCCAGCGCGCCCACACCGAAGTCGGTCCAGCCGCGCCACGTGAACGGATGGTACACGGGGTGATACGGCACATCCTCGGCCACAGGGCCGAGGTAGAGATCCCACCGGAGGCCGGTCGGCGGCGTCATGTCTGCCGCGGCCATCGCGTTGGCGAGTGCGTTGCGCACGGCGCCAACGTTTCCGCTTCGCAGCATCGCTTGTGTCGCGGTAGTCGCTGCGCCACCGGCGGGCGCCAACTGCACGGTCGCGGGGCGGGGGAGTCCCTGCGCCCAGAATCGTGCCGGACGATCGGTGAAGATGTGCACCTCCTTCACGTCGCCAATCACGCCGGCGCGCACCCATTCCACCACACGACGCGTGCCTTCGCGCGAGTGGCCCTGGTTGCCCATCTGCGTCACGACCTTGCTTTCCCTGGCGAGCTTCTTGAGCAGGCGCGATTCGTACACGCTCCACGTGAGCGGCTTCTGGCAGTAGACGTGTTTCCTGGCGCGCATCGCCGCTGCGGCGACTGGGGCGTGCATGTGATCCGGGGTCGCGATTATCACCGCGTCGAGGTCCTTCTGTTTCGCGAGCATCTCACGGAAGTCCACGTACTTCGTGGCCTTGGTGTACTTCTCCCGCAGCATTTTTCGCTCGGGGCTGGGCTCGCGCGTGGAGCGTCCGTCGCCCATGACATTCCGCTCCATGTATGCCGGATCCACGTCGCAGAACGCGACGAGATTTTCGCCGGCGAGGTCCTGGGCGTTGCCGCTGCCCATACCGCCCACGCCGACGACGGCGATGTTGAGGAGCGAACTGGGCGCGGTGTACCCGGGCCCGCCAAGGACGTGCCGCGGCACGATCGTGGGAAAGCCTGCGACGGCTGCGCCGGCGGCGAGCTTGCCCGCGTCAGAGACGAAGTCGCGCCGCGTGATCTTCTTGCTCATCGAAATCTCCCGTTCGGAATCGCGTGGTGACGTGGAAGTCGGTGAGACGAAGCATCGCTCTCGTCCAGCGACGCGTCAACGCAGCGCGGCGGCGGCAGATCCCTTCGCGTGGTTTTTGAAGAAGTTCGAGAGCCGGGCGTTCGTGATCGCTCCGGTCCAGTACCTACCTCTGCCGGTTCAGGACGACAGCTCCATGAGGCGTTTGCGCGGTGAGTCCAC
>Ga0315281_10012856_pt1 | contig 11370 bp, 15 predicted proteins | sample YL17G07_0_MG_FD_204540 | JGI IMG/M metagenome (GOLD analysis project Ga0315281, IMG submission 204540) | Sediment microbial communities from Yellowstone Lake, YNP, Wyoming, USA - YL17G07_0 | ecosystem: Environmental > Aquatic > Freshwater > Lake > Sediment | place: USA: Wyoming | collected... | reverse complement strand
CGTTAATGGCCCCGATCTGTTTGCCGCCAAGCTTGCCCCCGCGGGCGACAGCCTGCTCTTTGCGACGCTGTTGGGAGGCGGTCCGGCACAGACCTCTTACCCGCCGGCACCAGCACCACCTCGCCGAAGGAATGCACCATCGTTATAGCCGGTCGTATGCCGCGTCTTCGTCGTTGTTCCACACCACCGCGAAGCTCATCTCGGCTGCCTTGGCGGCGGTCTGAGTGAGGCGCTGCTCGTTCTCGCGTGATCGCAAAAAATCCACAAAATCTTCCACCTCGGCCAGCCGCTGCGGCGGCAATTGCCTGATCTTCTCGAACAACACCTGCTCGGTTGCGGCCATCGTTATCTCCTTGAGTCTGTTAGCGCCCCTGCTGGGCGAACAGGCACATACCTACCTTATGATTTTGGAAACGCGATTGACAGTATCACGAAGCGTGATGCTGTGCAAAACCAGTTATTCTCCTGTATACCCCCTTGGCAAGTGAAGGAATTGCCGCTGTTTTCAATAGCGGCCAATGACCGCCAGGGTACTTGCAGTTATACTTCAAACTCCAATCCGCACGCCATTCCATTGCGTCTTTCCTCACCCATGCTCGCCAAACGCATCATCCCCTGTCTCGACGTCAAAGCCGGCCGTGTGGTCAAGGGCATCAATTTCGTCGGGCTGCGCGACGCGGGCGATCCGGTCGAGATTGCGCGCCGCTATGACGAGCAGGGCGCGGACGAGTTGACTTTCCTCGACATCACGGCAAGTTCGGACGAGCGCGACATCATTATTTCGGTGATCGAGCAGGTCGCCGACCAGGTATTCATTCCGCTTACCGTCGGCGGCGGTGTGCGCGCGGTCGCGGACGTGCGCCGCCTGCTCAATGCGGGCGCGGACAAGGTCGGCATCAACACCGCTGCCGTGACCAACCCGCAACTGGTTGCCGATGCGGCGGGTAAATATGGATCGCAGTGCATTGTGGTGGCGATCGACGCCAAGCGCGCCGGCGACGGGCGCTGGGAGGTATTCACCCACGGCGGGCGCAAGGCGACCGGACTCGATGCGATAGAATGGGCGAGCAAAATGTGCGAGCTGGGCGCGGGCGAGATTCTGCTCACCAGCATGGATCGCGACGGAACCAAGGTGGGGTTCGATATCGCGCTCACGCGCGCGGTGGCCGAGGCGGTGAGCATTCCGGTCATCGCCAGCGGTGGCGTGGGCAACCTCGAACACCTCGCGGCGGGTATCATCGACGGCAAGGCCGACGCGGTGCTCGCCGCGAGCATTTTTCATTACGGCGAATACACCGTCGGCGAGGCCAAGCGTTACCTGGCTTCGCGCGGCATTGAAATGCGATTGTGACCGTGACGCAGACCTCCGATATCAGCAAGTTACCGTGGATCGACGCCGTGGCGTGGAACGACGCAGGCCTCGTGCCGGCCATCGCGCAGGATGCTGAAAGTGGTGAAGTGCTGATGATGGCGTGGATGAACCGCGAGGCGCTTGCCAGAACGCTCGAAACTGGCGAAGCGGTGTACTGGTCGCGCTCGCGCAAGGCGCTGTGGCACAAGGGCGAGACGTCGGGGCATTTCCAGAAGGTGCGCGAAATCCGCCTCGACTGCGACGGCGACACATTGCTGCTGAAAGTGGAACAGGTGGGCGGTGTCGCGTGTCATACCGGTCGCAGGCGCTGCTTTTTTCACAAGCTGGAGAATGGCAGCTGGAAGGTGGCGGAAGCGGTTCTGGATGATGACGGAAAGTCGCACGCATGAGCGAACACGGGAAGGAAAACACGCGCGATATTCTGCAACGTCTCGAAGCGACGCTTGTAGCGCGCAAGGGCGCGGAAGCATCGACCTCTTACGTGGCTTCGCTGTACGCGAAAGGCATCGACACCATCCTGAAAAAGATCGGCGAAGAGGCTGCCGAAACGATCATCGCCGCCAAGGGAAGCGACAGGAGCGCCGTGGTTCGCGAGACTGCCGATCTTGTGTTTCACACCCTGGTGATGCTTGCGGCCAAGGACATCAAATTCGACGAAGTGCTGGAAGAACTGGCGCGGCGTGAAGGTAAGTCAGGCAATGCGGAAAAAGCAGCGCGCGGCAAGATTGATTAAAGGGCACCTCTAATAATTCGTCATTCCCGTGAAAACGGGAATCCATTCTAACCATGAACTTGGATTCCCGTTTTCACGGGAATGGCAGATAAGGGATTTTTTAGAGGCGCCCTAAAAACACTAATTTAGTGAATGCTTCAGAAATTGGTATTGCCCTCTCCCCCAGCCCCTCTCCCGCGTGCGGGAGAGGGGGGCCGACAGGCTGGGAGAGGGGAAACAGTGCATCATCTCTAGAAGCTCAGTAGACGAGAGGATACTCATGAGCGACTGTTTGTTCTGCAAGATCATTGCCGGCGAATTGCCGAGCAAAAAACTTTATGAGGACGATGAGGCGCTGGCGTTTCACGACATTTATCCCGTCGCGCCGGTGCATTTCATGATCGTCCCCAAGCGCCATATCGACAAGCTCGCCGACTGCAAGGAGAGCGACGCGCCGATTCTCGGCAAGCTGCTCGCGCTGGTGCCGCGCCTCGCGCGCGAGCAGGGATTGCACGACGGCTTCCGTACCGTCATCAATACCGGCAGGGTGGGCCGGCAGGACGTGTATCATTTGCATATTCATGTGATGGGCGGCCCCGAGCCGCTGTGGACCATGGCCGGGAAAGAATGAAGCGCGCTTGCCCGGCAAGCACATTTTAGGAAACGAGGAGACAGTCATGGGTTCATTCAGCATCTGGCACTGGTTGATCGTGCTGGTTATCGTGCTTCTGGTGTTCGGCACCAAGAAGCTGCGCAATATCGGCAGCGACCTCGGCGGTGCGGTCAAGGGATTCAAGGACGGTATGAAGAGCGAGGCGGAAACGGAAAAGAAGCCCGAGCAGATCGGTGGTCAGACCATCGAAGGCGAAGTCAAGGAAAAGACCAAGACGTGAAGAGCGAGTGAACAGCGTGAAACAAGCCGCGCGCGTTGCCGGCATTTCCCCGCCTTCCTTCTTCCCCCTCCCTCCTCCCGTCTTTCATCATGTTTGACGTCGGATTTTCCGAGCTGGTTGTCATAGGCGTGGTCGCGCTGGTAGTGATCGGGCCAGAGCGCCTGCCCAAGGTCGCGCGCACCGCGGGGCATTTGTTCGGTCGTTTCCAGCGTTACGTTTCGACAGTGAAAGCCGATATCCAGCGCGAAATGGATACCGAGGAGCTGGGGAAGCTCAAAAGCGAGTTCCAGGATGCCGCGCGCTCGGTCGAGGCCGGCATGAAAGAGCAGATGCAAAGCGTCGAGGCGGAGGCGCACGTTATGCAGCAATCGCTCGAGCAGAGCGCACCCGCACAGCCACCCAAAGCCGGAGATGGCACGACTACTCCGGACGTGCCGGAGCCATCCGCGGTACAAGCGGCTCCGGCACAGCCTCCCGGAGAAACTGGCGCGGGGGATGAGTATGCCGCGCCGGCGACGCAGCAAAAGCTCATCGGCTAACCCGGTACTCATCGTACCCATACAAATCAGACGCGATGCCCACCGAAGAGAGTTTCATATCCCACCTGATCGAGTTGCGCGAGCGGCTGGTCAAATGTCTGATCGTGCTCGCCGTCGCGTTTTTCGGGTTGGTCTGGTTCGCCAACGATTTATACGACCTGCTCGCCGAACCCATGAAGCATGCATTGCCGGAGGGCGCGAAAATGATCGCGACCGGCGTGATCACGCCGTTTTTGATTCCCATGAAGGTCGCGGGCATGGTGGCTTTTCTGGTGACGCTTCCCTATCTGCTTTACCAGGCATGGGCGTTTGTCGCCCCTGGGCTTTATGCGCACGAAAAACGCTTTGTCATACCGCTTATCGTCAGCAGCACGCTGCTGTTTTTCGCCGGCATGGCGTTCTGTTATTTCTTCGTGTTCAATGGGGTGTTTGCATTCATTGCACAGTTCGCGCCAAAGAGCGTCACCGTGGCGCCGGATATCGAGAACTATTTCAATTTCGTGCTGGGGATGTTTCTTGCCTTCGGCACGGCGTTTGAAACCCCCGTGGTGGTGGTGGTGCTGGTGCGCGCGGGCATTGTCTCGATCGCCACGCTGCAGGACATTCGCCGTTATGTGATTGTCGGGGCGTTCGTCGTGGCCGCCATTGTCACGCCGCCCGATGTGACGTCGCAGCTTTCGCTTGCCATCCCGTTGTGTGTTCTTTACGAGCTGGGAATCGTTTTCGCGCGCATCATCGGGCGCGCGCCCAAGCGCTCGGAAACGACCGCCGAGTCCTGAGCTAGTCTTTGTTCGAGAGCTTTGGACGGCGCGCCACCTTCACATCGACCGACACCTCGACCTGCTTGCGTATCAGCGTGAAGCGCGCGGTCGTGCCGGGCGCCAGATCGGAAATCAGCCCGCCCGCGACCACGGAATCGTTGGTCGGCTTGCCGTTGATTTGCGTGATGACGTCGCCCAGGCGGATGCCGCCCTTGTCCGCGGGACCGTTGCGGCGCAGGCCCGCGATGATGGCGCCGCGCGCGCTGGATAGATGCAGCGAATCGGCAAGGTCCGGTGTGACGTCGCCGATCTCGACTCCGACCCAGCCGCGCGTCACCGAGCCGCTGGCGATGATCTGTTCCATGACGCTTTTCACCATGGAAACCGGGATCGCAAAAGCGATGCCCTGCGACCCGCCGGATTGCGAATAAATCACGCTGTTGATGCCGATCAGATTGCCGTTGGTGTCCACCAGCGCGCCTCCGGAATTGCCGGGGTTGATGGCGGCGTCGGTCTGGATGAAGTTCTCGTACTGATTGATGCCCAGGCGGTTGCGCCCCAGCGCGCTGATGATGCCCATGGTGACGGTCTGCCCCACGCCAAAGGGGTCGCCGATCGCCAGCACGACATCGCCGATCTGGGCTTTGTCGGGCTGCCCGAAGGTAATCGGTTTGAGACCTTGCGCCTCGACCTTGAGCACGGCGAGGTCCGTGTCCGGATCGCTACCCACCAGTCTTGCCGGCAGCAGGCGGCCATCGCCCATCGCGACCTGGATTTCGGTGGCGCCGTCGACGACATGATCGTTGGTCAGGATATGCCCCTTGTCGCTGACGATGACACCCGATCCCAGGCTTGCCTGGGATTGCAAGATGTCGTCGGGAACGCCAAAGAAACGCCGCAGCAACGGGTCGTTCAAAAAAGGATGATTGGGAGTGACGCGCACCTGTTTGCTCGAGGAAATATTCACCACCGAAACCATCGCCTTGCGTGCCGCTTCACTGTAGCTTGCACTGCGCGCACCCGCGGCGACCGGCAATTGGTTTGCGGATGTTGCGGTCTCGCGAATCTCGACGACATTGCGCCGCCATGGATTCCAGTCGGGACGCGCCAGTGTGATGACGAATACGATCGCCAGGGTGATGGTGACAAATTCGGCAAATACCAGCCAGAGCCTGCGCATGATTTCTCTTTCGAACGGAATGGGTCGAGTATGGGGACGCTGGGCGGAAAAAACAACCGCAAGGGAAAAGCGCACTCCTCTTGGCGTGGCGTTCAGCATAGGCCAAGGCACTAATTCTAGAAGGGTTTTTCATATTGTGCTTTGAGTATGGCAGTCAAATCGGTTAAAATGCCGAGTTATTTGTCGAGACTTTCGGGGAATGCAATGAGTGCAGTCGTTCAGCAGAATGTGGATGAGAAAAAACGCCGCTTGCTGGTTATCGCCACGTCGGTAGTAGGCGGAATCGCCGGAATAGGCATGGCAACGCCTTTTGTCGCGAGCTTCTTGCCCAGCGCGCGCGCCAGGGCGGCGGGGGCGCCGGTCGAATACGATCTTGCCAATATCGAGCCGGGCATGCAGATCACGGTCGAGTGGCGCGGCGCGCCGATCTGGATTTTGTATCGCACCCCGGAGATGCTCGCGCAGCTCAGCAAGAACGATGCTTTGCTGGCCGACCCGAAATCGAACGATTCCAAACAGCCCGACTACGCGAAGAATGAATTTCGCGCGCGCGACCAGAAATACCTGGTGGTCAAGGGCGTATGTACGCACCTGGGGTGCTCGCCGACGCTGCGCAAGGAAATCGGCGCGTCCGACCTGGGCGCCGACTGGCCGGGCGGTTACTTCTGCCCCTGCCACCAGTCCAAGTTCGACCTGGCCGCGCGCGTGTACAAGGGCATGCCCGCGCCAACGAACCTGGAAATTCCTCCTTACAAGATCGCCGGGACCAAGCTCGTCATCGGCGACGATAGCCAAGCCTGACCAAGAGAGACTTCGCCATGTCTTCGACCGCAAAACCTGTTTCCGCCACCGGCCTCGGCGGCGCGCTGCGCAAGCTGCTCGCCTGGACCGACGAGCGCTTTCCGCTCACCAAGTTGTGGAATGAGCAATGGGGGCTATACATCGCACCCAAGAATTTCAACTTCTGGTACTACTTCGGCTCGCTGGCCGCATTCGTGATGGTGCTGCAATTCGCCACCGGCATTTTGCTCACCATGCATTACAAACCCGACGTGGCGCTGGCTTTCGCCTCGGTCGAGTACATCATGCGCGATGTCCCGGCCGGCTGGTTTATCCGATACATGCATTCCACCGGCGCATCGATGTTTTTCCTGGTCGTTTATCTGCACATGATGCGCGGCCTGATGTACGGTTCGTACCGCAAGCCGCGCGAGCTGCTGTGGATTTTTGGCTGCCTGATCTATCTGGCGCTGATGGCGGAAGCCTTCTTCGGCTACCTCCTTCCCTGGGGGCAGATGTCCTACTGGGGCGCGCAGGTGATCGTCAATCTGTTTTCCGTCGTACCATTCATCGGCGAGGATCTGTCGCTGTGGTTGCGCGGCGACTACACCATCGGCGATGCCACGCTCAATCGCTTTTTCGCCTTTCACGTTGCCGCCGTGCCGCTGGTGCTGCTCGGCCTGGTCGTCGCGCACCTGATGGCGCTGCACGAGGTGGGTTCCAACAATCCCGATGGCATCGAAATCAAGAAGAACAAGGATCCGCAAACCGGCATACCCCTGGATGGCATTCCCTCGCATCCGTACTACACCATCAAGGATATTCTGGGCGTCGTGGTGTTCCTCATGGTGTTTACGGTGATCGTGTTCTTCATGCCGGAGATGGGCGGCTACTTCATCGAAGCCAATAACTTTGTTGAGGCCGATCCTCTCAAGACGCCCACACACATCGCACCGGTGTGGTATTTCACGCCTTACTACGCGATGTTGCGCGCCGTGCCGTCGATGTTCGGCTCGCAGTTCCCTGGTGTTCTGGTCATGGGTGCCGCGGTGATGATCCTGTTTTTCCTGCCGTGGATCGATAACGGCAAGGTCAAGTCGATCCGTTATCGCGGCCCCAAGTACAAGATCTGGCTGGCGGCATTCGTGGTCAGTTTCCTGATCCTCGGCTATCTCGGTGTGGTACCCACCACGGTCTGGGGGCAGATGCCCAAGGTCTGGCCGCTTGATGGCATCGATGTGGCGACGCTTGTGGCGCGCATTCTGACGCTGGTGTATTTCCTGTTTTTCATATTGATGCCGTGGTACACGAAGAGCGACAAGGAAAAGCCGGAACCGCTAAGAGTGACATGGTGATGGGATCGCACATGAAAAAAATTCTTCTTTTACTGCTTGGTATGCCTTTGCTGGCCTTCTCTCTGGGTGTTGCCGCCTCGGAGGCCGAGGCACCACTCGACCGCGCGCCGGTCAATCTTGGCGATAAGGCTTCATTGCAGCGCGGCGCAAAGTATTTCATCAACTATTGTCTCAACTGCCACTCTGCTTCCTACATGCGCTACAGCCGCTTGCAGGATTTGGGGCTGACCGAGAAGCAGATCAAGGACAACCTGTTGTTCACCGCCGACAAGGTCGGCGACACCATGGTCACGGCGCTCGCCGCCAAGGACAGCAGGGAATGGTACGGGTCGGCCCCCGCGGACATGTCGGTGATTGCGCGTTCGCGCACCCCGGATTGGCTCTATACCTACATGCGCACCTTTTATCGTGACGACAGTTCACCCTCGGGCTGGAACAACGGAACTTTCCGCAATGTCGCAATGCCGCATGCGCTGTACGAACTGCAGGGGGTGCAGGTGTTGCAAAAGGTGGGCAGCCGTGTGGGGCACGAAGGCAAGGATGAGCCGGTCATGAAGCTCGTTCTCGACCGTCCCGGCACGCTCAGCCCGCGCGAATACGATGAAATGGCCGGCGATCTTGTGAACTATCTCGTATTCATGGGCGAGCCATCGCGCGCCCAGCGTAGCCAGATCGGTGTTCTGGTGCTGTTTTTTCTTGTGATCCTGTATGTCCTGACGCTGTTGCTGAAACTTGAGTACTGGAAAGACGTCAAGTAATTCCGATTGACCCGCATACTTTCCGGGCCGCGCCAGTCGAGCGCGGCTTGGCATTTTTAGAACGAGAACAGATACGGTGACCACTATGATGACGCTTTACTCAGGTACCACCTGCCCTTTCAGCCACCGCTGCCGTATCGTGCTGTATGAAAAGGGCATGGATTTTCAGATTCTCGATGTGGACCTGATGAACAAGCCCGAGGATCTCGCGGTCATGAATCCCTATAACCGCACTCCGGTGCTGGTGGAACGCGACCTTATCCTGTACGAATCGAACATTATCAACGAGTACATCGACGAGCGTTTCCCGCATCCGCAGCTCATGCCCGCCGATCCGGTGATGCGCGCGCGCGCGCGCCTCTTCCTCTTCCGTTTCGAGCAGGAGCTGTTCAGCCACGTGGCGACCCTCGAATACGGGACGCCCAAGGCGGGAGAGAAGGCGCGGCTTTACATTCGCGAAAACCTGATCCAGATCGCCCCCATTTTCACCAAGCAGAAATTCATGCTCGGCGACGAGTTTTCCATGCTCGATGTCGCGATTGCCCCGCTCCTGTGGCGCCTCGATCACTATGAAGTGACCCTGTCCAAGCAGTCGGCGCCGCTTCTCAAGTATGCCGAGCGGCTGTTTTCGCGCCAGGCTTTCATTGACTCGATGACCGCTTCGGAAAAGGCCATGCGAAAGTAAAGGTAGTCGCGATCAGTGGAGCGGCCTGAGCGGCCGCCAGCGTTACTGCGTGTCAGCTTTGATGTGGTGCACGCAGGCCTTTCCGCCAAGCTCGTGGATAGTTCATGGTTGAAATCTCTACCAAACCCTACCTGATCCGCGCCATTTTTGAATGGTGCAGCGACTCTGGTCTGACGCCCTACCTCAACGTCAAGGTGGGCGAGCAGACCCGCGTGCCGATCGAATATGTCAAGAACGGTGAAATCGTTCTCAACATCAGCCAGTCCGCGGCGCGCAACCTCACCATCAGCAACGACATGATCCAGTTTTCGGCGCGTTTCAACGGCGTATCGCGCGAAATCGCGGTACCGATCGAGTCGGTTCAGGGCGTATTTGCTCGCGAGAACGGGCAAGGGGCATTTTTTAATGCCGAGCCGGTTTCCGAGGAGAAGGAAGGCGAAGTCCCCGTGCTTCAAACGGTAGATGAAACGCCGCCGGACAAGCCCAAGTCGCCGTCACGCGGCAAGCTCAAACTGGTAAAGTAGCGCCCTTCGCTGGAGGTGTGTTTCTGTAATGGTAAGGCGGACCGGAAGAGCAGTTGCCACGCTGCTAAAATTGGAAACACATTCTGCATCGAGAATATTGCATCATGTAACGATTTTGCCGGCATAGCTCAGATGGGTGAGCGGGGAATTCGAGCCGCATGCGGCGAGCCTGCGAACGCCCGGCCCGATGCAGCGGGACGGGCCGGAAGAGCAGTTGCCACGCTGCTAAAATTGGAAACTCAGTCTGCATCGAGAATATTGCATCATGTAACGATTTTGCCGGCATAGCTCAGATGGTAGAGCAGTTGATTTGTAATCATCAGGTCCCGGGTTCGATTCCTGGTGCCGGCACCAGTAAGGGAAAATGGCCATTGGCGCGGACCATTTTCATTTTCCGCTCATTATTTTTGCCACAAAGCTTGCAAGCAGGCGCGGAAATCATCAGCGCGATTCTTCCGCCGTTTGAATTGCATGAGCACTTCGATAATGCCGATTCTTCGCTAAAGCGCTTTATGGAGAGGGTACTCTGTCCGGTCGCGACGGCACTGTAACGCTTAAATGTCTTGCATAGGTAACACGCTGATTTGAAATGTTTTGTGTTATGTTCCGTTTGGCGGCTATGTGACAACTCTTGTCGAGTTAAACCCTTGTTTTTCTGAAAGCTTTCCCTTTATTTGGCGTTGCAAGAGAATGATTGACTTGAGGGATGAAAAACCAGATAATTGAGAGTTTCGCGGAGGGGTGCCCGAGTGGCTAAAGGGGGCAGACTGTAAATCTGTTGGCTTACGCCTACGTTGGTTCGAATCCAACCTCCTCCACCAGGACTTTTTTCTCGTTGGAAGCGTTGCAGGAACTGGCGTATGCGGGTGTAGCTCAATGGTAGAGCAGAAGCCTTCCAAGCTTACGACGAGGGTTCGATTCCCTTCACCCGCTCCAGAGCGAGAAAAAGTGGTTTCACCGGCTTTACCAGATTGTAAGAGGCGGGTGCTGTGAAAATTCAGCCCTTGTAGCTCAGTGGCAGAGCACTCCCTTGGTAAGGGAGAGGTCACGCGTTCAATCCGCGTCAAGGGCACCAGTTCAAGAAGCAATATGACGAAGTGCGACATTTAACCAACCAGAATTGTCGAGGAACCAAAAATGGCAAAGGGCAAGTTTGAGCGTACCAAGCCGCACGTGAACGTGGGGACAATTGGACATGTGGATCATGGCAAGACGACGCTGACGGCGGCGATGACGCTGGTACTGTCGAAGAAATATGGCGGTGAGGCGCGCGCCTACGACCAGATCGATGCGGCGCCCGAAGAGAAGGCACGCGGCATCACCATCAACACCGCGCACGTCGAATACGAGACCGCCAACCGCCACTACGCGCACGTTGACTGTCCCGGCCATGCCGACTACATCAAGAACATGATTACCGGCGCCGCGCAGATGGACGGCGCCATCCTGGTTGTCTCGGCGGCCGACGGCCCGATGCCGCAGACACGCGAACACATCCTGCTGGCACGCCAGGTAGGGGTGCCGTACATCATCGTATTCATGAACAAATGCGACATGGTTGACGACGCCGAACTGCTTGAACTGGTCGAGATGGAAGTGCGCGAACTCCTTTCCAAGTACGAATTTCCGGGCGACGACATCCCCATCATCAAGGGATCGGCGCTCAAGGCCATGGAAGGCGACACCGGCGACATGGGCGAAGTGGCCATCATGAAGCTGGCCGAAGCGCTCGACACCTACATTCCCCAACCCAAGCGCGCCCTCGACGGCCCGTTCCTGATGCCGGTCGAAGACGTGTTCTCCATCTCCGG
>Ga0315281_10012855_pt1 | contig 11370 bp, 17 predicted proteins | sample YL17G07_0_MG_FD_204540 | JGI IMG/M metagenome (GOLD analysis project Ga0315281, IMG submission 204540) | Sediment microbial communities from Yellowstone Lake, YNP, Wyoming, USA - YL17G07_0 | ecosystem: Environmental > Aquatic > Freshwater > Lake > Sediment | place: USA: Wyoming | collected... | reverse complement strand
AGCAGATTCGGTAGGATTACAGTAGTCGAGAGTCATGGGCGGTGTTACGATAATGGTGGAAAGACAAAAGAGAGCAAAAAAAGGAGGACTACAATGAACTGGCAGGTAATCGTAGCACTGGCAATCGCCATCCCGATGATTCTCTTCCCGGCAGCGTTCGTCTGGTACCTGAACCTCGGTGGAGTGTTCCAGACAGTCAAAGAAGCCCGCGCTCGCAAAGTTACGGAAAAAGTAACCACCAAATAATAGGCAAGTGCGATATACGGCAAGTTATAATAAGACTCTGTGAAGGAAGGAGTGATAAATGAGATTCCTACGCATTTTCATCCCTGTTCTGGTGACCGCAGGCTTAACGGTACTCTGTATCTTCGTAGCAAGGTGGTTAACCGGCATGGTGCCGGATGGGGAATGGGCGGACTTGATAAAGGCGGCGATCATTATCTTTGTAGTTGCCAGCGCATTGGTCACAGTTGCCTGGTCGGCTTATTTCACATACATTATCAGAAACACCATTAAGCGGTAACATGAAGCGGACACCAGAGCTTCAAAACTGCACCATATTTTTTGGGGAACAAGGTGAAATAATTAACAATTGAAGTTGGTTACCTGTTTATATTTTCAATTGCATTGACTATGTCCTGAAACATGTCTCCGTAATAAGGCACTTTAGGCATTTCTCTTTTGATATCGGCTAAATCATATTTTATATCCCCTAATTGTTTTTCAATGCGTTTTAGGATTTCAATAAGTTCTTTCTTATAATCGTCGGTCATTTTTTACTCCCATCATCTAAAATAGCTCGAGTTAATTACAGGACTCTTCCATTAGTTCTCACATAGTTCTCACACTTCCGGAAAATTAGCCGTATAAATTACTCTATATCTTCGAGTAAAGACAACTAGTCGTGCAGATGGTATTCTTGCTCTTCATCCTCATCGGACTCTACGCTCGAATCTTCAGAAGAATTTGAGTATGATGGGGATTGCTCCATGAATTCCTCAGAGACTCTTTTTCTATACTTACCCCTGAGGTCATCTAAATCTGTATTCGGGTTCTCCCGTGAAATCAATTCCCGTAATTCTTCTTCCGAATTGGCAATATGAGTAAAAGCTATATCTCCAGACGGTCCCTCTAGACGCTCGAACCAACCCATTTTAGCCCAGACGAATATTCTTCTCTTCTCTGGATTGTCTGGATTAGTGCCCAAGATTTGGATTTTAGCTCCACGGGACTCTTCCCGTTCTGAATGTCCCCTGTCTTCAGCCATGCTACACCTCCTGGAAGACCATAGTTTACTATTTGTTTTTATTATATGTCGTTTCTAACAGTTTTCCTATAATTGATTGCAAACGAAAGATTAAACATTTAGGATAAAGATGAAATGCTGTTAAAAGCATCTACATACACCAAAGGCAACAAGGAGAGCGTATGACGGAGAAAGAACAGCACATCCAGAAAGAACCGGATCATAAGTGGCGAACTCAGGACGGTGTTACTCCAGGTTATAAGGCTTTTCATGAGGTTTATGTCACTAAAGACTTAGGAGCACAAAGAAACGAGGAAATCGTTACTTTCATTAGTAAACACATCTCCGATTTTAAAGGGCATACTGAATATAAACATGGCATTCCTTTAATGCTATTCGAGCGGAAACAAGATGCCCAGACTTTTGCCAACGAGCTGAGTGCAAGGCTGGATATCCCAAAAAAACACGTAACGGTTAAGGCGAGAAAATTTACACGATAACTTATTCAAGCCAGAGAGCAAAACTATGTCAAAGCGGGAGAACGGGAGGTAAAATAATGCCATCGTTAAATGCAGGAATATAGGTAAACAATATAGATTCGAGGTAGATTGAGATACGAAAGACCAGGTGTGTCAAAGAAGAGATGGCTCACTTCGGCTTATGTCCGTTCCTTTGGGAACGACCACGATACCGTTATCTGATATCGCGAAACCTCTCCTCTTATCTGCCTCTCGGTCATAGCCTATTGAGACTCCCGCCCGGATTCTGCTTTCCTTATCAACGATTGCTCGCCTTATGTTAGCACCAGGCTCGATAACAACGTTGTCAAATATCACCGATTGCTCCACATGAGCATCTCTTTCTACAACCACGCCTGGTGAGAGTATGGACCCATAGACAGTCCCACCACTAACTATACAGCCATCGCACACGATTGACTCCGCTATCTTTCCGCCAAGGATACACTTACTTGGAGGCAGGGGCCGCTGATATGTCCTCACCGGCCATCTCTCTCCGTAAAGATTGAGGTGGGGTTCTACGCTCACTAGGTCCATGCTTGCGTCGTAATAAGAATCGAGGCTGCCGACATCTTTCCAATAGGACGAGTCGCGGGTCTTGTCGACCAATACCTTTTCTCTTATACCATCTTTCACTTTGACCTCAAAATCCTCTATCTTGTTCTCTTGCTCGTAGTCGTAAATGAAAATGTCGTGATGACTACCTATCATTCCTGGAATGATGTGCTTACCGAAGTCGTCTCCTTCTCCTTGCAAAGCCTGAAGCAGTGTATCCACCTTGAAAATATAGACGCCCGTTGAAGCTAGAGCATAATCTGGAGCATCAGCAAGCGTCTTCGGCTGCGCTGGCTTTTCTTCGAAGCCAATCAATCTATAGTCCTGGTCTATTTCAAGCACGCCAAGTATTCCGGCAGCCAGCTCCTTCCTTACCCTCACAGCGGCTATCGTCAGGCTCGCCTTCCTCATGCAGTGATAAGCTACCAACTGAAGGTAGTTCATCTTGTAGATATGGTCACCGGAAAGGATTAGAACGTTCTCAACGTCCTTTCTCCTGACCAGATTAAGGTTCTGCCGTACCGCGTCAGCTGTGCCGCGGTACCATTCCACGCCAAGCTTCTGTTGAGCCGGTATGCAGTAAATATAGTCACCCAACCCGGCACTTGAGATTGCCCAGCCTTCCTGGATATGGCGGTTCAAAGACTCTGAGAGATATTGTGTGAGAACGTAAATCCGGCGGAGGCCTGAGTTCACGCAGTTACTCAGTGTAAAATCAATGAGGCGAAATTTACCCCCAAATGGGACAGCCCCCTTCGACCGTCCCCTTGTCAAGGGTTGCAACCTTTCCCCTGCCCCTCCTGCCATTATTATCGCTAAGACTCCGTCCGTTACCATCCCCTACACTTCCAGATCAATTGATGCAGCCCTCAGAATTATTACTGGACCTCTGTAAATCCCCGTTATCCAAAAACATTGGCCACAAGGGCAGTCCCATAATGGCATCAAAAGCAATATCAACCTGTAAATCTGAGCCATCACCAATGCGCTCTCCTATATATAATATGGGAGCATGGTCATTTTCCCCTTCTCCAATAACTCCGATTCCGTCCATCTGGATATAGCCCAGTGTATAACGAATGGCAACTAACGCTGCCTCGTCTACCAGTGTCTTATCACACCCCCTACCTAAATATCGAGCGGCAGCCATGGCCGCCGCTTCGGTGACCCGCACTAGTCCAATCGCAATATCGCGTTCAATCGGTTGGTGAGAATGCGTTACTTCCATACTCAGTTGTCACGCTCAAGTAAAATAAAAAGAAGAACGACTAATTAGTTGTATTGCTATATTAATTCAAATATGCGACAACGTCAAAAACAAATCAGTTAATAGTAAAATACACAACTTGGCGTTTATATAGCTGGCTCAAGAGACTGGAAACTATCTGTACCGCTATTCTTTCCAAAGGTCACAATTATTGTAATATCCAAGAGACTCACAGAAGCCTGGTTTGCCCCTGTCCATCACCACTCCCAAGTGTTCGTCAGGCTGTCTGTGACTGAGTAACTCTATATTTGAGTTATTTCTAATTTACCAGCAGCAATAGAAACGCTCTTAGTGTTTAGCAAGAGCATTGTGCAGCAACTTGGTTACTTGAAGGAGGGTTCAAGAGCCAGTCCTATTATTTCATATCCCCACTAATAATCTACGAACCGGCTCACCAGGTCCACCGTGCCAGCCACTTTCAACTTACGGAATAGCAGGGAAAAGCGTTCTTCAAGTGTGTTTCCAATGCCCCTCAGATTTTCTCCGGGCAGGTTCCAAAGTTCCTTTTTGAAATCACCAAATGCTCTTTTACGGGTCTTGTAGAGGAATTGTTCGGATGTGTCCCCCTGCTTCATTTCACTTGCGTATTTGTCCTGAAGATGCCGATAAATTCTGTCCAGCAACTCTTTGGGGAAATAGTGGCTGTCAAAGATAATGTTTTGAAAACCAGTAGCCAGATGCACTTCTAATGTGCCCGCTTGTGGGAAGAGGTCAAAAGACTCATCAGTGAGAGTGGAAGCTCCGTGCTGCACTGCTCCACCCATACCGTATTCTTTTCGCGCTTCTCGAGACAATTCCTTCAGAACTTTGAAATCAATGTTAACGTTCGCCACTGACCCGTCAGGTAAAACTACTCCACCGTGTGTCGTCCCGGTTTGAACGCTGATTTTAGAGAGTCCCCTGACTTTTGGTCCAAGTATCTTAAGATAGCCTGTCATAAAAGCCCGGAGGTCTGCCACTGTGCTATTGCGTCCGCCTACTTCCCCGATTTCACCGCCCACCGAGATGGTTATCCCCTCGGGCTCAATCTCCCGTATAACCTTAGTCATATCCGCAGTGACTTGGCAATTCTTTTTCTGCTGTTCTTCAAAGCTTGACTTTTCCAAGTCAACGATAGTGGAGGCGTCAATATCAATGTTCAGAAAGCCAGCGTTAACTGCCTCACGTACCAATTCCCTGATGCTGTTCAATTCCCGTTCTGGTTCTGAATTATATTTCGCGGGGTTAACTTGGAAGTGGTCTCCCTGAAGAAAAACCGGGCCTCTGAACCCCTCGGTGACTGCCGCTGCAAGTACGCAGGCGGCGTACTCACCCGGCCTTTGTGCGGTATAATCTATCTCAGAACGCGCAATCTCGAAAATAAAAGCACCAACCCTCTCCTTCAGGGCGGCTCTAAATACCGCCTTGGCCACTTGATAAGTAATGCCGCGGATGTTTATTGCTGGAATAGTGATACCAGTGTACAGCCCCTTGCCGGCAGCCCGGTACAGTCCATCAACGCTTGCAAAAACTACACCCTGCGCCGAAGCGAATTGCCGGATTTTCTCCCGGTTATATTCCCGAACCTCGTCAGTACCAAAGACGGCGTTTTCCACTAGGGTATCAACCTCGCCCTGGCGCGCAAACACACCTTTTCTCAATCTGGTATTTCGCTGACTGTCCTCAGAAATTATTTCATCTTTTGGTCGGCTATGGTCTCTGTACATCTTGTTCTCCCCTCCCCAGAATAGTCCGGCGTCCATTATATCTTTCGATATCATACATAGTCTTGACGTCGACGTACTTCAGTCTCCCGACAACCTTCTCGAGGGAGCACGCTGTAATCTTGCCATGGTTATAGCAGACCATCTTCCCAAAGTCCCTCATCATAACCAGGTCCATAGCGGCAATACCAAAGTACCGCCCCATCCTTCGATCGTAGGCACATGGCGCTCCCCCTCGCTGCAGATGGCTCAAAAGGACGCATCGCGTTTCTAGTTTGGTACCCTTCTGGATCTCATCAGCCAAAAACTCGCCAATTCCACCCAGAGCCTTGTGGCCGAAGCTATCCACGCGTTGCTCCCTCGTAAATTGGTCGTATCCCACTGGCTTGGCTCCTTCCGCCACGATGATAATATCGTATCTGGTCCCGGCTTTCCTACCTTCGAGAACCAACTCATTCACCTTTTCAATTGAAAAGACATGCTCCGGGATCAGGATAATGTAGGCACCACTTGATTCTCCGCCTTCAAGAGCGAGCCAGCCAGTTTCCCTCCCCATTGTCTCCACGACAAATATTCTCTTGTGTGAACCGGCGGTTGTCCTCAGCCGGTCAACCTCCTGAGTGATAACGTCCAAAGCTGTCTCAAATCCCAGAGTGTAGTCAGTCTCGCGCAGATCCTTGTCAATCGTCTTCGGAATGCTAACCACATTCACACCTTCACGCGCCAACTTATGAGCCACGCCCAAGGTGTCATCCCCTCCGATAACTACCAACGCATCTATGCCAAGCGTTTCTATATTGGCTAAAACCACTTTCGATTGGACATTCTTAGGATCATACGGATTGGTTCGTGAGGTACCCAGCATAGTGCCGCCGTACCTGTCCCAGGTCCTTACAGTTTCCTGATTCAGGGGCATGACATACTGCTCAGTCTCCCTAGGAGTAGCTTGCATCAGTCCCTTCCAGCCATCCTTGATTCCCAACACTTCATATTGGATTCCCGTATCCCGCCGCACCCTCTCATCTAGAGCCGTTTTCACAGCCCATTTTATCGCTGGATTAATACCAGCGCAGTCTCCGCCGCCGGTAAGAATACCTATTCTGCTTTTCTTCATCGATAGACATCCCCTTTCTTGAGGCTCAAATATGAAAAACCATCGGTGTCCTTGGGGTCACCCCTTAACGAGTGTACGTAATTCATAACGCACTGCTCCCTTTTCGCACCGCAATACCTACAGACTCTTCCTTGGCGACATACGCATTCTCGACATACGAAAATACGTTCCTCGTTTTACTGTATGCCGGTGCTCTCATATCGCCATATCCCGATTCCCTTCAGTTGCACCACCCACTTCCTTAGAAACTCCTTACTTGATCGATCTTCAAATATTTCGAGCACGCTTGTAATATAAAAGTGGTCAATATGGCGGCCATTTTTGGTGTCTTCCTTCACTTGAAAATTGAAACGACCTCTTCTTTACTTGAAACCGCCCAAACTACACCATCCTTGACAACGTATTTCCAAGACAATTTATCACTCCTAGCAAGGTCAGCAGGCGTTACAGAGAGAAGATCATACTGTCTGATCGGCTCGATCAACCTGGGATTGAAGGTAACGTCTTGAAGTCTATTTTTATCCTGAGATTCTTCAAGAATGCGAGATACTGCCAGGTAGTAGGACCACTGTATAAAGCCGCCACAGCCATAAGCGCTTATCATGAGGCGCTTAGTAATTGGCGACAACCGCTTCTTACCAGGCTTCGGATACTTTATCCTCCGACGAATGAAACGATAAGCAAGCCTAACTTGGCGGAGTACTCCACGGCTGATTCTGACAATTCTGGTGTCAGACTTATCAGCGACTTCTCTTAGGGCAATGCCGCACAATGTTTGACAAAATGACAGTCCACCAACATTACTGTCATTTTGAAACCATTCTTTATCCAACCTCTTGACAGCCAGATCGTACCTCCTTGGATTCCCAAGATAATGAGCAATATTGTCCAGATGAATGACACCCATTCTCGGGTCAATAATTAAGGTTTCGTCATAGCCTTGATCGGGATTCCTGACCATGTAAAGGATAAAGGCATGATTCCAATAACAGTGGGTTCCAATCCGTATCAACCCGCCCCAGCAGCTGCGCTTGGAGTGTGCAAGCAATATGTCAGCTCTCTTTAGTTTGCCGCCCTCGACAAGTTCTGTAATTGCTGTGCCTTCCAATTTTTGCATTTGTTTGCCTTATTTCAAGCCAAGACTGGGAGTATACATCATACCTTTTGCTCTATTTTTTCGTTCTTACTCTCAATTCTACTAGCAAAATCAATAACTGTCTGGTGAGCTTTGTGTGTGATGGCTAAACCGTGACCAAAACAAATAAAATTAAAGTCTAAACTTGCCACTCTCCTTATCGATTGGATTTCTTGTACTAGATTAATAGTAAAAGTCTTGGAGGGCAAGCTCAATCCCGCCGTATGAGACAGCACATCGCCAACGATGACAAGCCCTTCCTTTTCTAGGAATAGACTGATACTCCCTGGGGTATGACCTGGTGTGTGCAATATCTTAATCCCTCCCATAATTGGAAGCTCATCGCCATCGGTAACCAATGCATCAACTGCTACTGGAGCAGTAGACCATAATTCTTGGAAGGGGGCTAGCTTATCACTGAGCCATTCCGGCTTTGCCGGTCCTGGCTGTGGTAAACTGCCATCAATGTACGGTGCATCAGCATGGTGTGCGATGACTTTGGCTTGGGTGACTTCCTTTAACGCGGCTAGACTCCCAACGTGATCAGCGTGATGATGAGTGATAATAATACGGGTTACATCAGTGGGTGAGTAGCCTAGCCGGGCTATTTCTTTAAGTATGTGTACTGATCTACCCTTAAATCCGGTGTCAACTAGAGTAAGGGTATCCCCCACCAAAAGAAATACATTCGCTCCCCAGACTCCCATACCACGTATGCGGCTAAACTGGTGTATATTTGGAGTAAGTAGCAATATCTCACCCCTCTGTAGAGGCTTCAGCTGGCTTGTGTGTTTTTACCGCTAAACTAGCGTTGTCTCGAGTCCAGTCCAGGAAGCGCGCTAGAAGCTCTTTAATTCTTGCCAGTCGTGCCCTCTTTTTTCTTACCCGCTGCCGCTTCCTTCTTTTTGGAGGCTACTGTAATCTTCTTTGATTTAACCTCTGGAACTTTCGGAAGGGCGATCTCGAGAACTCCCTTGTCATAATTTGCTTCAATCTTACTGGCATCTACTGTAGATGGTATAGTTATCGATCGGGAAAAACTACCATAGGAAGTCTCTCTGTAATAATAGCCTTTCTTTTTGACTTCGGAATCTGCATTCTTCTCACCTTCAATGGTTAGCGTACCGCCGACGACGGTGACATTTACGTCCTCTTCCTTCACCCCAGGTAACTCCACCTTGACCAGGAACTTGTCTTCTTTTTCAAAGACATCTATGGCAGGTGCCCATACCAGCTCTTCCGAAGGGAAAACTCTCCAGATTCCAGGCAGAAATGGTCTGCCAAAGACATCCTCAAAGCGCCGCCCCGCCTCTTCCATATCCCTTAATGGCTGTCGGGCTGCTTCTGTTTTTCGTCTTTCTATTGTCATACTGTACCTCCTTTGGTATCTTATTTCACTAGGTTCCGCTTAAGATTTCTCCATTGGTCTAAGGGCTAATTATGATATTGTTCTCAACTTCGGCCACGCCTGGTGCGGCCCAAGCCGCCCACTGGGCTTCCGCTCTCTCTGCCCAGGAGCGTACGCTGCCCCTGAGAATAACTCTACCGCGTTGAGTTTCTACCGTGACTCGCCGCGCATCAAGTAAGGCGTTGCGTCGAAGTGCGCTTTCAATTTGTTCCTTTACATCCTGCGGTTTGACCACCGGCTTGATCGTAATCTGGTTATTAAACCATACTACTCCCATGAGGTAGCGCACGGAATCTACAGCAGCGAATTTTTGATATCCCCAGTCTACCTCACCACTCAGAGTAACCAGCCCATCCCGCACATGCACTTTGATGCGTTCATGGGGTACCAAGACATTCCACTCGAGGACATTTACCACCGCCCGTGCGAGGTCTTCATCTGACTTCTTAACAGAGCTAGGCAACCTGACTTTCAGTTCTTCTGATACCGCTTTAACACCAAAGACTCGCATAGCAGCACGCTCAGCAGCCTCTTTTTTGTAGAAGCTATCGACATAACCGCTTAAAGTAACAACTCCATCCGTAACTCCGACTCCAATCTCCGCCGCTCTAATAGTAGGTTCCCATTTAAGTTCATTCATGACATCCTGCTGTAGTTCGGCATCAGTCTTCATGGTAATTCTCTCTCCTATTACTTGCTATTATCCAACCCACTATCAGGTCTGTGAGTCTAATTTTGCCCCCCGCTTTGAATGATTGCCTGGAAGTGAAAAGCCTATTTCACCCACCGATCCGTCAAGAGCCAGTATTCAGAAGGTGCACACCACATCAGACATTGACCTCTAACAAGGTCTCGGTCCTCTTCTCTTCTTTCTCGTGGTGCCAGTTAAACAATGCAAGTAGGTCTCCTACGGAAACATCGCTCAGTCTACTCACTAGCGGCATGTCAGGGTTTATCGCGTATGTGTTACGTATGCCAACCTTGGTTCTTTTGATATATCCTGCTTTCTCGAGATCTACGACGATGCTGTATGCTGTTCGCTCCGTAATACCAACATCATCACCCATTTCTCGGATGGTCTTATTTGAATTCCTCGATATTGAAGCCAATACAAGCCCATGATTTGTAATCAGACTCCACTCACTCACTTACTAACCTCCTTCTTCACATTTAATCCGAAATTATATTGACAAAACTAACTGCCCATCTGCAATATTTCAAATATAATAATAATGGAAAAATATAACTAGAATTTTACTTCTAGAAGTATATTACTAGAAGTAAAATACAATGTCAATAGATGATTTTAGCAGAAGAACATGGGATGCTATACGGATTAGTCAATGGTTTTGGACTGCAAAACACCTGTTTAAATGTGAATGAGATGGCAAAACCTGCTCAACCAACAATTCAAGCTAACCTGAGTACTATACCCGGTTTGCATCCGGACTTGGAGTGTGTCCTAAAGGACAATGATAGGGTGGCTTTATTTGTTCTTGGCAATTCCTGCAGCTTATGGGAAGTAATAATCAACAGTGGTGGTATCATCAGTCTTAGGTAATACATTCAAAATCGAATCCAATATATAATGAAATCGAAAGTACAATTTATCGGTCATCCCGGAGGCGTGAAATGGTTGATAATGGGAACATTCGGAACAGGAAGAGTTCCGCGAAGCTCTAATTCAGATCATGGGCACTAATCCTGACACTCCAGAGGAAGGAAGGATCTTCGTCTGGACCAAAATGGGTTGGTTTGAACGTTTACTGGGACCATCGGGAAATGTAGCTTTTACCCCTGTAGCCGACTCGGAAGAAGAACTGCGAGAATTGATTACCCAGGATAACCCCAAGGTAGATTTAGATGAACTTTGTGGTAAGTATGGTAAGTATAGAAAAAAGGTCTCTGAGGAATTTATGGAGCAATCCTCATCCTATTCGGATTCCCCTGAAGATTCGGACGAAGAACCCGATGAGGATGATCAAAAATACCGCCAGCACGACCTATGACAGGCGTTTCCTTAAGATAGCAAAGACCTACACTATGATACAAGCACTTGAATATATACTTCTCAAGTACTTCGAGGAGGCACCTTTAAACATTTCTCTTTTGATACTGTCTCCTGTCTTGGTTTCAAATGATTTACGAATTCTGCTGACTGAGACTGATATTGCGAGAAGTAAAAGTTTTTTGAGGTCATTCATTCAGAAAATAGTGATTCATGGAGATCGAGGCACCATCTACTCCAAACTTCCCGTCCCAACCAGTTGGAAAGAGACCGAGGATATCGTTCTGCCTATCGTACCCTTTGGTGGAGCTGAGGGGATTCGAACCCCTTACCTCCTCGTTGCGAACGAGGCGCTCTCCCAACTGAGCTACAGCCCCACAAAAGAAAATATCGAATATCTAAGTTCTAAATCCTAA
>Ga0315281_10012854_pt1 | contig 11370 bp, 8 predicted proteins | sample YL17G07_0_MG_FD_204540 | JGI IMG/M metagenome (GOLD analysis project Ga0315281, IMG submission 204540) | Sediment microbial communities from Yellowstone Lake, YNP, Wyoming, USA - YL17G07_0 | ecosystem: Environmental > Aquatic > Freshwater > Lake > Sediment | place: USA: Wyoming | collected... | reverse complement strand
TTTGTCGGCGCGTTCGATAAGGATTTTGGGGGTGTCCCCTTTGACAGCCTGCGTGACGCCCAGGGAGATTGTCACCTGCACGACCTTCTTCTCCCCCTTGAACACAAACTCGTGCCCTGCCACGGCCTCCCGCAGGTTCTCCGCCGCCTTCACCGCCTCGTCAATCTTCGCCTTGTACACCACCACCGCAAACTCCTCTCCGCCGTACCTTGCAACGGTGTCGGAGGAGCGCATGGTCTCCCTGGCGGTGCGCGACACAGCCTGAAGCACCCCGTCACCAGCTTGGTGGCCGTAAGTGTCGTTGAACTTTTTGAAGTGATCCACGTCGAACATTATCAGGCAGAATGGCTCGCCATACCGATGGAAAGTTGCGATGTCCTCCTTTAGTTTCTCGTCGAGGTAGCTACGGTTGGATAACTTTGTTAGATGGTCTATGGACTTCTCCTTGCGCGCCTCCTCCAGCGCCACCTCAAGCTGGCTTATCCTATGCGACGATTCTTTGAGCCGTTTTTCCGAATCCAGCAGTTTATCCCGCGCCGCCGCGTTTTCTTTCTGTATGGCCTGCGTATCAGACAGTATCGTCTTCTGCACGACCCGTATCTCTTCAAGCGTCGTGGTGGCGGCCACCTGACGGGAGTAGTTTTCCAATTTTGAACCGAAGGTCTCGCTGGACATGGCCAGGGACTGTATGTGAGCGGCCAGCGACCCTATGATCTGCTTGAGTTCCTCGCGCTCCTTTAAGACAGCGGAGGACTCGTTGCTCTTCATTATGAAAAAATTATATAGAGCGGCGGAGATCGCCTCCGCTTCATTTTCCTTTATCCCTGCGAATTTTTTCTCCCGCCGGATTTTCAGGTCCACATAGAAAGATTCCCTGTCATCGGCGAGAGTGATCGTGCCCTTGGCGAAAGCGTCCAGAAGGATCAGGTAAGGGGCGAGAAGCTCCTTGACTGCGTCCACGTCGGAACCGCCATCATCATCCTCGCCCTTGGATCCCTTGTCACGCCCAGGCTTGCCGCCGAACATGGACGCAAGGCCGGAAAGAAACCCCGGCCCCTCCCCCTTTGGGACTGCCTTCCCTTTTTCCTTGAGCCATGCATCCGCCACCTTAATGATGGAGGCGAATTCCTTGTTTAGCTGTTGAACCTGGAAAAGGTTGTCTGCCCCTTTTATCCTGTGGATCAGGCCTTCAAATATCTTGTCCAGGGAGACATTCTCCCTTACCTCGTCACGCAAACGGCCTATCGCCAATGTGGACAGGGTCTTGTACGACTCTATGACCTGCTGGGAAAGCTCCGCCTTCTCCCTGTATTTCTGTAAAAGCTCGCTCATTTATCCTCCAAAATCACCCCGTTATCGAGCGTCCTGCCCGATTTTGCGTTGGCGCCCCGTTATCTACAGCAAATACGCCGTTCACCAAAACATGTTCGATCCCTTTAGAATACGACAACGGCTCGGTATAAGTGGACGTATCACCTATCGTATCTGGATTGAACACCACGATGTCGGCGAAATATCCACTTTTTATCTTCCCCCTGTTCCTGATCCCGAAAAACTCCGCCGCCTGGGTGGAGGTCTTGCGCACGGCCTGGGGTATGGTGAATATTTTTTTCTCTCGCACGAATTCCTTGAAGAACCGTGGGAACGTCCCGAACGTGCGTGGATGGGGCCGTCCTATCGCAAGCGGCCCGTCAATGGCGCGCGCTCCGGAGTCTGACCCCAAAACGACCCACGGTTTTTCCAGTATCCGGGCAAGATTGTCCTCGTTCATGCAGAAGAATATCGCTTCCACGTCGGTCTTTTCCTGCCAGAGCAGGTCGTAGATGAAGCTGAAGAGATCCTTGCCTCGTGTTTCTGCGCCCTGCGTCACGGTAAGCCCCTCAAGGTCTTTGTTGGCCTCCGTCACAACCTGGGAGACCATCACCGTATCCCAATACTCCGGCTCTGGATGGTTTTTCAATATCTCCGCCGTGAATAAGGCGCGTTCGGCCGGATCGGCCAGCTTTTTGACCAGCGCGTCTTTGCCTCCGTCAAACGCCCGGTCGGGTAGCGTCACCTGCAAACCCGTGTTGGACGCCAGATACGGATACCTGTCCGCCATCACACGCACACCTTGGGCTATGGCCTCTTCGAGTATGCCAAACGCCCGGTCCAGTTTACCCCAGTTGTCTTGCCCGGCGGTCTTCAGGTGGCTCACCTGCAACTTGGCCCCCGATCCTTTGGCGACCGCCACCATCTCCTCCAACGCCTCAAGTAGCATGGCGCCCTCTGAGCGTATGTGCGAGGTGAAGACTTTTCCCCGCGCCGACACGACGGACACAGCCTCGATGAACTCCTGCGTATCCGCGAAACAGGCGGGAGGATACACCACCCCAACGGACATCCCCAACGCCCCCTCGTCCAGGGCGACGCCTATCATATCTTTTATTTTTTTCATCCCCTCGGCGCCGGGTTTGCTGGAATTGGGGCCGAGGATTGAACCGCGCACGGTGTTGTAACCGACAAGCGCGGCGAAGTTGACCGCAGGACGCGTCTGCTGGAGCCTGCGAAGGTACTCGCCCATACCGGACCAGTCCACTTTTATCCCAAACTGCGCCTCGTAGTCTTTGGCTCTCTGCCGGCGCGTCTCCCCGCTCATCGGCGCGGCGGAATAGCCGCAGTTGCCGCCTATTTCCGTGGTTACGCCTTGCGTCACTTTGGAGTGTGCGCGGGGGTCTATCAACAGGTAGTAGTCCGAGTGTGAGTGGACATCCACAAAACCAGGAGCCACCACTTTCCCGTCGGCATGGATTATCCTGGCGCCTTCAGATGGGATGGACGCGGCGACATCGGCTATCAGGCCGTCCTTTAGCGCCACGTCGAGCTTAGCAAGCTCCGGCGACTGGCCGTCCGCGACCAGCCCGCCTTTTATGATTACGTCAAACATCTATCAATCATCCGCTAGTTTTGTGGTGGTGGCGTTATCCCGGATGGCGGGGCCTTTCCCGCCGCCAGAACCTCCGTCGCCGTATATCCTGCGGTAAAGAGCCGCATTCCTCAAGACCTTCTTCACATACCCCCTTGTCTCCGAGTACGGGATGCGCTCCACAAACTCGTCGTCTTCCACTTGCGTAAACCTGCCCATCCACTTGTCCACCGCCGCCACCCCGGCATTGTACGCGGCGATGGAGCGGGCCATGTTCCCTCCGTATTTCACCGCAAGCGTGGCGAAATGCGCCGTGCCAAGCCGTATGTTCGTATCCGGGTCGAAAAGCGAATTCTCATCGAACCGCGCCGCGCCGCTCCCTCTCTTTGACAGCATGTCATAAGTCATCTTTCCGGTGGAGGGCATCAACTGCATAAGCCCTCTTGCGTCCGCCGATGAAACAGCCCGGTGGTCGAACAGTGACTCTTGCCGTATGAGCGAGAGTGTAATGAAGGGGTTTATGCCGTTTTTCGCCGATTCCCTGGACACCTCAGGCCAATAACCGGCGGGGTACAACGCTCTCCATGCGGGATCGGTATAATCTTTTTTATTACCTTTGGGAATTTTCCCCGTGGCGCGGCTGGCCGCCTTGATGGACGACGATATGTCGTTGGCCTGGCGGTACAGGGCGCAAAGCCAAACCAACGCGTCGTGATCGTCGCCAATCAGGCCGGAAAGCCCAACAGCCTCCAGCCTTGCGCCATCCGTGTCGCCGATATCGTTTAGCGCATTGTACCTGTCCAACAGCCGCGTCCCGCGCTCGTCGAGGGCTGGCTTGCCAACCGGCGCGTCCGCAGGGGGCGCGAATCCAGCCGGAACCGTGTTGGATATGAATGAACCGTCCACAACCCTCGCCCCGTAATATGTTTCCGGGAACCCTTCGGCCAGCCTGCGACGGGCTTTGTCCGCCTCATTTTTCGCCCCGGCTTTTTCAAAAGATCGAGCCGCCCAGTAAAGGAATGCGCCGTCCCGTTCGCTTTCTGGCGTCCGTTTGTGAGCCTCCAGAAAACGGCGCCCGGCCTCCTGCATGTTCCCCATCTGGTATTCCGTCCAGCAGACGCGCCAGTCCAGGTCAACCGACTCGGCTCCGGGAGAAGCCATTTCCAAGGCTTTCATATAATGGGAGCGGGCGGATCTCAGGTTGCGCTGGGCTTCATATATCTTGCCCAGCAAGACATGGGAGAGCTTGGCGACATCCTTGCCGGGACTACTTTTGAGGGTCTTGAGAATGCGGTTTTCGGCCTGTTTATCAAGATCATCATTCCACTCCAACAATGCCATATGGTACGCGGCCATCCCTCTGTAAGGCCCTGCGCCATCCCTTTCCAGAAGCTTCCCGAAAGACTTTTTGGCCCCTTCCCTGTCTCGCGCCCTATTCAGGGACATGCCAAGCTTGTAAAGTATCCGGGCAGTTTCGTGCTTTGGGGCTTCTTTCAACAAAGAGGCGAGTTCCGCCGCCGCCAGGCTGAATTTGCGGGCCGATTCCAGATTCTCTATCCGCTCCATTTTGAGCGCAAAACCGGCTTGGGGAAGTTTTATCTTCGCCACGGCTCCATCATTCGCCTTTTCGATGGTTCGCATAGACTCATCCACTTTTTCCGATGCGGCGGAGATGGGATGGCCGAAATATATCTTTTGATATTCTGTGTAAGCCTCCAGTATCTCTCCCGCCTTTTCCCGGCGTTTGGCGGAAACGTAGAGAAGCTCTGGCTCAAAACCGCTGGACACGCGCCCTGTCCTGATTTTGCCCAAGTAGTCCGCGCATATCTTAGCCATCTCGTCCGCACAGGCTATCCCAAGCCTGCCCCTGTCAATTTTTTCCCTCACGGGGCTTTCGGGGTAGCGCTCCAAAACGCCGTCGAGAATGGGAAGGGCTCCCTCGACGTTTCCGGTGGCCATGCTTGTCTGCGCCAGGCCCAGAGCGGCGTAGTCTTCCAGAATGTAGCCGCTGGCTGTGAGTTTCATGAAACCAGCGCGGGCTTCGGCGAATGCACCCTCCTTCTGGGCCTTCACCGCCCATGCGTGGATAGCGGAGGGATTGGCGTCGTCAGGCGGTTTTTTGGCGCCATCGCGCTTGGGGACAGGCTCTTTTAACACGGACTGCGAAGTCTGCTGGGATGTCTCCCGCTTTTCCGCGCAGGAGGCGGATAGCAGGCTACAGGCCAGTAGTAAAACCGTGACGGTTGAGAAATTTCCTGACGTCATCTCTGGCCAAAATTGTTTTAGCGACTCGTTCTGGTGAATCCTCTCCGGCGGCGGGAATATAAACCGCGCCTTTCACCCCCCGGAACCACGTCACCTGACGTTTGGCGTAAGCCCTGGTATCCTTCTTTATTATCTCAACCGCAGGGCCGGGGAGCGCCACCCCCTCCAACTGGTCATACAGCGTCCTGTATCCGAGGGAGCGCATCGGTTTCACCTCTCTATTATATCCTTTTTCCCGCAGATGTTTGACCTCCTCAATCCAGCCTTGCCCGAACATCGCATCTACCCGCTCTGCAATCCTGCCAAACAGCGTCTCACGCGGGACATCCATAACAAGTGTAAGCGTGTCCCAACGTGGCGTTGAAGGGTTCTGCCTGTAAATCTCCGACAGGCGCCGCCCTTCTGTCCAAAAAACACCGACAGCCCGCCGCACCCTGAAGCTATCGTTTGGATGAACCTTGGCCATCCATTCCGGGTCGGTCGTAACGGCCAGCTTGTACAACCCTTCGCGCCCATCGCGCTTCTCCAACTCGTCCATGCGTTGTTCCGCCTCCGCGCTTATCCTCGCGCCGCAGTGAAACCCCTCCGCCAACGCCTTTATGTAAAGCCCTGTCCCTCCGGCCACGATGGGCGCCATCCCGCTGGCAAGCAATCCGCGCGCCACAGTTTCCGCCTCATCCCGGAACCTGGCCACGTTGTATTCCTCCTCCGGCTCGGCCACGCTTATGAGGTGATGGCGTATTCTCGCCAGTATCGCAGGCGACGGTTTGGCGGACCCGATGTCGAAATGCTTGTAGACCTGCACGGAATCGGCGGAGATGATTTGCGTCTCTAACGCTTCGGCGAGGTGGACGGCTGTTAGCGTTTTGCCACAAGCGGTCGGCCCCGCAAGTATGATAAGAGGCGGCAGGCTTTCCACGGGCTTCACGCTCAGCGGTTCCCTTCCGGGTCCTGCCCCATAAATCCGGCGATGATCCGCATGAATTCGGGCGAGTCCCCGCCTTCGCCGGTTTTAAGGATAAGCGGCGGGGCTTCGGTCATTTGCGTTTCCGTTTTAAACCTCGCCTCTGACAAAAACCAGATGGGAGCGCTTTGCGCGAAAGACCGCGCCTGGCGGAACCTTTTTTCATGAAACCCATGTCCGGCTAACAACGCAAGATATTCATCCCGCCGCTCCCATACCATCGTCAGTGTCAGCGACCCGCCTTCCCGCAGTATGATGGCGGAAACTTTGACAAGCCCGCCGAGCGTCATCCTCAACTCGTGCCGGGCCATAGCTTTGATGGGATCGGCGTTAAGCTTGCCCGTCCCGGCCTTTCTGTATGGCGGGTTTGCGACCACTGCGTCGAACCGCCGAGAGCCGAAAAGGTTCGCGCAGTCCATCACGTCGCCCGCTATGGCGTAATAGTTTTTCAGCCCGTTCTCCATGGCGTTAGCCTTCGACATCGCGGCCTCGCGCGGGTTTATCTCTAACGCGGCTATCTTGATGGCCGGATTGGCCTTTCCGATAAGTATGGAGACAACCCCCACCCCAGACCCTGCGTCCAGAAGGGAATTCACGCCGGACGGGTCGAAAAAATCCGCCAGGATGAACGAATCCCTGTTGTAACGGTAGCCGGAGGCTCCCTGCGCAAGTTTAAGAGGCGCTGTGTCCATGCCCCATATTAACTGTCATGGAGTCCGTAAGGAACGAAAAGAAGATTTCCGCCAGACGCAGGGTTGGCAACTCACTTCACGCCTTGAGTCGTCCAGTCGGCTGTCCTGCGCATTGTTCCCCATCCGCCTTTCTTGCCGGACAAGAACCGGACAATCCCCCATACCCTGCATAATGCGTTGAACTGGCGGTATCCGAAGTTCTCCAGAACGGCCGCGAACATAAGGGTGGCGAAATGGCGCGGTTTTGCGTAAAGATGGAAAGACATCTCCTCAAGCAAAAGCGCCGTTGTTGACAGCATAACGCCGAACCCGATTGAAACCAGGAAAAAGATGGCGGCTATGGGCGGCTCGATGAGTCCAAGTGGCAAGGCCACGATGGTAAAGGTATATCCGGCTATTTCTATTATCGGCCCAAACCATTCGAAGACCAGGAAAAAGGGGAACGCGATCCATCCCACAGCCCCTCCACGCGGGTGAAACAAAAGCCCGATATTGGAAAACAGGCTTTCGGAAAGGCCGCGTTGCCAACGGACTCGCTGGTTTATCAATGTCCTGATATCCTCTGGGGCCTCTGTCCAGCATATTGGGTCTGGAACGAAAGTGATCTTGTATTTTCTCCCCTTAATCCGGTTGATCCGGTGCAGGCGGGTTATCAACTCCATGTCCTCCCCGATAGTATCGCTTCGGAACCCCCCCGCCTCAATCACCTGCTCTTTGTTGAAAAGTCCGAACGCCCCGGAAATAATAAGTAACGCGTTAAGCGGCGACCAGCCCAGCCTTCCGAAAAGAAAAGCCCTGATATATTCCACTATCTGGAACAACGCAAGAAGGTTGTCAGGAAGACCCACGCTTAAAAGAAAGCCGTGGTCAACCTTGCATCCATTGGCGACTCGTATAGTGCCGCCGCTTGCTATTGTGTGACGGTCTTCGATAAACGGCTGAACGACACGCTGAAGGCTGTCGGATTGGAGAATGGAATCGGCGTCAACGGCGCAAAAAAGTGGGTATCGCGACGCATTGACGCCAGCGTTGAGGGAGTCGGCTTTGCCGCCGTTCTCTTTATCCACGACGCGCAGGTTCGGATGGGTCGTTGACTGATAATGGCCTCTTACCGGTTTTGTGGGCATGCTAACCCGATAGGCTTCGGGGAACGCGACCAGCGAGAACTCACGGGTGAGCGTGGCAAGGGTATCGTCGGAGGAGCCGTCGTTTACAACCACTATCTCGAACTGGCTGTAGTGAAGCTGGAGAAACGACCTTATCGAGTCAGGTATTGTCGCCATTTCGTTGTATGCTGGCACGACCACGGTTATCGGAGGCTCAAAGCCTGGAACAAAAGACGACAGGAACGCCGGCCCTTTATTTTTCATATAACCGGAGATGCTTATGATGGAAAAGATATTAAGCCCGATGTAACCCAGGTTCAGGGATATAAAATAGAATATGAATAACCATTGGAAATATCCTGCGGCTTGGCTTAGTGTCATGCCAACTTTTTTTCCGCCATCACATGGCTCACGATATCCCCGGCGTATTTGTCCGTGGTTTCCTGAATCAGCTTTTTGAGATTGGCGGGTTTCATCGAAGGCATCTGCGTTAGCGCATGGGCGGCTCGGTAACGCACCCACCATTCCTTGTCGGAAAGCATTTTGATAAGCCGCAGGGCGTCATCCTCAATCCCCACCCTGCCAAGCACAGCCGCCGCCTGCGCCCTGACGTGCCACGCAGGATGATCCAGATACGAGCGGGCCATGCCCAGAACGGCTGGATCGCCAGCGATTTTAAGACAGGCGGAAATCATTTCGGGATCCTGCGACCTTTCAAGAAGGGCCATGATGACCGGCCATACCAACCACTGATTGACAAGGGAAAGAAATGGGACGAGGCGTAAAACCTCCTTCCCTTCAGAATTGAGTATCGCATGGATGAGCGGCGCGGATATGGCCGTCCGATCCGTCTTGCTTAGCATGTCCATCACTTTGTTGGCCGGCCAATCTTCCCTGGACACTATAAGCGGGACTATTATCGGCGGCGTCCCGGCGGCGTCCATAAGCGCCATTGATCCCGCCGCCATCAACGACAAAGTCGGATCGGCGTAAGACGCAAGACGCTTGAGTTCCTCCCAACATGTCTTGTCCCCGAGGCGCCCAACGGCCATAACCGCAGTGAACCGCTTTATCCTGTTCCGGCTGGAAAGCCATTGCCGTGCCACGGCATCCATTCCGGTCGTGCGAAGCATGTCGTTGAGGTTTTTCGAGGCCTCGCCTTTGAGGAACTCATGATAATGGTTCCATAGCCTCAAGAACATCAGTCTGTCCCTTCTTCCGATGGGCGGTAGAATAATGCCGCCGATCGGTTCCCCGGCTACAGCGCGCGCGATTATCGGCCTCCATTGCGCGATGAACCTGTCATTCCCTTTTTCCTCCATTATCAGCCTGACACGCAGGACAGATATGGCGATAATAAGCGACACAGTCACCAGAAGCGTAGCAAGGCCCATATAGAAGGCCAATTTCACTTCAAGATTGGAACCTGAAACGTATTCCAAGATGGATTCCATCATTAGCGTACACTTCCCCCTGCTTGTGATGCATAAGCTCGTAAGTGATTCCGAACGACTTGCCGAGCCAATGTCGTCCCATGATCGCCAGCGACTGAACGTCGGATACGAGTACCCTTCCGCCTCCCACGCTTTCGGCCTCGCGGCCACCGGATACATAAACCCCAAAGGAGTTTTCAGCGTTATCTCCGTAGAACAAGTTGAGCTGAAAAAGATGGCTATACTCGGTCCCGGCGCCTTCCGGCCGACTTTGGTAAAGAGTGTAAGCGGCCCGGTAGTTTCCCCAATACGCCTCCGCCCCCAGCAAGTACATGTCAACGGCGGACTGCGCGTACTCCGTGTGGCGGCCGCCCATATGGAGAAGCGCACCATTCGCGAACTCCCATTGGGCCTTCAAAAGGGCCGACCAGCGCGGCAGGAAGTTGTATGTGGGGCTATGCGTTCCCTCGGCGTTAACCGTTATGGTTTTGAGCGCCGGGTAATAGAAACCGGCCAGGATTTCGCCGTCGCTTAACGAAAATCTTTCGGCATTTTGGGCGTTCATGTAAACGGCGGACTGTTGGGAAAAATAGCGCGCGCCTTCTATGTATTCGCTTTTCCAGTCGGCCATGCCGTTGGTGAGCCGTTCGTGGAAATATCCCGCTTCCACCTCCAAACTGTCCGCAAGCGGGATTTGCGGCGAGTTTCCCAGCGCCAGTGGAACCGCCCGTTCCTGCCGGGGGGGCTTGGGAACCATATCCCATCCGCTTTGGGGGAATCGAAGCGCGGCCTCTTCCTGCGTGGCGATAGCCTTGTCCCGGGAATCATTTCCCATCACGATCAGTATCGCTATTTTCAAACGCCATGGCTCTTCAAACGAAGGAGAAGACTTTATCGCCGCCTCAGCCAAAGGCAAAGCCTCGGCTTCCCGTCCCGCCCATAAAAGGGCATTCGCCTTTCCCATGAGGTAATCCGTGTTTTCAGGCGATTTGGCCAACAGCAGGCCATATTTTTCCAGGGCCTCTCCTGTTTTACCCTCCCATGAAAGAACGCGGGCCAAAAGGAAAATTGCGCCCTCGTCGCCAGGATTATCCTCAAGCCACTTTTCAATGAGGATTTCGGACGTGGCGTAATCCTTGCGGTCGGCGGCTTTCACGGATCGCTCATAAAGCGTTTCCGCCACGGAGGGTTTGGGCGTCAAAACAAAAATAGCCGCCGCGAGAAAAAAAAGAATTCTCATCGCCGTTCGCTTTGAAAGTGAATAGCCTGGGGAGCCAGAATATGAGATCACAAAAATAAGTTATTTCAAATTCCGCTTTATCCGCGCCATCAGTTCCGTGGCGTTGAATGGCTTTGTGATGTAATCATTGGCCCCAAGCTCCAACGCCTCCACGATATCTTTCTCGTTGTGCCTGGAGGTCAACATGATAATAGGGACGCCCTTCCATTTTTCTTTCGAACGTATGTGAGTGATAATCTCGTACCCATTGAAATAAGGCAACATGATATCCAGCAAAATCAGGCCCACCGGCTCCAGTTCGTCCACAATGCTCTTGGCGACCTTGCCGTTTTCCGCGATGATTACATCATAACCCTCGCGGCTTAACATGAACTCCAGAATGGTTTGTATGTCCTTCTCATCTTCGACGACAAGTATCGGGGTTTTGTTATGTTGCTCCATCAGCTCCACGATTCAGTCAGCGCAGAACGGTAAATTGGGCGGAGCTATGTAATAAAATCGGCATCCAACTGTCCCGAAATGTTACTTTATAAAGCAATGTGGTTCATATCCAGCCAGCGGTAAGGCAACAGTCGCCAGATGGCGTATTTCTCAATTATACACACACTTAGGTGAAGTGGCAAACCATTTGTTGCGAACTGTTGCGAACAAGTAATCTGTCCTGGCCTGTAGCACATGATCTGTCCGGTTTTATGGTGTATCCCAGGAGGGATCGCCATGAAATGGACGGAATGGTTGCAGGAGACTCGGAAGATGAGATTTGAA
>Ga0315281_10012853_pt1 | contig 11371 bp, 10 predicted proteins | sample YL17G07_0_MG_FD_204540 | JGI IMG/M metagenome (GOLD analysis project Ga0315281, IMG submission 204540) | Sediment microbial communities from Yellowstone Lake, YNP, Wyoming, USA - YL17G07_0 | ecosystem: Environmental > Aquatic > Freshwater > Lake > Sediment | place: USA: Wyoming | collected... | reverse complement strand
TGCTCGACCGCTTTCACGTCCATCTCGAGCAGCGCGGTCAGCGCGCCGATATAGATGATGTTCTTGAACAGCTGGCGCTGGCGCGGATCGCTGTATTCGCGGTTGCAGATCGCGGTGAGCGGGATGCCGATCACCGTGATGTCGGGGCGGAATTTCGACGGCGGCAGCGGCTTGGTGGAATCGTACAGCAGATAGCCGCCGGGATCGATGGCGGCGATGTCCTTGTCGAAGGTTTGCGGGTTCATCGCCACCATCAGGTCGGTGCCGCCACGGGCGCCGAGATGACCGGCTTCCGACACCCGTACCTCGTACCAGGTCGGCAAGCCCTGAATGTTCGAGGGGAAGATATTGCGCGGCGCCACCGGCACGCCCATGCGCAGCACCGCGCGCGCGAATAGCTCGTTGGCGCTCGCGGAACCCGAGCCGTTGACGTTGGCGAAGCGAACGACGAAGTCGTTTACGCTGCTGATCGGGCTTGCGGCCGGCATGAGTTACCCGCGTGTGTCATATCCAGGAAGAATTTTTTCATGTCCCATGCGCCGGTGGGACAGCGTTCGGCGCAAAGTCCGCAATGCAGGCAGACGTCCTCGTCTTTTACCATGACGCGTCCGGTTTTCAGCCCGTCGGCGACATACAGCGCCTGCGCCAGGTTGTGCGCCGGCGCGGTCAGGCGCTGGCGCAGATCGGTTTCCTCGCCGTTGATCGCGAAGGTGATGCTATCCATCGGGCAGATGTCGACGCAGGCATCGCATTCGATGCAGAGTGAGGCGGTGAACACGGTTTGCACGTCGCAATTCAGGCAACGCCCGGCCTCGGCAAGGGCGAGCTGTTGGTCGAAGCCAAGCTCGACTTCCGCCTTGATGTCCTTCAGCGCCACCACCTTGTCGCGCAGCGGCACTTTGTAACGCTGGTCGGGCGCGATCTCGTTGTCATAAGACCACTCGTGGATGCCCATCTTCTGGCTCATCACCTCGACCGCCGGCATCGGCCGGTCGGCGATGTCCTCGCCATTGAGCATTTTGTCGATCGACACCGCCGCCTCATGGCCATGCGCCACCGCCCAGATGATGTTCTTCGGGCCGAAGGCGGCGTCGCCGCCGAAAAACACTTTGCGGTTGGTCGAGGCCATGGTGATTGGATCGACCTTCGGCATGTCGTGCTGATCGAACTCGATGCCGATGTCGCGCTCGATCCAGGGCAGGGCATTCTCCTGGCCGACCGCCACCAGCACGTCGTCGCAGGGGAAATGCCGGTCCGGCTGGCCGGCCGGCACCAGCTTGCGGCGGCCCTTGGCGTCGTACTCGGCCTTCACCTGCTCGAAGGTGATGCCGGTGAGCTTGCCGTTGTCGTGGGTGAACTGCTTCGGCACCAGATAATTATGGATCGGGATGCCCTCGTGCATGGCGTCTTCTTTTTCCCAAGGCGACGCCTTCATCTCCTCGAAACCCGAGCGCACCACCACCTGCACGTCCTCGCCGCCGAGCCGGCGCGAGGAGCGGCAGCAATCCATGGCGGTGTTGCCGCCGCCGAGCACGATCACGCGCTTGCCGATCTTGGCGGTATGGCCGAACGACACCGAGGACAGCCAGTCGATGCCGATATGGATATTTTTGGCCGCTTCCTTGCGGCCGGGAATGTCGAGATCGCGCCCGCGCGGCGCCCCGGTGCCGACGAAAATGGCGTCCCAGTCCTGCGCCAGCAGTTCTTTGAGGCTGTCGATGCGGGTGCCGCTGCGGAATTCGACGCCGAGGCCGAGGATGTAGCCGCATTCCTCGTCGATCACCGCGTCGGGCAGGCGGAACTTCGGGATTTGCGTGCGGATCATGCCGGCGGCTTTGGCGGCGCTGTCGAACACCACGCAGTGGTAGCCGAGCGGGCTAAGATCGCGGGCGACGGTGAGGGAAGCCGGACCGGCGCCGATCAGCGCGATGCGCTTGCCATTCTTGCGCGAGGCCTGCTTCGGCAGGCGGCCGCGAATATCGTCCTTGTAGTCGGCGGCGACTCTTTTCAGGCGGCAGATCGCCACCGGCTCCTTTTCCACCCGCACCCGCCGGCAGGCCGGTTCGCACGGGCGGTCGCAGGTGCGCCCGAGGATCCCGGGAAACACGTTGGAGCGCCAGTTGATCATGTAGGCGTCGGAATAACGGCCGGCGGCGATCAGCCGGATATATTCCGGGACCGGCGTGTGGGCCGGGCAGGCCCATTGGCAATCCACCACCTTGTGGAAATAGTCCGGCGCGGAAATGTCGGTATTCTTCATTCACTCCTCGAACGCACTCCGCTGCGCGGAAATAGACATCCGCGGCATAGCGTCACGGCTTGGCGGCTGGTAGTTCCTCCGGGATCGGCCTGGTCGCACGGCGCGATTCCAGAGCGGAGTTTATTGCCTCGCGCCGACGATTGCCACCGGCTGCCTGGTCACGGCGGCGATCTATCAACTGCAAGTCTCCGCTGGTGTTTTCGCTCTCTGAAAGCGGCGGGACGATGGCACCCCCGGCCAAAAAGATCGTTACAGGCTAATGTTTAACGTCTTGAAACCGGGTAGTTTCGGCGTGATGCTGCGGCGCACAAAACAGAACCGGGCGACGGTATTAAGGTAGAGGCCGACGGAAGCGACGGGATCGGGCCGGATGCGCGATATTTTCACCGAGATTTTCAAGGGCGACCCGCTCGACCCCACCGAGGCGGCGCGCCGCTCCATGCGCCCGCGCCTGGCCAAGCGGTTCTACCGCCAGGCCGGGGTGGGGGAGGACGGGCTTACCGTGCTGCTCGACGGCAAGCCGGTGAAGACCCCGGCCCGCCGCCCTCTGGCGGCGCCCACACGGGCATTGGCGGAAGCGATCGCTGCGGAATGGAACGCTCAAGACAATGTGATCGACCCGGCGGCGATGCCACTGACCCGTCTGGCCAATGCGGTGATCGACGCGGTCACCGACGCGCCCGGCGCGGTCGCCGCCGAGATCGCCAACTATCTCGGCTCCGATCTGGTGTGCTATCGCGCCGAGGGGCCGGCCGGGCTGATCGCGGCGCAGGCGAAATTATGGGATCCGCTGCTCGATTTCGCGCGCGAGGCGCTGGGCGCGCATTTTGTGCTGGCGCAAGGCGTCGTTCACACCCCGCAGCCGCCGGCGGCGATCGCGGCGGCGGCCAAAGCCATCCCCGCCGAGCCAAATTCTCCCCATGCGATTTGGCGGCTGGGGGCGCTTTCCGTGGTCACCACGCTCACCGGCTCGGCGCTGATCGCGCTGGCGCTGGCCGCCGGCCGGCTCACGCTCGAGCAAGCCTGGGCGGCGGCGCAGGTGGACGAGGACTGGAACATGACGGGCTGGGGGCGCGACCAGACCGCGCTCGATCGCCGGGCGTTTCAGTTCGCCGACCTGCAGGCGGCGGCGACCGTTCTCGCCGGCGGCCGCTAATCCGCAACCGGCAAAAGACCACAGCCCCGGCGTGGGGTCGTGGCCCCGACCGCCGCAAGCGACGAGACAGCCAGCGGCGTGCCTTGCAGCCACGCGTTTGATGGGGTTTGGTCGCCCCCCGTCATTGTCGGCGTTTTCCCGTAACGCGCACACTATTGCGATTTGTGGACTGCAAGACGTTTGTCATCCTGCAGTAGCGCAACGATCTTGTCGGCGACTTGCCGCGCCACCGCCTTGCGTTCCGCTTCCGGCACATCGTCCAGCAAGAAGACATCGCCGTATTTTTTGTGCAGCGGCAGAGCATCGATGTGCACGACCTTGTCGTCGCCGATCAGTTTCCTCAGCACCCGGCCATGACATTGCAGAAAGCAGCCATCGATCATGACGGCCGTCTCGGCGCTCTTTACCCAGTGTGCCATGGCTGAGTGCGGTACCAGAAAGGTTTCGGCATGGCAGGCGCGCGCCAGCGACGGAACTTCGCGCGCGATTAGATTGGCGGCAAGTCGGGCGATCTCCCCGCGGATGCAAGGGCCTTCGCAGGAGAAGACGGGGATTTTGCGTTCGGCCATGGTCCGCTGCGCATAGACCTCACCGGCCGGGCAAACCCCGGTCACGCCTTCGACCTGAAGCGAAAAGTCGGGTGTCGCATTCATGATCTCCTCCGTTTCCAGAAGCTGCGCGCGCGGGGGCCGATCTTGCCCACCGTTGGCGCACAGATTCGATTTGTCCGGTCGGGCCTCCCTGACGGCGCATTCGAAACAGGAAGCTACTGCGGCGGCTTCGCCGGCTTCACGGCCCGGATGAATGCGCTCATGAACTTGCCGTCGACCTGCGACGCGAGGTCATCCAGGTCGATGCCTTTGCCGCTCAGGAATTCCCGCGCGTCCTCGATCCGGTAGATGCGCGTCGGCTCGACGGTGACGGCGTCGAAACCGGCGGCCGTAAGCTTTGCGACATAGTCGGAATCCTGCAGCGCACCGGCGATGCAGCCGACCCACAGCAACATGTCCTGGCGAATTTTGGCCGGAATCTCGCCATGGGTGACCACATCGGACACGGCGAAACGCCCGCCCGGTTTGAGCACGCGGTAGGCCTCGCGCAACACCCGATCCTTATCGCCCGACAGGTTGATGACGCAATTCGAGATGATCACGTCGACCGATTTGTCGGGCAACGGGATATTTTCGATTTCGCCTTTGAGGAATTCGACGTTCTCCAGGCCCGCCTTGCGCTGATTGTCCCGCGCCAGCGCCAGCATTTCGTCCGTCATGTCGAGCCCATAGGCCTTTCCGGCCGGACCGACGCGGCGCGCCGACAGCAACACGTCGATGCCGCCGCCCGAACCAAGATCGAGGACGGTTTCACCCGGCTGCAGTTGCGCCAAGGCCGTCGGGTTGCCGCAGCCGAGCGAAGCCATGACCGCTTCGTCCGGCAGCGCGCCGGTCTCGGATCGGTCGTAGAGGTTCGAGGTGATCGGGCTGCAACCATCACCGGCGGAAGAAGCGCCGCAGCAGCCCGATCCGGCCGCGCGGACGCGCAGCGCCGCTTGGCTGTATTTCTCGCGCACCGCCTGTTTGACATCGCTGTTACGCATGATCGTCTCTCCTATCCGCAGCACGTGACTTTTTCGGACTCCACGGCTTTGCTGCGCGTGCAACACTCGGCGTAGAGAAAGGCCAGAAGCCGCTGCAAGGCGTCGGCATTCGCCAAGTAGCGCAGGAACGTGCCCTCGCGCCGCACCGCCACCAGCTCTTCGTTCTTCAGCTTGTCCAAATGATGCGACAGCGTCGAAGCCGGGATATCGAGCTCGCTGCCGATGTCGCCGACCACCATCCCGTCCGGATGGGCCGCCAGCAGCAACCGCACGATGCGCAGCCGCGGCTCGGTTCCCATCGCCGACAACATGGCGGCATAGCGGCTGACCTGCGCATCGGTGGGTTGACGGCGGCTCTGGTTTTTCATACTATATTTCTACAATAATCGAATTATCGTGTCAAGAGGCCGTGGGTACCGGAACCGCAATCCGGCGTGGACGCGGGAAGCGGACGGGGTAAGCTCGCGGCCCGATGACCGCTCGGCGCGCGCGCATTGTCGAATACAAACTGCCGTGGTAGCCGACGCGCGGCGAGTTCTGCCTGCAAGGCGAGAACATGCTCGAACAGATCCGCCAACACCGCAAACGTGCGCCCTCCGCCCTGGTGTTCATGGCGCGGGCGTTGCGTCCCTCACCGGGCTTGAGCCGCGACGGCGGTTTTCCGCCGCTCGTCCAGCGCTGGTCAGGATTGCGAATCGCGCCGGGGCACCTCGCCGCCTTTCAGCGCGCCACCGGCCTGGCGGTCGAGGACGGCGTCTCGCTGCTCTACCCGCACGTGCTGGGGTTCCGTCTGCAAATGGCCGTGCTCACGCACCCGGCGTTTCCGCTGCCGATTTGGACGGCGCTGCAGATCCGCAATCGTCTGGTGCAACACCGACGCCTCGATCGCGACGCCAGTTTCGATCTCGAAACCCGCGTCGGCGCGCACCGGCTGCTGGACAAGGGCGTCGAGGTCGATCTGCTGAGCGGCTGTCGCGCGGATCGGCGTGCTGCTGGGAAAGCACGATCACCTATTTCTATCGCGGCCGCTTCGACGGCGAGCGGTCCACGGCGACACCAGCGGCGGCGCCGGATCTGTCGGCGGCGCCAATCGTCGATCGATTCTCTATGCCCGAGGGCGGCGGCTGGGCGTTTGGGCGCCTGACCGGGGACTATAATGGCATTCACACCTGGAACTGGTACGCCCGCCGGCTCGGCTTTCGCGCCGCGTTCTCCCATCCGCAACGCGCCGCCGGGTTGTGTCTGGCGCGCCTGCGGGAGCCGCAGGCGGACGCGCAGACGCTCGATCTGTGGATCAAAGGGCCGGTGTTCTACGGCGCCGAGGTGATGTTGCGCGCGGTTGACGACGAGCGCGGAGTTCGGTTCGGGCTGGCGCTGGCCGGCGACCCGCGCCCGGCGATCGCCGGAGCATGGTCTGGAGCGGGACAGATCAACACCGAGATCTGGACATGATCCTTTTCTTTCGGCTCATCAAGGTTCTTCTGGGGATTCTGTGGCGGCCGCCGCTCGCGCTTCTGGACGAGTCCATCGTTGAGTTCCGCGTCTGGCCGAACGATCTCGACCTCAATCTCCATATGAACAATGGCCGGTACCTGTCGCTCATGGATCTCGGGCGGCTTGATCTGATTTTTCGGATGGGCATGCTGAGGCACATGATCCGGCAACGCTGGCGGCCCGTGGCGGCCTCGGCGACGATCCGGTTTCGCCGTTCACTGAAGCCCTTTCAGAAATTCCAGATTCGCACGCGCCTGGTGTGCTGGGACGAGCAATGGATCTTTTTCGAGCAACGTTTTGAAAGCGAAGGCAGATTGGTGGCGCGGGGACTCATCCGAGCTTTCCTCCGCGGTGGCGCGGGAAACGTGCCAACGGCGGAAATTCTCGAAGTCATGGGGCAGAATGTCGCATCGCCGCCCATGCCGGAATTCGTGGCACTTTGGCGAGAATCGGAATCGCGGGCGCCGATCGAGAACGGGTAACAGCTCCCCACGCCGCGGTTCGCCGCGCCGTTTTCAACGCGGTTATCCTGTTATTATTCGGCGTGGCGCAGCGGACAAGATGCAAACCAACGTGAACGGGGCCGGGTTCTAGACCGCAGGATGCGGGTAAAATAGGACGACATCGCCCGGCGCGCCGTTGCGGTGGCGAAGCGCAAGGGCCGCGCAGAATTGAAACGGAGGCAAGCCATGAGCGACCTGGCCGCGGCCGAGAAGCGATTACGCATAGCCTTTGCCGCCGGCGCGGTAACCGATGCGCTTGCGATCATACCGATGCTGTCGCCAACGGTGGCGGAACTGGCGTCGGGCGTCACGCCCAGCCCGTTCAATTCGGTTATTGCGGCCGGCTACAGCGCATCCTTGATGCTCGGATGGACTCTCTTGCTGCTGTGGGCCTACCGGCGCCCGGTCGAACGGCGTTTTGTCGCGGTGCTGACGGTGATCGTCATCGTCGGTCTGGTGTGCGCCGAGATCCTGGCGGTTATGGCTGGCGCCATGTCGTTCGCCCGCACCGTGCCGACATGGGTCCTGCAAGCGGTCCTGATCGGGTTATTTGCGCGGGCGTATTGGGCGTCCTCCGCCACAGTGGGGAACCATTAAAGCCGGTGGGCGCAATCGCGCAGCGTATTGCGCCGACTATTGCGCTGACGTTGCTCGAAATCAATGCGCGCCCGCCCAACGCGCACGCTATGCGGAACCGCGCATGCCGCCATAAATACGATCATGCGTGCAGGCGAACAGGTCTGCATTGCGGCAGAACGCCGGCGCGCTATCGAGCCATTCCGGCGCATGCACCAGCCAATCCCGGCAGACTTGATCGGCATCGCAGGACTGACAGGTGCAAACCGCCAACCGAAGATCGCTGGCAAGGCGCCCGCGGGCGAGTATTTCGGCATCCAGGCCGAGTCGGTCGAGCATCTCCGACATATTTTGCCAGCGGCGGGCGGCGTCATCGATGTCCGACAAGACTTCCCCCCATGCCAAATCGTTTTCACAGGGCGTCCGGATCGCAAAAACTAACCCCAAGACCGGCGGCCGATTTTGATCTAGCGCAAACCGCCGCCGGCGCCGGGAAACGCGCCTCAACTGCGGGCCGGTTTGACCGCACCGCCACCGATCGCGGGCTTGTCTTGTCAGGGGGCAGGAAGAGACCATCCGACCGATTCGCTTGCTCATCGGCCGCACCAACACAGGCGGATCAGCCGCCGGATGGCTTCTGTATGGCCCGGCGGAATGCTAGCCTTGGCGCCAGTCCTTGCTCATCGGGCTTCTTGCTCATCGGGCAATGTCGAAAAAAGGGAGTAGGCAAGATGAAATATCTGGTCATCGGCGTAGCCGCCGTGCTGACGGCGCTGTTCTCCGGCGCGGCGCTGGCCGACGGCGAGACCATCGCGGTATTCACCAAAAATCTGACCAACCCGTATTTCCAGGCGGTCCGCATCGGAACCGAAACCGCGGCTAAAACGCTCGGCGTCAAAATTATTCAATATGTTCCGACCAAGCCGGACAGCATTCCCGAGCAGCTGTCGCAGGTCGAGGACGTGATCGTCAAGAAGCCGAATGCGATCGTCTTCACCCCGGTCGACTCCAAGGCGATGGTGCCGGCGGTCGAGAAGATCAACGCCGCCGGCATTCCGGTCACCAACATCACCGACCGCTCGGTAGGTGGAAATTTCGTCGCCTTTGTCGGCGCCGATGACTACAGCATCGGCCTGGCCACCGCGCGCCGCTTGCTCAAGGCGATCGGCGGCAAGGGCAACGTCATCATCCTCGAGGGCGTCAAGGGCTCGCTCACCAATACCGATCGGGTGCGCGGATTCAGCGACGCGCTGAAGGAAAACCCCGACGTCAAGCTGCTCAGCGCGCAGCCGGCGAACTATCAGCGGCTGCAGGCGCTCCAGGTCATGGAAAACCTGATGCAGTCGTTCCCGTCGATCGACGGCGTGCTGGCGGCCAACGATCCGATGGCGGTCGGCGCGATCGAGGCGCTCCAGGGCGCCAACCGCAAGGCGCAGGTGGTGGGGATCAACGGCAGCAAAGAAGCGGTGGAATTGATCAAAGCCGGCAAGCTGCTGGCGAGCGGCGACTTCAATGGCTTCGTCCACGGCTGCCTCGGCACCCAGATCGCGGTGCGCAACCTGCGCCAACAGCCAACGCCGAAGGAAGTGATGTTGAAGCCGATCATCATCGACGCGAGCAACCTCGCACCCTACGAGATCCCGGTCGAGCAGCGCACCTGCCCGACGCTGGAACAGGTCGTCTCGAATTGAAGATGCGGGCGGCGCGCCGGCCGGCCGCAGGGTGGAAATGCTACCGCGTCTGCGGCAGCTTGATGCTGCGGAACTGGCGGGTGATTTCCACCACCGACTGCTCGATCGGGAAGCGTTCCGCCGAGGAGCCGCCGACATAGCCGTGCAGCCGCGGCTCGGCTTGCAGAAAGCGTTCGAAATCGGCCGGCGTCTCGATCGCGCCGCCGTGACAGGTGACGATGCGGTCGGAGAATTTCGCCGCCAGCGCGTCGAGGACCGCCGCCGTGCGCTGCCGCGCGGCCTCGAGATCGAGCACGGTCTTGGAGCCGATGGTGCCGCCGGAACTGTTGCCGAAATGGATGATGATATTGTCGACGCCGGCTTCCGCCATGGCGAGGGCTTCCGCCGGCGTGGTGCAGAACGCCTTGGTGAACAGTCCCATTTGCGAGGCCAGCCGCAGCACTTCGACCTCGCGCGCGAACCCCATGCCGGTCTCTTCCAGGTCGCTGCGGAATTTGCCGTCGATCAGCGCCACCGTCGGGCAATTCATCGCGCCGTGATAGCCGGCCGCCGCCACTTTTTCCAGAAACCGCCGCATGTCGCGGGTCGGATCGACGCACAATAAGCCGGCCACCAGCGGACAGTCGCCCACCACATTGATCAGCGACCGCTCGCCCAGCTCCAGCGTCAGCGCATTGGCGTCGCAAATCGGCAGATAGCCCGCCATCGAGCTTAAGCCCTGCATGCGGAAATAGGCCAGGCTGTGGGTGGTGACCATACTGGCGCCGCCGCGCGCCGCCATTTTGGCGGTGATGCCGGAGCCGCACAGCGCATCGTACAAAGCGCGGCCGTCGGCGATCTCCGCCCGCAGGCGTTTGAGAATGGCGGCGCGGTCCAGCTTGGTTGCCATGGCGTTCTCCCGGCTGGCGACAACGAATCCGATCGGCGAGGGGCCGATCCGGCCGGCAGGATTGCCCGGCATTTTCCCGCTGACAAGGGAGTGGTGCGGCCATGCCGCAGGCCGGGGATTGAGCGGGGGATGCCACGGCTGTCCGGTTTAATTTTCCGAGACTGCCACGAGCGTGGCGCCATTCCCTCTCCCCATCGGGGAGAGGGTTGGGGTGAGGGGGTTACTGGCGATGGATAGGGCAATTCCCCCTCACCCGCCACGCCTTCGCCCTTCGGGCTACGGCGGGCGACCTCTCCCCGCCGGGGAGAGGTGAAGTGGAATCTGCCGCGCGCGTGTCCGCACCATCGACAAAACAGCGATCGGTTCGATGCCGTCGATCTTTGTGCGCAAGGCACGTCATTTAAACCGGACAGCCGTGGGAGAATGCCGGCAAGAGGGATAGTTCACGGCGCCAGATGACCCCTTTTATTTCTCCCCCTGCAAGCGGGAGGGGGTCAGCATTGCATCGCAGCCATGCTAGCTTTGCCTGCGAGGGATTCCCGACCGGCAGGGGCAAGGCGCGGCGATGAAGGACATTCTCGACAGGCTGGAACAGCGGCGCGAAGAGGCTCGCCTGGGCGGCGGCCAGGCCCGCATCGACGCCCAGCACGGCAAAGGCAAGCTGACCGCCCGCGAGCGGGTCGAACTGCTGCTCGACAAGGGCTCGTTCGAGGAGCTCGACATGTTCGTCGAGCACCGCTCGGCCGAATTCGGCATGGAGAAGACCAAAATCCCCGGCGACGGCGTGGTCACCGGCTGGGGCACCGTCAACGGCCGCACCGTCTATCTGTTCGCCAAGGACTTCACCGTGTTCGGCGGCTCGCTGTCGGAAGCGCACGCGCAGAAGATCATGAAGGTGCAGGACATGGCGATGCGGGCGCGCGCGCCCATCATCGGCCTGTTCGACGCCGGCGGCGCCCGCATCCAGGAGGGGGTGGCGGCGCTCGGCGGCTATGGCGAGGTGTTCAAGCGCAACGTGCTGGCGTCGGGCGTCATCCCGCAGATCAGCGTGATCATGGGCCCGTGCGCCGGCGGCGACGTCTATTCGCCGGCGATGACCGACTTCATCTTCATGGTGCGCGACACCAGCTACATGTTCGTCACCGGCCCCGAGGTGGTGAAAACCGTCACCAACGAGGTGGTCACCGCGGAGGAGCTCGGCGGCGCCT
>Ga0315281_10012852_pt1 | contig 11371 bp, 12 predicted proteins | sample YL17G07_0_MG_FD_204540 | JGI IMG/M metagenome (GOLD analysis project Ga0315281, IMG submission 204540) | Sediment microbial communities from Yellowstone Lake, YNP, Wyoming, USA - YL17G07_0 | ecosystem: Environmental > Aquatic > Freshwater > Lake > Sediment | place: USA: Wyoming | collected... | reverse complement strand
CGGCAGGACTGCCGGGAGTTTGTGCGGGACATTCTCCTGTCGGATCGCTGCCTGAGCCGGGGGTATTTCAAGCCGGAGCGTGTCCGGCAGATGGTGGACGCGCACCAGCAGACGGACACCGATTACGGGTACCGCCTGTACGCGTTGCTCATGCTGGAGCTGTGGCATCGCGAGTACGCCGACCGGGGGTGCGCATGACGATCGCCGATTTCACCTGCGCGGCGCGCCTGACCATGAGTCTGGCCTGGTACGATATTCTCACGCAGCGCAAGGAGAGCTTTCTTGGCCTAGTGTGGCCAATGTTGCAGGCGGGCGGATTGCTGCTGGCCTTCAACCTGTTCCGCGGCGGCGCCGGCGGCATCGAGATCATCCTGTCGACGTACCTCGGCGTACTGGTCTGGACGACCGCCTCGACCGTGCTGATCAGCAACCTCCGAATCCTCCATGCGAACCGCGAACTGATCACGCATATCGTGTTTTCGCACCCCATCCTCTCCGTCGTCGACGTGTCGGTGAAGTACCTGTTTTTCGTGGTCCAGATCCTCGTCGGAGTGGCCGCCTGGCTGGTCTTGACGCACAACGATCACTGGCCGTTGGTGCTGGCCTATCTGCCGATCTACCTACTGGCGTTTTATCTGGCGCTCCTGGCCATGGCCTGGATGGCGTCGATCGTTGGAGCGGCGCTGCCCGATCTGTCGTTTCTTCTGCCGCCCACGCTACTCCTGTTGCTGGCGCTGTCTCCTGTGTTCCAGCGCACTGCCGAGTCCGTGCCGTGGGCCGTCCGGATCTTTAATGAGATCAATCCACTGTCCCTGTGGGTGGACGCGTTCTATGCCACGATCGACGTCACCCGGACCGGTCCGACCGCGCCGCTGGCCTTTCTCGCGGCGGCACTTGTGTCGGTGGTGCTGGCCCGGTTTCTCGTCACGATTTGTTATCGTGAAATCACCAAGGTGATCTGATGAGCGCAAACGGCAAGCCTGTGACCCTGCCTCCGGGGGCGATCCGAGTCGAGGACCTGGTCCTGGAGTACCCCGTGTATCGCCACCTGGTGCTGGATCGCTTCCGCGCCCTGCTCGGCGCCTTGCTGCCGTGGGTGAAGCCGCCTTTCCGGCGGGTACTGGACCGGATTACGCTCTCCATCAATCCGGGCGAAGTGGTCGGCATCGTGGGGCTAAACGGGGTGGGGAAGACCTCCCTGTTGAAGACGATCGCCGGGCTGGTGAGTCCCACGGCGGGAACCGTGCGTGTGGGCGGGCGGGTCATGGCCCTGCTTGCCATGGGCGTTGGGTTCAGGCCCGCGTTCACCGGCCGCCAGAATCTGTTGATCGGGGGGCTGTTGCTCGGGCTGGAAACGCGTGAGATCACGGCGCGCATGCAGGAGATCGCCGAATTTTCAGAACTCGGTGAGGCGCTGGACCAGCCCTATTTCACCTATTCGTCAGGCATGCGCGCGCGCCTGGCCTTCTCGCTGGCCACCAGCGTGCCGGCCGATATCGTGATCCTTGACGAGACGCTGGCGACCGGCGATGCCCGATTCGTCTCGAAATGCTACCGGCGGCTCAAGGAGATCCGGGCCTCCGGCAAGACCATTCTGTTCGTCTCCCATAATCTGGGCGAGGTGGCGCGCATTACCGCGCGGGTGATTCTTCTGGACCGCGGCCGGGTGGCGTTTGACGGCGACGTCTTCGAAGGGCTGAAAGTCTACGTGGACTCCTTTGCCGATGCGAGCCCGCCCGTCGCACTGGACGCCGGCCGGTCGAGCAACCTCGAGGTGTCGGTGCGCGTGCAGGACGAGCAGGGGCGGGCCCTCAAGGTTGTCGAACTGGGCCAGCGAATTGCGATCGAGATGCGGATCGGCTCGCGGCTGGAATTGGGAGAATCATCCGTCTATCTCCGCGTCACCCGGATGGACAGCAACGAACTTTACGCCTATCTGAGCGCCCGGCGGTGGGACATGCTGCGCGAGATTCCGACGCAGTGGGACAGCGTGCACGTCGGCGCTGGTATCACGACCGTCACCTGGACGATTCCGTACTGGACGGGTGGAGAGGGGGGATACTTCATCGACGCGTATGTCGGGCCAGCCTGCCCTCCCGAGGCCCCCGATGTCGCTGATGGACGGTTCTGGCTCAAGGTGGCACGCATCGAAGGCAGCTATGGGAACGCGTACTTGCGGGGAGCCGGCTCACTGGCCGAGCTGCCCGTGGAGCGCGTGACCGTGAGGGCAGCGTCGCTATGAAGGCTTCAGCGCGTGATGGGGTGATTGGATACTCGTCTTGCGATGTGTAATAAGACGCGCTGTGCCCTACTAAGATTTGGACAGGTATAATTGGTCAGGAGGGGTTATGGGTACTGCTGTGAAACCTGTCCAGAACGGTCGTGGCCGGAAGCGTTGGTGGCCGGACGAGCAGAAGCTCGCGGTGCTGCAGGAGTGGAAGAACGGGGTGCCGCTCGAAAGTGATGGGGCTGATCCCCTGCCGCACGCCACGACGGAGCCCGGAGTTGAACGGCTTGGCGGAAGCGTTCTTCGGCAGCTTCAAGCGGGATTACGTGTACCAGGCGTGTCTGGAGACGTTGGAGCATGTGGCGCATCAGGTGCCGCAGTGGATCGAGCACTACAGCCGGCACGCGCCACACAGCGCCTTGGGGATGCAGGCGCCAGCCGAGTTCTATGCGGAATGGAGAGTCAAAAACAAGACGCTCCCTGTCCAAAAGTAGGCGGGGCGGTAGAGCATTTTTCATAAATGGCCAACATACCTCTATTAGTCCCTGATCTTCCATCAGCCGCTGATTTACTTCCCTGGTTGGAGCGGATCGACAAAAACCGCTGGTACACGAACTTCGGCCCACTCGTGAAGGAGTTCGAGCAGGCCCTGACGAATTACCTTGCGAGTCCTTCCGCCGGACCTGCTCAGCGCCCTCTTCACCTGGCGACGGTGAGCTCGGGCACCGCTGCAATCGAGTTGGCCATCCTGGCATTGGCTTTTCCGGAACAGAGCCGGGTGCTCCTGCCGGCCTTCACTTTCCCCGCGACCTGCACGGCGGTCCAGCGGGCCGGACTGCACCCTGTGTTTTCCGACGTAGATGAGCAAAGCTGGATGTTGACGCCGGCCGTCGCGCGAGCCGTCCTTCGGCATGCCCGGTTCGACCTGGTCCTGCCTGTGGCGACGTTCGGATGCCCGCACCCTGCGGCGGACTGGGATGAATTCAGCCGGGACACCGGAATCCCCGTCGTCTTGGACGCGGCCGCCGCTTTCGGCAATCAGGGCATCGGCGACCGGGGCATCGTCACATTCAGCCTTCACGCGACAAAGGCGTTCGGGGTGGGTGAGGGTGGGCTGGTGGTCTCACGGAGCTCTGAATTGATCGCGAAGGTGAGAAGCCTCAGTAATTTCGGGATCGGTGCAGACGGCATCATCAATTCCAGCGGCGAAAACGCCAAGCTGAGCGAATATCATGCCGCTGTGGGTCTGGCGCAGCTCGCACGCTGGCCTGATCTCTGCCGGCGCAACGGGATGGTCTGGCAGGCCTATCGCCGTCATCTGAGTCTGAGTCCGCTCAATGAGAAGATTAGTGTTCAGCAGGGGAAGGAGGAGCGCATCCGCAGTCAGATGCCGGTCTTGAGTGCTTCCGGAAACATTCCGTCGCTGGTTGCCAACATGACGGACAAGGGCATCGAGACCCGCCGGTGGTACTATCCACCGTTGCCTCGGCATCCGGCTTTTTCTGGTATCCCACGCATCGGACCAGACGGCAAGGAGGATCTGCCGGTCACGGCGCGGCTAGCCGACGGGCTTCTCGGCCTGCCGTTCCATACGAGCCTGACGGAATCCCAAATTGAATTTATCTGTGACAGGCTCGAGGAAAGCTTGAGTGCCGTTCAGTGATGCGAGAAGCGGAAAGTTTAAGAGCGGCGAGGTTTGCGAAATGAAGGTGACGATAATGCAGCCGTACTTCTTTCCCTACATCGGCTACTTCCAGTTGATCGCGGCTGTGGATCTGTTCATCGTGTACGACAACATCAAATACACCAAGAAGGGGTGGATCAACCGAAACCGCATGTTGCAGAACGGGAAGGATGCGATGTTCTCGCTGCCATTGAAAAACGATTCAGATTATCTAAATGTGTGCGAACGGGAGTTGGCGGCGGATTTCAACCGCGATAAACTGCTCAGCCAATTCAAGGGCTCGTACCGTCGCGCGCCGTATTTTGCGCAGACGTTCCCGCTGATCGAGCAGATCGTGCGGCATCAAGATACGAACCTATTTCGCTTCCTGCACTACTCCATCGTCAAGACCTGCGAGTACTTGGGCATTACGACGGAGATCGGGATCTCTTCTAACATTGCCATCGACCATGACATGAAGAATCAGGACAAGGTGCTTGCGCTGTGTCAGGCGACCGGCGCGAGCACCTACATAAACGCCATCGGCGGGACCGAGCTGTATTCGAGAGAGACATTCCGAGAGAAGGGCATCGCGTTGAAATTCATCCAATCGAAACCGTTCAAGTATGAGCAGTTCGGCGACGCGTTCGTGCCTTGGCTGTCGATCATCGACGTGATAATGTTCAACTCCAAGGAACAGACTCTCGCGGGTATAACTGGAAACTTTGATTTGATTTAGAACCGTGGTATCGACGGATACCTCAACGATATGGAGTGATAACACTATGAAAAACAAGCTAGATGATCATGTTACAGCATATAAGGGAGAAAACCTTTACGATTTTGACAATGAGATTCTTTTGACCTGGTATCCGCAAAGGATATTAATGAACTGCCGTGGTGCCAACTCGATTTTAGAGTTGGGTCTGGGGCATGGATATGCTGCAAACATATTTGCAGAAAGTTTTAACAGGCAAGTTGTTCTTGAGGGATCATCAGCGATTATTCAGAACTTTAAAGAAAAATTTCCAGAGTGTGGCGCCCAGATAGTAGAAACCTACTTTGAAAAGTTTGATACCGAAGAGAAGTTTGATGTGATCGTCATGGGGTTTATTCTGGAACACGTTGCTGACCCATTTGAAATTATTTGTCGCTACAAAAGGTTTCTATCCCCTAGGGGGAAGTTTTTCTTGGCGGTACCAAACGCAGAGGTATTAAACAGGAGGCTGGGGCATCTTGCTGGAATGCTAGAGGATATGGGTACGTTATCGGAGAATGATCTTCTGCAGGGGCACAAGAGGTATTACACCGTTGCTTCGCTGACTGAGGAGATAACCCGGGCTGGTTTCAAAATAGACAGAATGGAAGGTCTTTATTTGAAGCCATTTACGACCAGTCAAGTCATCTCGTTGAATCTGGACAAAAAGATAATCTCCGCTTTATGCGAAGTGGGGGTGGATTACCCTGAATTATCTTGCGGAATTTTGGCGCAGATATCCGCGAGCTGATCTAAATGGTGTTTTTATTGAGAGTACTGATTGTTGTTGGAGCATCTTCTTTTTCACTTGGAATGAGAAAAGAAGTTTCATATCGAAAAACGTCCAGATGAAAACAATACTTGTATCTGGGGCCAGCGGTATCGTTGGGTACGGCATCCTTAGATCTCTACAAAGTTCCGGCAAGCAATTGAGCCTTATTGGGACCTCGATTTATAACGATTCGGTCGCGCCTGGTTTTTGCGATACCTTCGAACTGGCGCCGCACACCAATGACCCCGCCTATACGGAGTGGCTGCTGGATACGATTAGGAAACATCAGGTTGACCTCATCATCCCGGGAATTGAGATCGACATGTACAAATGGGTCGAGCATATTCCAGAGATCGAGGGAAGTGGCGCGATTGCCTTGTTGAATAACGAGGAGTTGATCCACCTATGTAAAGACAAGTGGACGTTCTATGAAAAGTTGACCGAGACAAGTATGCCTTGTGTTATCGAAAGTTCCTTGAGTATGGAGTTCGACAGCCTAAAGAGCAGGTTTGGTCTCCCGTTCTTGCTTAAGCCACGCCGTGGATTTGGTTCAAAATGTGTTGTGAGGGTTGATAGCGAGGATACATTTCAAATTCACAAGAAAAAAGTAGGGTCATTCCTGATGGCGCAGCCGATAGTCGGCAATGATGATGAGGAATTCACAACGTCGGCGTTCGGCGATGGCAACGGCGTTTTCTATGCGAGCATCACGCTCAAACGAAAATTATCGAGGGACGGATTCACTGAAAAAGCGGAAGTGGTTGCCGCGGATGAGTTCATCGGAACGATATCGGATCTTTGTAAAAGATTTCGTCCTGTAGGGCCAACGAACTTTCAATTCAGGAGATGCAAGGACGGAATAAAGCTGTTGGAGATCAATCCTAGAATTTCATCTTCGACATCCATTCGAGCCGCTTTCGGATATAACGAGAGCGCCATGTCGGTGGATTACTTTTTAGAGCATCGAGCGCCAATTCAGCCTGCAATCAAGCGGGGAAGGGCTGTTCGGTATACTGACGAGCACATATTTTATGAAGATAGCATTCGTTTCTGATATCCACGGAAATTACGAGGCACTTAAGGCGGTTTTGTTGAAGCTGGATAAGCTAGGCATATCCAGAGTGTATTGCGCCGGCGACATCGTCGGGTATTACTCGCAAATCAACGAATGCTGTAACGAGCTTAGGTCGCGAGGGATTTCTAGCGTGATGGGAAATCACGATTGGTATATGGCGGGCGGCGGCTTTTGTCCAAGATCACGGAGTGTTAACGATTGCCTTGCGTATCAGCGCGGCGTGATCGAAAAGGAGAATCTGGATTGGTTGAAAAGTCTACCGGTGCAAATCCAAATCGACAACATCCAAATGGTGCACGGGGGCTGGGCGGACCCTATAGATGAATATCTCAATAAGCCGACTCAAGAGTATTTTGAAAAGTTGGCGGGTGATGTTTTCGTGTCTGGACATACGCACGTTCAGATGCTTCAAAGATTTGGCAATAAGACCTACTGTAATCCGGGATCCGTAGGCCAACCCAGGGATGGTGATCCCAAAGCGGCTTTTGCCGTCTATGACGGCAAGGATTTCGCGTTGCATCGGGTCGAATATGACATGCAGAAGGTTTTTGATCTGATGGAAGCTGCAGGTTTTAACGATTATTACTATGGTGGATTGAAAACCGGGGCGAAAAACCTGAGGAGACTTGCGGATTAGTCGAATGACATGTGACCCGTTTACATCTAGCAATGAATTGGTTGATTTGGCAAGAGGCCCATCAATGTTCAAGTGGGAAAAGCTTGGAAAGATATTTGATCCAAGGGACTATAAAAATGAAAGTTGGATGCAAGAGTTCGCGCAATCCCCATCAGTGTTGATATTTGAGCGACACGTTAGGGTCTATTTTTGCTCTAGACCGGCGCCTGCCCCGGATGGTCAGTATCTAAGTTTCCTGTCCTACATCGATCTGGATAGAGAGAATTTGCTTAAGATCGTGAATATTTGCAAAAAGCCGATTTTAAGTTTGGGCGCATATGGAACATTCGATGAATTTGGAACGAACCCAGTATCGGTTATTCGCGATCAGGATGACGTGCGGGTGTATTACGCCGGGTGGACCAGATGCGAGTCTGTTCCGTTCAATGCGGCCATCGGGCTTGCAATAAGTCATGACGGTGGTGACACGTTCGCCAGACTAGGAGAAGGACCAGTTCTTTCATGTAGCCCCGATGAACCATTTTTATTGGGGAGCCCTCGAATCAGAAAATACGGGGAGAAATGGTACTTATATTACATATCCGGAAAAGAATGGTTGCGGACCGATGGCAAGCCAGAGCCTGTTTACAAGATACGTATGGCATCGTCTGAAGACGGCATCAATTGGGTCAAGTTTGGGAAGGATTTGATCGAGAACAAGTTAGGGGAGCATGAGTGCCAGGCTTGCCCGGATGTGATCTTTCATGATGGGAAATACCATATGTTCTTTTCTTATAGAAATAGTCATAACTACAAGAGCAAGGAAGGTGGCTATAGGATCGGCTATGCGTCCTCTGTTGACATGACCAATTGGGAGAGGTGTGATGAGGTGGCCGGAATGAGTGTTTCTGAGAGTGGATGGGACTCAGAAATGGTCAGCTATCCGCATGTGTTCATCCTGGATGGAGCGACGTACATGTTCTATCAGGGCAATGCGATGGGTCGCGCCGGTATCGGGTTGGCGAGATTGGAAAGTCCGCAGAATTGGAGTGGGGTGTGAGGTGGTCAAAATTGGGAAAGATATTTGACCCGACGGAGCATACTCTTCCGAATAACTGCGTTGAATTCGCGCAGGCGCCACAAGCGCTGGTCATAAGCGATCGGGTGAGGGTGTATTTCTCGACTAGGGAAAGAGATAGTGTCGGAAAATATTTAAGTCACATTGCCTTCGTCGATTTCGATAAAAGCATGCAGAACATCATCGACATTTCGAAGCACACAGTAATCGAATTGGGTGAGTTGGGCTGCTTTGACGAACACGGAATATTTCCATTTAATGTGGTAAGGGATGGAGATAGAGTTCTTGCCTATACCGCAGGCTGGAATAGAAAGGTCTCTGTATCAGTTGATGCATCAATTGGATTAGCGATCAGCCATGATGATGGCTTGACTTTTCAAAAGTATGGTAATGGGCCAATTATGACTGCATCGTTAAATGAACCTTTTTTGATTGGTGATGCATTTGTAGCCCTGTATGGCGGGCTTTATCACATGTGGTACATCTGCGGTACAAAGTGGAAGAAATTCGTGGAGTCCGATCCGCCGGAACGCGTATATAAGATTGCGCATGCAACGTCCGAGGATGGAATAAATTGGCGTAGGGATGGCCGGCAAATAATCGTTGATAGGCTGAATGCTGACGAATGCCAAGCATTGCCGACGGTTTTCCATCGAGACGGTAAATACCATATGTATTTCTGCTACAGGCAGGCGTATGGTTTCAGAAAGCAGAGCAGCAATGCTTATAGAATTGGCTATGCATATTCAGATGACCTGATTAATTGGGAGCGGGACGATAGCAAGGCCGGGATAGATGTTTCCAAGGATGGATGGGATTCGCAGATGCAATGTTATCCGCATGCCTTCCAGTTGGATGGAAAAAATTACATGCTCTACAATGGAGATGAGTTTGGCAGACTTGGATTTGGTCTTGCTGTGTTGGATGAAAAGGAATGACGGTCGGCTGCGTGGAATATGACGTTATAAGGATAGGAGAATGGAATGGCCACTGGAAGGGACTATAACGCCGAACTAGATGATTTGGATAATTCCGAAAACGAAAAATACGCCTACTCCTTCGATTTCGACGTGATGCATCCTTTCATGATCAAATCGTTCGAGCCCTTCTTCAACAAGGGAAGTCTGCTGGAACTAGGAAGCTATAAGGGCAACTTCACCACAAGATTCTTGTCGTATTTCAATGATGTTACATGTGTTGAAGCATCGGATGTCGCTATCGAGGAAGCCCGAGAGAAGCTGGGTGACAAGGTGAAGTTCGTCAACTCGCTCTTTGAGACGGCGATCCTGCCCAAGCGCTATGACAACATCGTGCTGACCCATGTACTGGAACACATAGATGATCCTGTGTTGGTGTTGAAGCGTATCAACAAGGAGTGGCTGGCGGAGAACGGTAGGTTCTTCCTGGTATGTCCCAATGCAAATGCGCCTTCCCGACAGATCGCCGTCAAGATGGGGTTGATCACGCATAACGTGGCGGTCACCCCGGCAGAAGCCGAGCATGGACACCGGTGTACATACACGCTAGATACCTTGGAGCGGGACGCTGTGGCGGCCGGGCTGAAGGTGGTTCACCGGTCTGGGATCTTCTTCAAGGCGCTGGCGAACTTCCAATGGGATCGATTGCTACAAACGGACATCATCTCCAAGGAGTACCTTGAGGGGTGCTACAAGCTGGGGCAGCAGTACCCGGATCTGTGCTCGAGCATCTTTCTGATGTGTGAGCGGGGCGGCAACAAATGAAAATCTCATTTGTCGTCGCCGTGTATCACAACGAAGGAGCAATATCTAAAACACACGAAAATATTCAATCGGTTTTCTCAAGAGAACTGACGGAATATGATTACGAAATCATTTTTGTGGATGATGGGTCGAAAGATGGTTCGTTGGTCGAGATATTAAAACTGAAGGAACAAGACCCGCGAATCAAAGCGATCACGTTCACCAGAAACTTTGGCCAGATGGCGGCGATGTTGGCTGGATTTAGGGAGGCCAGTGGCGATGCGATCATCAATGTCTCGGCCGATCTGCAAGACCCGGTTGATCTGGTCTCGCAGATGGTGGAGAAATGGCAAAAAGGTTCCGAGATCGTCATTTGCTACCGGACGGATCGCGCGGACACCTTGTCCGCAAAACTATTTTCGCGATTAGCCTATGGCATGTTGCGCATGTCGCTGCCGCAAATACCTCCAGGCGGTTTTGATTTTGTGTTGATGGACAGGAAGGTCATGGATGCATTCAATGCCATTGATGTTAGGCATCGGTCCTTTCAGGGCGACCTGCTCTGGACTGGCTATCGCACCAGCTTCATCCCATATGTCCGTTTAAAAAGAACGATCGGAACATCCCAGTACAACTTCGGGAAGAAGCTCAAAAATTTCCTGGATGCAATTTTGGACGCCTCATATTTGCCAATTAGATTTATCTCCCTTGTTGGATTGATTACCTCTGGACTCGGGGTGCTGTATAGCGCAAGCATTATTATCAGTTGGTTGCGGGGAGAGACTCCGTTTACTGGATGGGCTCCCATCATGATTGTGATCTTGCTGGTGGGCGGATTGATCATGGTGATGCTGGGGATAATCGGCGAATATGTATGGCGCATCAACGAGGAAGTGCGGAAGAGACCGAATTACGTTGTAAGAGATAAATTCTTATGAGCGATGATTTGAAATATACAGTAGTAGATGGGATTAAGTGTTATCATCCGAATATTGCAGAAAGTTTCTCCGGCTATCCTAGTTCAGGTTTTGATGCCACTGATGATGCCAAGCTGGATAGTTTCTGGGTCGTCTCGCGCACTCGGCTGTTGCGAAGAGAAATCATTAAAGCAGTTGGTGGAATGCCAAACGCCAAATTCTTTGAGATTGGCTGTGGTATTGGAACCTTCTTACATGCATTGTCCTCCGAACCTGCGATCCAATTGCTCGGATCCGAGGTCTCTCTGAGGGGGCTGCGTTCAGCAAAAGCACAGTGCCCAGCGGTCGAGTTCATTCAGATGGATGCAACGGCAATCCCCTTTGTGTCGGAGTTTGATGTGATTGGTGCATTTGATGTGATTGAACACATTGATGATGACATGGCGGTGCTGCGTGGTATGCACAAGGCGTTAAAGCCAGAAGGAAGAATTGTCCTGACAGTGCCACAGTATGAGTTCATGTGGGGCAGCATTGACGAATTTGTG
>Ga0315281_10012850_pt1 | contig 11372 bp, 11 predicted proteins | sample YL17G07_0_MG_FD_204540 | JGI IMG/M metagenome (GOLD analysis project Ga0315281, IMG submission 204540) | Sediment microbial communities from Yellowstone Lake, YNP, Wyoming, USA - YL17G07_0 | ecosystem: Environmental > Aquatic > Freshwater > Lake > Sediment | place: USA: Wyoming | collected... | reverse complement strand
GGTTTCGTCAATACTTGACGCCGTGCTCGACGTAGAACTTCATCAGCGTCAGGACGCATCCCCAGCCCGTGGCGCGATTGAGCAGGTCCTGCAAGCCGGTGGGGCCTTCTTCGTATCCGTACTCGACGAGGCGAACAAAGGTTCCCGTCTCGCGCGGCTCGAAGTCGATCTCGACCGTCGTGCTGTACCCGCCCGAGTCGGCTTTCCACTGAAAAACGAATCGCTCCGGACGCTTTGCTTCGACTACCGGCCCACCGTTCTCTCCGGTGTATTCGAACGGCCCCCAATTCTTCCAGCGAAACTGGATGCGGCCGCCGGGCCTGGCCTGGACCGACGCTCCCTCGGTGAACCACCCGTCGAGGCCGTCCGACGTCGCAAGAGCGTCATAGACGCGCGCCGGCGTGGCCCGCACCAGGAGGCCGAAATTTACTTTTCGCTCGGTCATGATTGCACCTCGAACTTTCGCCGCCGGTGTCGCAAACCTGCGGACTTCTACCGCGAGTAGTGCAACAGCAGCCACGTCAGGTACACGATGATGACGACAATCACCGCCATCGCCACGGGCACAAAGCGGCGCACGAGGCTGATGAGCTTGGCGCTCTTATCCTGGATGGCTTCCGCACGGTCCTGAATCTTCGCCGCTTTTTCGTACTGCTTCAAGACGAGTTGATACTGCTCTTTCTGTAAAGCCAGCGCTTCCGCCTGACGATCGAGCTGAACCTTCTGATTGTCCCGAACTTCTTCGAGGAGCCGCGCGATGCGTTCCAGCTTATCAGTGTCGTTCAAAGATACCCTCCGTCACTCGCGCCTTCCCCTGGCGCGCGGTCCCGGCCAACCGTCATCCCGATCCCGCGAAGCGGGAGGGTAGCGCATACATCGCGTTCTGTGCGATGTGGGCGGAAAACTCGCATTAGACCGCTGGATGATGGGGGAGTCAAGTGGAGAAACAGTTTACAGGTCAGAGTTGAAAGTTGAGAGTCAGGCGTTGCTTGCCACTTGTCACTTGTCACTCGCCGCTCGCTCGACGCTGGCGACTGACAGCTACTCGAACGAGGTGTATACTCCCGACCATTGGGGGTGCAGGGTCATGATTTCGCGACGACGTTTTTTGGGTGGAATGTGCGCGGGGGCGGTGGTGCGGCCGGCGGCAGGCGCGACGCATCAAACGCTCACGCTGCGCACGCACGAATGGTTTGGCGACCGGCTGGAGGAATTCAAGTTCCCCGCCACGTGGCACATCTCCGTGCAGCACATGAAGGGCTACCAGACCGCGCCGCTCGAAGCCGCGGATATCGCACGCGCCGTGCAGACGCCATTCGGCACCAAACCCTTGCGCGAAATTGCCGCGGGGAAAAAGACCGCCGCCATCGGTTTCGACGACCTGACGCGCCCCACGCCCACCTCTGAAGTCGTTCCGCACGTCATCGCCGAGCTGCGCGCGGCGGGCATTCTCGACGAAAACATTCTCTTCGTCACCGCCTACGGCGCGCACTACCAGATGAACGGCCAGGAAGTGGAGAAGAAGCTGGGCGATGAGGCCGTCCGCCGCCATCCCTGGATCAATCACAACGTCTGGGAAAACCTGGTCGAGCTGGGCGGCACGCGCGCGGGCAATCAGATATTAGTCAATACCTATTACCATAAGGCCGATGTGAGAATTACTCTGAGCGGTCTGAAGGCGCACGGCACGCCCGGCTACGGCGGTGGGCCCAAGGCCGTCCTGCCCGGCCTCTCGGGGATGAAGAGCATCCGCTACATGCACGAGGAGATCAAACGCGCGCCCCGGCCCGAGAAAGACGCGGACGGGATTCCGATTTTCCGCGTCTGGGAGAACGAGCAGCGCCAGGACATGATTGAGGCGGCGCGGCGCGTGGGCGTCGATTTCAGCGTGCAGATGGTCTACAACCAGGACCGGCGGTTGGTGCGCGTCGAGGCCGGCGACGTGGTCGAAGCGCACCACCGCGCGGCGCGCTTCGCGGTCAACCACCTCGCGACCGAGTACGCGCGCGACGCCGATATTGTGGTCGTCAACGCCTATCCCAAAGGCTCGCAACTGCACGAGCACTTTGGCTGGGGCGCGCGCGGATTGAAAGACGGCGGGAGCATCGTGGTTATCAATCAGAATCCCATGGGCGAGTTCGCGTGGCACTACCTCGATGAGGAACAGTTTAATCGCGGTGGCTCATACTTTGAACAGCGGGCCGCGCGCAAGCGGCGGTTTCCCCAGGCTCGGCAAGTGCTGCTCTATTCGCAGTACCTCCAAGCCCGCGAACTCGATAACCCCTACTTCCCGCCCGAGGCCGCGGGGCTACGCGCGTGGGACGAGGTCCTGGAGCGGCTGACCCGCGAACACAAAGGCGACGCCGAGGTCGCCGTCTACCCCTATGCCGGCATCCAGCACGGCATCGCCAAGCTCGATCTGCCTGACAACGCTTAGCGCTCTACCTGGCTTTTGGCACAGAAACCCCTCAAGCCCTCCTCTATGCAGACTTGATGACCTGCGTCATAAACCGCAGCAGGCAGGAATGGGCCGATGTTCCCTGGCGCTCTCCGCGCTGTAACAGTCACCCTTTCAAGCATTTAGCGCGTCCCTGGCCGAACCGTCCGACAATCCCCGCGTGGTGACTCATGTGCAAGCCCCAGAACAAGTTGGCGGACGCGCCATGAATCAGCAGAAACTCCGAAAGCTTCGCCGAGCCTCGCAAATCCTGTTCCTGGGACTTTTCTTTCTCCACCTCTTCAAGACGGAGTTTCGCGGGTCGTTGCACTCGGCGCCGGGCGACATCCGCCTGCCCATACCTTACCCGGCGATTTTCCTCCAATCCGATCCGCTAATCGCCATCTCGAACGCGCTCTCCAGCCACGCTCTCTATCACGGACTGCTTTGGAGCCTCACCATCTTGATTCCGACTTTCATTCTGGGGCGGTTTTTCTGCGGATGGATTTGCCCGCTCGGCACGCTCAACCATTTCTTCAGCAGTTGGAAATCCGAGCGCAAGCGCGGCCCGGAGCGTCTCGAGCGCAACCGCTACAAGCGCTGGCAGGCGCTCAAGTATTACGTCCTAATTGCCGTGCTGGTCGCGGCGCTGCTCGGGAGTGGGATTGTGGGCATCTTCGATCCCATCTCGCTGCTCATCCGCTCGCTGACGCTGTCCGTTCTGCCGGGTTTGAACCTCGCCTTCAACGCGCTATTCGACGCGCTCTATCGGACCCAAGTGAGCGCCCTTCAGCTTCTCGGCGAAGGGCTCCGAATTCTATTCAGCCAGATTTTACTGAGCTTCAAGCAGCCCTATTTCCGCCAGGGCTTTTTGCTGGGTTTGATCTTTCTGTCTATCATGGCGCTCAATCTGCGCATCACGCGTTTCTGGTGCCGGGCGCTGTGCCCGCTTGGGGCGCTGCTGGGGGTGCTTTCGAGGTGGTCGATCCTGGGGCTCGAAAAACATCCCAGCCATTGCGAAGACTGCAATCGCTGCCTGCTCGATTGCCAGGGTGGCGACGATCCCATTCCCGGCGCCAAGTGGCGCAAAGCCGAATGCCATCTCTGCTTCAACTGCGTCGGCGACTGTCCCGAGAGTGGCATCAAGTTCAAGTTCTTCCCCGACACGCCGACGACAATTGAGGCACCCGACCTGAAGCGCCGCAAGGCCTTCGCGAGCGTCGCGGCGGGGGCGGCGGCGCTGCCACTGTTGCGGAGCACAACGGGATTGGCAGTGGAGCGCCACGAACGATTGATTCGCCCGCCCGGCTCGCTCGACGAAAACCATTTCCTCGATCGTTGCGTTCGCTGCGGCGAGTGCATGAAGGTCTGCCCCAACAACGCGCTGCACCCCACGCTTGTCGAGGCAGGGCTAGAAGGCCTCTGGACGCCGGTGCTCGTCCCGCGCGTCGGCTACTGCGAGCCGAGTTGCGTGCTCTGCGGCCAGGTCTGTCCCACGGGGGCCATCTGGGAGATCACTTCGACCGAGAAGGCTTGGGCTGGCAATAGTGCCGACAAGAATGCCAAGCCGATTCGGGTGGGGACCGCGTTTTACGATCGCGGCCGGTGCCTGCCTTGGGCCTTGGCTACCGAATGTATTGTGTGCGAGGAGTGGTGTCCGACGTCTCCGAAGGCCATTTATCTCCGTCCTGCCGAGGTCTTCGACGCGCAAGCCAACGCCAAGCAAGTCCGGCAGCCTTACATCGATCCCGAACGCTGCGTAGGTTGCGGCGCTTGCGAGTTCGCCTGCCCCGTCCAGGACCGTCCGGCGGTTTACGTCACCAGCATCGGTGAGACACGGTCGAAGACGAATCAGATCATTCTGAAAAGGCCGAAGAGGGCGGCGTCATGAGAAGAACGGGACTCGGGACTCGGGACTCGGGACTCGGGATTCGGGGCTCGGGGTTCGCGACGACGATCGTCATCTTGACTCTCTTCTCTGCCTGCAATTCCAAGTCTGTCTCGAAGGCCAGGGAACCACTTCCTTTGTCGGGAGAAGTTGCTGGTTGGGAGAAGTCCGGCGAGACGCGAGTCTTCCCCGCCGCGAATCTGTGGGAGTACATCGACGGGGACGCCGAGAAGTATCTGCAGGCGGGCGTGGAGAGGACATTGACGGCGGATTACCGCTATCAAAACAAGATCGAGGCTGTGGCAGATATCTACGTCATGAAAACACCTGAGGGGGCGCGGAAGATCTTCGAATCCGAGTCGGGCGCCGGCAGCCAGCGCATCCAGCTCGGCGACGACGCGCGGTTGTTCCCCGCCACCTTGAGTTTCAGGAAGGGTCCATACTTCGTGCGACTGACCGCTTACCAGGAAGCTCCGGAAATCGGAGCGGCGCTGAGGGAACTCGGGCGCGCGATGGAGAGGAAGCTGGGTGCGGGAAGTTAGGTTCTAAGTTCTAGGTGCTAGGTGCTGGGGATTGGGGGGCTGGGGGCCGGGACTTGCCTGACCAGTGAAACTAGGACTGGCTACTTTCTCTTCGCTCTGTTCACTGTTCACTCTTCGGTATCTGGTGCTCACGAAGTTTCAAAAGGAGGTAACTGATCATGGCGAAATCAAATGGTATCCGTCGCCGTGAATTCCTTGTGACGACGGCCAGCGTGATGGCGGGGGCCGTCAGTTCTGCCTGCCGGGCCGCAACGCCCGCCGAAATCGAACAGGCGGCGGCGAAAGTCGGGCCGCTGCCCCGCCGCAAGCTGGGCGGCACGGGCCGCGAGATCACGGTGCTGGCCGGCGCGGCGACGTGGAGCTCGGACGCCGTCGAAGCCGGCATCCGCTGCGGCATCAACTTCTGGCACAAGGCGGACGAGTGGGACCGGGGTAACGTCCCGCCGGCCATCCTGAAAAACCGCGAGGCGCACTATTGCCAGGTCTGTGTGGACCGCGTGCGCGGGAACCACGAGACCGGCGCCATCGACGAAGAAGCGCATTACCAGCTGGTGAAGCAAATGCTCCAGCAGACCGGATTGCGCTATTTTGATGACATGCAATTCCACTTCGGATATCACAGCGTCAATGAACTGAAGGGCGACCGGGGATTCGTTCGTGCCTTCGAGCGCCTGAAGAAAGAAGGCCTGGTCCGCCATCTGTGCCTTTCCCAGCACAGCTACAATGGCAATTCCAAGGTCCCGCGCGGCCAGAACAACGCCGAAATCCTCACCGCCGTCGCCGCGGACGGTGTGTATGAGCACGCGCAATTCTTCTATTCCTACGGTGAGACTGATTCGATCAACACCTTCCTCGGCGTGGCGCGCCGCAAGGGTTTCGGCACCATCGCCATGAAAACGACGCGCGGGGCGGGCCGCATGCGCCAGGACCGCGAGTTCATGAACGATTTCCCGGCGGGGACCACGCCCCACCACGCCCTGGCGCGCTGGCTGACGACGCGCACGGCGCTCGACTCCGCCATCATCCAGATCAACAACCTGGAACAATTCGTGGACACTTATTCCGGCGCCGGTCAAGCCCCGCGCGCGGCCGACGCCCAGGCCCTCGAGAAGATGGTGGCCTACGCCGACCGCGAGGTGTGCCGCTTGTGCAACGAGTGCATGAGTCACTGCACACAGGGCGTGCCGGTTGCCGACATCCTGCGTTACGAACGGTATGCCCGGGACTATGGTGAAGGATCCTGGGCTCGGCTGCTCTACGCCCGGCTGGATAAACAAGGCGACGCGTGTGTCGCCTGCGGAAATTGCCTTCCCCACTGCCCCCAGGAACTGCCTATCCCGGAAAAGCTCACGGCGGCGCATCGTCTTCTTGGGGGAAAGGGAGCTGGCGGGTAGGCAGTTGTGCGAGGCCTGGCACCTAGCGCCAGAGACTGCACCGGCGCAGAGAAGGATGCTCACGAAAGGGGCACACCTTCCCCCGCTTTCCAAGCCGCATTGCGGCGCTGCCCGCTCATGCTGGAAAGGGTAGGACAACCGGCAGGACGCTCAGACAGTCGCGACGTTTACGGCGTGCCCGGACGCACGGACGTGGCCCGCGGGCCCTTCTCTCCGCGCTCCATCTCAAATTCGACGTTCTCCCCCTCTTTCAGACCGTCGAAGTTGAGCTGCTGAAGGCTGCTGCGATGGAAGAATATTTCCTGTCCGTCAGCGGACCGGATAAAGCCAAAGCCGCGGTCACGAACGACACGCTTGATTGTACCCTGCATAAGAAACCTCAGTCTGCGTAAAAGGGAACTCGTTCTCGGCAGGTCGGGGTTGCGAGCACCCACGGCCGGCGAAGAAACCTCCTACGCTGATGGCGCCAATCTACTCTCGTCAAATTCTTTTGTCAAAGGTCTCTTTACGACGCGGCAGCTAATTCGGAAGTGAAGGGGCGGGCCGGGATACTGACTTTTTGTCAGTCACGCGGTCAGCAGGAAGTTGGCGGCTCGAAGGATTGCACCGCCGCCTCAAGGCTGTCATACATTTCGAAGACCGTGCTGAGGCGCGTGATCTGCAGAAGGTCATGGACCCGCTTGGTCAGATGCAGAAGTTTCAGGTCTCCGCCATCCCGACGCGCTGACGTGTAACTCGCCACCAGCGTGGAGAGGCCGACGCTGTCGATATAGCTCACCTCTCCCAGGTTGAGGACGATGCGCGCGTGCCCGGCCCCCACCAGCCGCTTGATGCGCTCCCGCAGAGCTTCCGTCTCCTCACCCAGCGTGACACGGCCCCGCAAGTCCAACACCATCACTCCGCTGACCAACTTCTCCACCATGTAAAGGGCCATGAGAACACTCCCCCCGGCAGCTACGCCTCAAATCCACAACTGGATTGTGGTCGGAAGATGAAACAGAAAAGGCATCTTACCACGAGCCAAAGTAATTTTCGAGGAGCAACGCCGGTCGTGTAGGCCCGGGCTTCAGCCTGCCTGCGGTAGGCAGGCCCGGCATGTGCCGCCCTGAAGGGCGGCGCTACGGGTGCGGTGCCGATCAGGTCTAATGCTCCGGATGCGTGCAGCCCAGGAATTCAGGGAGGAAGTCGCGTCCCTGGTATCCCAAAACGTCAATCAAACCCACCTTGGAAGTGTAGAAGCCCCCGACCGTCATGCCCTTGGCCAGTCGGTAGAAGGAATAGGCAGGATGGCGGGCCGAGGGGTCCCTTTCAGGCAGGCTGGCTTCGAGCAGCAGGTTTTCCTGCTCCGGTAGGGCGAGTTTGGCGAACGGCTGAGCGTGTTTTTGTTGGCTCAACTGGTCGAGCAGCGCGAGTCCCGTCGTCCATTCTTTCTGCAAGTCCGGCCTAAACTCCGCCGCAGAAAAAACCACGAAATCGATGTATTCCGCCACGCGGGCTTCCCTGGCGCCGGGCTGGTCGTCCGTTGGGATGATGAGCTCCGTGAGCGACTCGATCGCCTTGAACTGCTCCGGTGAGAAGAATTTCGGTGTGTAAGTTTCGGCAGACTCGGGACCGGCAGGAGCGCCGTGATGGTGGGTAGGTGCTTTACCCGACCGAGGCCTGCCGCTCATTTCTTCGGCCCGCGCGGAGGGCATCCAGCCCGCCAGGAACTCGCGACCCCCGGCGGTGGTCACGAGCATGCCGAGATATTTCAGCGCGGTGCGACGTGAATTGAGTCCGTCCGTCATTCGAAAGCCTTCAAATGTTTCATACATGTCATCCTGAGCGAAGCGAAGGATCTGCTTTTTTCTGATCGCTTGGGACTACTGCAGATGCTTCGCTGCGCTCAGCATGACATGCCCCCCCGCGGGTGTACCGCGAATTCACGTAGCAGCGCACTAGACAACCCCCCTTCTCAATTCCTCCGCCAAGTGATCGCACGCCCGATACGCCAGCGCCATGATGGTGTACGTGATCTGCTTTTCGGGGTGCGTGACGAAGCCGGCCGCGTCGACCACCAGCAGATTCTTTACGTCGTGGCAGCGGTTCCATTGGTCGAGCACGGAGTTGCGCGCGTCGTCGCCCATGCGCGCGCCTCCCGCCTCGTGCGTGACGCTGCCGAGGGGATAGGGCGTCCCTTTCTTATAAGGCAGAATCTCGGCTCCGGCAGCGCGCAGGATTCTCTCGATCTCCGCGTACATCTCGTCGAGGATGGCGAAGGAATGGTCGTATTCGGCGTTGGTGTGGAAGCGCACCTGGGGAATCCCGTAGCGGTCCTTGAGTCCGCCGGAATCAATTTCGACGAAGTTCCAGTCGAACGCCAGACCCTCGCCATATCCACCCATAGAGAATCCCGCCGGATAAAGTTCTTTGATGCGCTTCTTGTAGGCCGAGCCGAAACCTGGGAGTTCGGCGCCCGGGCCCGGACCCGCTCCGCAGCCTGTGTAGAAATCGAGCCGCCACCCGCGTAGATACTTCTTCTTGTCTCCATGACCATAGTTGTAGCGTGGGATGTAGATGGAGGATTCGCCCGGACCGTCGTCGTTCGAGCTGGGCCGACCGGCAAGATGCGGGAAGAATCCCGTGATATCGCTGAACGCCACGTGCTCGGCCAGGTAGCGCCCCAGAGTGCCGCTGGAATTGGCAAGGCCTTGCGGGTGATCGCGATCTTTGGAGTTGAAGAGGATGCGGATGGATTCGATCATCGAGGCCGCAAGAACAACCGCCTTGCCCTGAGCCTCGTATTCCTGCCGGTTGTTCGCGTCAATGTACGTCACGCCGCGAGCTTTGCCGGTCGCGCGGTCCATCAGCACCGTGTGCGCGACGGCGTTCGGCCGGAGCGTGAAGTTCTTCAGCTTCACCAGCCGAGGAATGAGCACGTCCACGGAACTGTAGCGCGAAGCCGTGTCGCAGCCGTAATTGCAGGCCCCGCAGAAGTGGCATTTGGGGCGGCCGTCGTAATCCGTGCTGAGCACGGCGAGCGGCTTGGGCAGGACCTTGATTCCCAGTTTCTCCGCGCCTTTCTTGATGAGCCACTCACCGCAGCGGGCGCGAAACGGGGGCAGGAGATGTTTTCCGGTGGGAGTGTTCGGCACTTCCTCCGCGCCGCCCGCCACACCAATCAACTTTTCAACTTGGTCGTAGTAAGGCGCGACGTCATCGTAAGTGATCGGCCAGTCTTCCCCGAAGCCGTCCTGCAAGCTCTTGGCTTTGAAATCCAGCGGGCCGAAGCGGTCGCAGCCGCGTCCCCAAAGATTCGTTCGGCCACCCACGGCGCGCAGGCGCGTCCAGGTAAACTTCGCGCCCGGCGCCAGAGCGTAAGGGTCCTCCTTGGGAATGGTGTAAAGCTTGTCGGTCCATGCTTTGATCTTCCATTCCATCCCCTGCGGGAGTTCCCCGTATTGCCCGGGCTTGCCATTGCCACGATAGGGCCAGTCGAAAGGCATCTTGTGGGGTTGGAAATCGATCGAGGGATCGATCATGCGCCCGGCTTCGATGCAGAGCACGTTCAGCCCCTGTGTCGCCAGCACATGCGCGGCAATGCCTCCCGCGGCGCCCGAACCTACCACGATGACGTCATAAACAGGTTGGGAACTCAAAGCCTCTCCCTGCCAAAACGGGCGGCAATCATATCATTGCCCACCCGATTTCTTTCCGCCTGATGGTGATGTAGCGCCGCCCGGAACTTGTCCCGATGGAATCGGGAGGGCGGCATCCGTCGGCTGACGGACCGGGCTAAAGCCCGGCGCTACGGAGCCAAAATCGTTTGGTAAGGCGTGTGGCCTCGCTGCGCGCCGCGTGCTAAACTCCCCGCATCCCCTAGCGGAGGTATGTCATGCCACACGATGGAGTCTCTCGACGCAGGTTTCTGCAAAACATGGCCGCAGGCTCGACGGGAGCCGCGCTCGGCGCCGTGCCCGCCGTCGCATCCGCCGCGAGCGCGGCAACGCCCGGGGCAGCGCCCTTCCCCATGACCGTGGAATCGTATCCCATCGCCGAGCCCGGCAAAGGCGCGGCGCTCGAACACCTGAAGATCGTGACCCAGGAGGAGGTCCCCGGCGAGTACCAGGATAAGGTTCGCGGCTACGCGCCGGGCGTGGAGCTCAGCTTCTCGAAATCGCCAGCCGACTTCCGCCGCGAGATTGAGAATGCCCAGGCCGTTTACGGCGACTTCTCGCGCGACGACCTGAAGGCGGCGAAGCAGCTCCGCTGGATTCAGTGGACGGCGGCGGGCGTCGAGCACATTCTCTATCCGGAACTAGTCGAAAGCCCCATCGTGCTCACCAACATGCAGCGCGTTTACGCGCCGTGCATCTCTGAGACGGCCATCGGCTTCATGCTGGCGCTCGCGCACGGAATCAACCGCTACACGCTGCAAACGCGCGAGCGGACGTGGAAGCCGCTCGACGGGTTGTTCGACATCAGCGGCATGACCGTGGGCATCGTCGGGCTGGGCGGCATCGGAACAGAAATCGCCCGCCGCGCGCATTTTGGTTTTGGGATGAAGCTTCTCGCCGTCGATCCCAAACCCATTCCCAAGCCCGACTTCGTCGCGGAACTGCACTCGGTCGAATGGCTTCCGCAGATGGCCGGGCAGGTTGACTTCCTGGTTTGCTCCGCGCCGCACACGCCCGTCTCGGAAGGCATGTTCAACGAGGCGGTCTTCCGCGCCATGAAGAAGAGCGCCTTCTTCATCAACATGTCACGTGGGAAATTGGTGGATACGCCGGCGCTCGTGCGCGCCCTCAAGGAAGGCTGGATCTCGGGCGCCGGGCTCGACGTGGCTTACAAGGAACCGCTGCCCGCGGATGAGCCGCTCTGGACTGCGGGCAACGTCATTATCACCTGCCACACCTCCGGCTGGACACCACGCACCACCGAGCGCCAAATGGCCATCTTCACCGAAAACGTCCGCCGGTATGTCGCCGGCCTGCCGCTCCTCAACGTGGTGGACAAGCGGCGGGGGTACTAGCAGTATCGTGGCTATTGACGCGGCGCACTCGGATCGCACACATCGTGGCGGGCGCAATGTATGCGCCACCCCCGAAAAAACATCTTGACTCTAGAGTGTA
>Ga0315281_10012849_pt1 | contig 11372 bp, 10 predicted proteins | sample YL17G07_0_MG_FD_204540 | JGI IMG/M metagenome (GOLD analysis project Ga0315281, IMG submission 204540) | Sediment microbial communities from Yellowstone Lake, YNP, Wyoming, USA - YL17G07_0 | ecosystem: Environmental > Aquatic > Freshwater > Lake > Sediment | place: USA: Wyoming | collected... | reverse complement strand
AGGAATCCTCCGGAAACCTGTGGATCGAGCGGCCCGGCAAGTTTCGCTGGACCTACAACGTGCCCTATGTGCAGCACATTATCGGTGACGGCAAGCAGGTGTGGATGTATGACGTCGAGCTCAAGCAGGCGGCGGTGCGGCCGATGCAAGGCGCGCTGGGCGCGACCCCGGCGATCCTGCTTTCCGGCAAGGGCGCGTTGGAAGGCATTTTCGCCATCAAGGATCTCGGCAATCAAGGTGCGCTGGATTGGGTGCAGCTGACACCGAAGAAAAGCGACGGCGGATTCGAGAAGATACGTATAGGATTCGAGAAGGGCGCGATTCGCACACTGGAGATGGTCGATGGCTTTGGCCAGACTACGCGTGTGACCCTGCGCGATGCACAGGAAAATCCGCAGATCAGCGCAGACAAGTTCAGCTTCAAGCCGCCCGTCGGTGTGGACGTGATTACGGAATGAAACCGGCCATGAAAACCGTCGCACAGACCGGTGGTGATGCGCTCAGCGCGCAGCCGCTGGCTGATCGTATGCGGCCGACGCGGCTTGAGGAGATTACCGGTCAGGCGCATCTGCTTGCACCCGGCAAGCCGCTGCGGCGCGTGGTCGAGGCGGGCGTGTTGCATTCGATGATTCTGTGGGGCCCGCCGGGCAGCGGCAAAACCACACTGGCGCGCATTGTCGCCGGTCATCTGGGCGCGCATTTTCTGAGTCTGTCCGCCGTGTTCTCGGGCGTGAAGGAAATACGCGCCGCGGTCGATGAGGCCAAGCGCGTGAGGGTCGAGCAGGGGAGGCCCACCGTGCTGTTCGTGGACGAGGTGCACCGTTTCAACAAGGCGCAACAGGATGGCTTTCTGCCTTACGTTGAGGACGGCACGCTGACTTTCATCGGCGCCACCACCGAAAACCCATCATTCGAACTCAACAAGGCGCTGCTGTCGCGCGCCAGGGTGTATGTGCTCAAGGCCTTGCAGGCCGAAGATATCCGTCAGCTCATCGACCGCGCACTGGGCGATACCGAACACGGTCTGGGCAGCCTGCATCTCGACATGCCCGACGCCTTGCGCGACCTGCTCAGCCGCGCCGCCGACGGCGACGCGCGCCGCGGCCTCAACCTGCTGGAACTGGCAGCCGACCTGGCCGAATTACAAAATGGCCGGTTGACCGTGACTGAGGCCATTGTCCAGGAATTGATCACTGGTGGTGTGCGCCGCTTCGACAAACAGGGCGAGGCGTTCTACGACCAGATTTCGGCACTGCACAAATCGGTGCGTGGCTCATCACCGGACGGCGCGCTCTACTGGTACGCGCGCATGCTGGATGGCGGCTGCGACCCGCTCTATATCGCACGCCGTGTGGTGCGCATGGCCAGCGAGGATATCGGTAACGCTGACCCGCGTGCCTTGACGCTCGCACTAGAAGCCTGGGACGTGCAGGAACGTCTGGGCAGCCCGGAGGGCGAACTCGCCATTGCCCAGGCCGTGGTGTATCTGGCGGTCGCGCCGAAGAGCAATGCCGTGTACACCGCCTTCAATGCCGTCATGCTGGATGTTAAAAGCGAAGGCTCGCTGGAGGTGCCGGTGCACCTGCGCAATGCGCCCACCAAGCTGATGAAAGAGCTCGGCTACGGCAAGGCCTATCGTTATGCACACGATGAGCCAGATGCCTACGCTGCCGGTGAAACCTATTTGCCGGACGAAATTGGTGAACGGCGTTACTACCGGCCAGTGGCGCGCGGACTGGAAACGAAAATAGCGGAACGGCTCGCCTGGTTCCGCGAACTCGACCAGCAGGCCAAAAAGAAATGATTCAGGTTCTGGTGATTGCCGCGGGTGGTGCGCTTGGCAGTGTTATGCGCTACGGACTGTCTCTGTGGGTGCACAGTTTCGCAGGGCGTACATTTCCCTATGGGACGCTCGCCGTGAATGTGCTCGGCAGTCTGGCCATGGGCTTCCTGTTTGTGCTGCTGGTGGAGCGCATGGGCGAGAGCGCATTGTGGCGCGCCGGTTTGCTGATTGGTGTGCTCGGCGGCTTCACCACGTTCTCATCATTCTCTATTGAAACCTTTAACCTGATCGAGCAAGGCGCGCTGGTTAAGGCAGCCGGCAACATGGCTGCCAGCCTGTTCCTGTGCCTCGGTGCCACCTGGCTCGGCGTACTGTTTGCGAGGCAAATCTAATGATCAAGACGAACGAGCAGAGCGAGTAGGGCTACCCTTATGAAACACAGCGACGTGACCGTGGTGCGTATCTATCTCACGGAAGGTGAAAAGCTGATGAAGACACTGCTGGCGAGGTTGCACGACGAGGAAAAGGTCCGGGGCGTTACAGTGTTTCGCGGTATCAGCGGCTTCGGACGTTCCGGTGTGGTGCACTCCACGGCGCTGCTCGATTTGTCGCTAGACCTGCCCGTCGTGATTGAGTTCTTTGATGTACCCGACAAGGTGCGTCACATATTGAATCATCTGAAAACACTGCTTCCGCCAGGACATGTCCTGTCCTGGCCGGCACAGGTCAACGAAGGCTAACGACATGCTAGATCCGAAACTGCTCCGTACCGACCTCGAAAAAACCGCTCAACAGCTTGCGCGTCGTGGTTTTGTGCTGGACGTGCAGTCCATCACCAGCCTGGAAGAGAAACGAAAACAGGTACAGGTACAAACCCAGCAATACCAGAACGAACGCAATACAAAATCCAAGGCGATTGGCCAGGCCAAGGCGCGTGGTGAAGACACGCAGCCATTGATGGACGAGGTGTCCAGCATTGCGGCGGCGCTCAAGCAGGCCGAGACAGATCTTGAGAAGCTGCAGAATGACCTGACGACCATCACCCTCGGGATACCCAACATTCCGCATGCCAGCGTACCGGATGGCAAGGACGAACGCGACAATCAGGAAGTGCGTCGCTGGGGCGAACCAAAGAAGCTGGATTTTGTGCCGATGGATCATGTCGATCTCGGTGCCGGCCTCGGCCTCATGGACTTCGAAGTGGCGGCCAAGATTTCCGGCGCGCGCTTCGTGGTGCTGCAGGGGGCGCTCGCGCAGCTGCATCGTGCGCTCATCCAGTTCATGCTCGACCTGCACACGCGCGAGCATGGTTATACCGAGACCTATGTTCCGTATCTGGTGAATGCCGACAGCATGCGCGGCACAGGTCAGTTGCCCAAGTTCGAGGCGGAGTTGTTTGCGGTGCGCAGCGAACAGGGCTTCTATCTGATACCCACGGCCGAGGTACCGGTAACCAACCTGGCACGCGATACCATTACTGAGGCCACGAAACTGCCGCGCAAGCACGTCTGTCACACGCCGTGTTTTCGCAGTGAGGCTGGATCGTACGGTAAGGACACGCGCGGCATGATCCGCCAGCACCAGTTCGAAAAAGTTGAGTTAGTGCAGTTCGTGCGCCCACAGGATTCGTTGCAGGCACTGGAGGAGCTCACCGGTCACGCCGAGAAAGTTCTGCAACTGCTCGAATTGCCATATCGTGTTATGGCCCTGTGCGCCGGTGACATTGGCTTCTCCGCCGCCAAGACCTACGATCTTGAAGTGTGGTTGCCGGGTCAGCAGAAGTATCGCGAGATTTCCTCGTGCAGCAACTTCGAGGATTTTCAGGCGCGCCGCATGCAGGCGCGCTGGCGTAACCCGGAAACCGGCAAGCCGGAACTGCTGCACACCCTCAATGGCTCGGGCCTGGCCGTTGGGCGCACCCTGGTGGCGATACTGGAGAATTATCAGGAAAAGGACGGCAGTATCACGCTGCCGGCGGTATTACGGCCCTATCTCGGGGGTCGGAAGCGCATATTGCCAGAGTGAAACTGATGCTGGTCAAGTCAGCGCCCTGCGACTTGGCCTATATTGATAAACAATTGTAACGGTTGTTAATAAGCCAGAGCTATGTGCCGGGACTGGCGCCTAGCGAATCAGGGCAGGGAGCGGAGCATCAGGGGTGCAAACGTGCGACCAGGGTCTCAACTGGCTACTGTCGTCGTATTCATGACCTGGAGTTTCATATTGCCAGGCTGGGCTGGCCTTGTTCCGGACAGGATTGAGTCCACCTATGCCGAGCACACACGTGGCGTGGAGCTGGCACGTGCAGGGCGGTACGATGAAGGTCTGGCTGTGCTCCTGACACTGTTGCAACGTTTCCCCGACAATTACCCGCTGCAGCGCGATGTCGTGCTTATTAGTGCCTGGAAAGGTGATTGTACCGGCGCCCTGCAACGCTTTGAGCGCCTGCGTCATCACCCTGATCCGGAACCGTATTTGATCGTGGCGGTCACAGATTGCCTGCTGGGTGCGAATCGTCCGCTGGAAGCGTATCGTTTGGCACGTCGCGCACAGGAGCGCCATCCCGAGGACCCAGGCCTGCGTGACGTCTTTCTCAAGGCCGATTTTGTGCTGCGCGTAGATCAAAACCTCGACGAAGAGCGGCCGGCCATGGAGGCCACACTGCAATATGACAGCGTCGACCAGGGGCTGACCGAATGGGTCGGACGCGTCGAAGGCAGTGCGCGCGTGGCAGAGGCCACGCGTCTCTATGCACGCTATCGTTTTACCCGATCGACTGAATCCCAGTATCGCCGTGGTGACCAGGACCGGGTCGGCGTGGGTGTGCGTTATCGTTTTGACGAGCAGTTTCTGTTTGATCAGGAGTTTTCCGCGGACATCTCCGCATCCGGTCAGGGTGGCTCTACCAGTCGTGTGCTGTATACGCCGCGTGATGCCTGGCAGATCACGGCTGCCTATGCCACGTTCGCGGAGGCCATTCCGTTGCGCGCTCGGGCCGCCGGCATCGAAGCCAGTCAGACTTCCGTTGAGGCCGCCTACGAACGTCGTGACTACCGCTGGGAAGGTTTGGCCAGCTTCAACTATTACGACTTCAGCGACAGCAATCAGCGCAATGCCTTGTATGCCACGGCCGGCTACGCGTATGAGCTGCGCGCACAGCGCGAGCAACGTCTGTTCCTGGAATGGTCACGGTCGCGTAACAGTCTGGATGGCGCTGTGTATTACAACCCCGCGCAGGACAGCAGCCTCGGCCTCGTGCAGCGCACCGATTTCGTTTACGACTCGCCCTACCGACGGCATGTGGACCACCTGTGGCTGGGCGTCAATGCGTATAGCCAGGAGGGTTATGGTATACATGGACGTTGGTCGCTGCGCTATGAGCAGGATTATGAATTCGACGAAAGACGTGCGCTGGCGTTTGGTGCCGGTGTAGCGTGGAATATATACGACGGCAAATACGAAACCGAGGCGCGTGCCTATATTCACTACCGGCAGAGGTTCTGAGCTATGCAGCCACTTCTGGTGCTGATCGGAAGTTTGTTTCTATGTGGAACAGCGCTGGCGGTGCAGGTGCCGGTGCTCGTGTACCACGATATCCGCGACCAGCCGGGTGCGGATGAATATGTGGTTTCCACACAGGCATTCCGCGAACAAATGGCATTCCTGAAACAGCAGGGCTACCAGCCAGTGAGCCTGGCGCGCTACGCTGATGCCGCCGCCGGCAAGTCCAAGCTGCCGGAGAAACCGATTGTGCTCAGCTTCGATGACGGACTGGTCAGCTTTCGTGATATTGCTGTGCCGGTACTGGCAGAGTACAGTTTTCCGGCAGTCTTGAGCGTGGTCACCGGCTGGGTGGACGGGAATCAGGTACCCGATGATTACCGTGGACGGCTGTTGACCTGGGAACAGCTGCGCTCCCTCAGTCGTTCGCCATTGGTCGAGGTTCTTTCGCACACCGACAATCTGCATCATGGCGTCCTCGCCAACCCGCAAGGGAACCTGACGCCAGCCACGATTACGCGCCGCTATGATGTGCAGGCAAGGCGCTACGAATCGGAGACGGATTACCGCAAACGCATCCGTGCCGATCTGACCCACTCGGCGCAACGCCTGCTCACGGAGCTTGGCAAGAGCCCGCCAGGCATCGCCTGGCCATATGGTGATTACAACCAGGTACTTGCCGAGGAGGCTGCTGCCTTGGGTTTTAAATATCAGCTGACTCTGGACAAGGAGCCAGCACGCACTGAACAATTCCCGCGTATCAACCGTGTGGCACTGCGTGCCGTGCGCACTATTGCCGCATTCGAGAGCACTCTGAGTTTCGAGCGTGCGCACCAGCCGCTGCGTATTCTGGAGATCGAACTCGATGCGATGGCCAATTCCAGGGCGGCCGATCAGGAACAGTGGCTGTCGGCCTTGCTGGGACGGGCACGGCTTTCGCGTGCAAATGTTGCACTGGTCAACCCGTTTACGCGTGATGGTGCAGAGGCATTCTTCCAGAATGGGTCTGTACCTGTACGTGCCGAAGTCTTGCACCGTGTTCTGCACCAGTTGCGCACGCGCGCCGGAATTGATTACCTGCTATTACGTATTACAGCTGTACCTGCCGTGACGGAGGCTGCAGCAGAACTGGCGCGCCGCCATCCTTACGATGGGGTGCTGCTTGCGGCCAACATCAGCAAAGCGGACGCGGCGATACTCCAAAAGCAGTTCAGCTATCACCATCCCGGAACACAGTGCGGACAGGAGCAGGGCGCGGCCTGGCCGGTCTGCCAGGACTTCATGTTGGTATCGGTTGATTCGTTGGCACCTGCCCACTATTCAGCAATGGATGACAAAACAGCGTTGCCTGTCTATTACCTGCTACAGAATCGTCCCGACGCTGATGGCAGGCAGGTGGCGACTGCGTTGCACGACATGCGAGTCAGGGGAGCGAGGAATTATGGACTGCACGACGGACCATTTCTGGAAAACCCGGAATACCTGCGGCGGGTGGCCACAGAGCTGGCCGCGCACAGTCCTCCCGGGACGAGGTACTGACCATGCAGGTCATCTTTCTGTACGTATTCTTTTACCCGCTGTTCATGGCCTTCTTCTGGATGATCGGAGCGCTGCTGTTCTTCCTGCGGCATGAACGCAAACTGAAACAACCGCCGAAACTGGCGGAATACCCGTTTGTGTCGATACTCGTACCCTGTCATGACGAACAGGAAAATATTCGTGCCACCATCGAGCGACTGACCAACAACCGCTATCCAGACTTCGAGATCATTGCTATCGATGATGGCAGCACGGATCAGACCGGTGCGTTGCTCGAAGAGCTGGCGCAACAGTACGCACGCCTGCGCATAGTGACCCTGGAACGCAACTTCGGCAAGGCCATGGCTCTGCGGGCCGGGGTGCTGGCCAGTCGCGCCGAGTTCCTGATGTGCGTGGATGCTGATGCGCTGCTGGCCGAGGATGCGTTGTTGTGGATGATCCCGCATTTCCTGCAGGGCGCGCGTGTGGCCGCCGTTACCGGTAATCCGCGGGTGCTGAACAAGCGCGGGTTGCTGGCGCGTATCCAGATCGGTGAATTCGCCTCGATTATCGGCATGGTCAAACGCAGCCAGCGCGATCTTGGCCGGCTGTTCACGGTTTCCGGTGTGCATGTGTGTTTTCGCCGTCGCGCCTTGCACGATGTCGGCTATTGGTCGCCCAGGACCGTGACCGAGGACATCGATATCAGCTGGCGGCTGCAGATGCACTACTGGGACATCCGCTACGAGCCACACGCGCTCTCCTGGATCGTGGTGCCCGAGACCCTGCGTGGCCTCTGGCGCCAACGCCTGCGCTGGGCCTGCGGCGGTGTCGAGGCGGCACGCAAACATGTCTATCTGCTTGGCCGTTGGTCGGAGCGGCGTATGTGGCCGGTCTATGTTGAATATCTGCTAGGTGCCGCTTGGTGCTATGCCTGGTTGATCACAGTGATTCTGTTCCTCTGCACCTGGCTGTTAGTCGACATCTGGCCGGAAGAGTATGCAGTGCATAGCCTGTACCCGCACTGGACCGGTGTGGTACTGGCCATGACTTCGCTCCTGCAGTTCTCGGTCGGTCTCTATCTGGACAGTCACTACGAAAAGAAAATATTCCATAACCTGTACTGGGCTATCTGGTACCCGATGGTCTACTGGATGCTGTCAAGCATCACCACAGTCGTGGCGATTCCACAGGTATTGCTGAGGCGTGAACAGCAACATGCCCGTTGGCAGAGCCCGGAGCGAGGCACATTATGACGCATCGTTCAAATATAATAATATCCACGTGGCGCACAGCCGCAGAGTTTACCCTCACCACATTATTCTGGCTGGCCTGGATCTATCTGATCATGCCGCTGGTAAGCCTGTTGCTGTGGGGCCTGGGTGTGCGGCTGTTCGTGAACGAAATGTTTGTGCGCGGCGGCTACGAGGCGTTGATCGGCGAGCTGGGAAACTATAGCCTCGTTGTTCTCGCGATGCTGGTGGTGACACTTATCTGGGTGTATTGGAACCTGCGTCGTTATGGCAGACACGAGATGCGCACACAACAGCCTGCGCCGGTAAGCCTAGCGGAGATTACCAAGACTACAGGCCTGTCATCAGCTGCAATCAAGGCTATACGTACAAAGAAACGCATGCGGATCGATTACGATGGTGACGATCATCCTATTATCCGTACAGAAGACAATAGCTGAAGAAAAAATACCAATAAAGGCGTTCTCTGATAGTTTTTCAGAAGTGGATATTGATGCAATTATTTCTTAGAAGAATGGGCCTGGCCAGCATTACCAGGAAGGTCGTACACCGGGTCAAACAAGTCTCCAAACAAACTGTGAAGTACGAGGGTCTGCTCCTTCTGGCCCTTTGTTTTCATATCCTTCCAGGGGACGATATACAGAATCTGCGGGAACTCCTTGTTGCCCTTGATAACAATGGACTCGATCTCAACGCGCTCTTGCGCGGTCGCCAGCGTGGCGGTGGCGCCAAGTGCGAGCAATATTGCGATAGTTATGTCTCTCATTCTGTTCCCTTAGCAATCATTCTTTCCAGTTCAAGAACCCAGTCCGCGGTTTTCTTGTCCTGATTGTCGGTCAATTCCAGATAGCGCTTGTAGTGTCGAACAGCGACCTTGACGTCCTGATAGTACGTATCGCTCAACAGGGCGAGATTGTAATGCGCGATGGCGTAGTCTTCCTTGATGGCGAGGGCATGCCGATAGTCGTCTGCCGCCTTCTTGACGTTGCCCTTGGCCATTTCCACGTAGCCATGCACATTATAAACCTGCGGCATTTTCGGGTTTAGTTTTTGCGCTACGGCAAGGTTCTTTTCCGCGCTGACAAGATTCTTCTTCTTTAGGTCAATGAGCGCCAGGTTAATCCAGGGACCGGCAAACTCCGGTCTGGTTTTAATGATCAGTCTGAGCTCGGTTTCTGCCTGTTCAAGTTGCGAGTTATTGAGTGACGTGATGGCTTTACGGTATAACTCCGTTTCGGCGTCCGCCGATGCGCCCAGTACGCCCGTTTTACCGGAATCGGTGGAGGACGATTTCTGGGTCGATACCGACGTGCAGCCGGCCAGGACCAGCAACAGAAGGGGCAGGGCCTTAGTGTAGGACATTGATATATGGCTCCAGCATGACTTCACGGTTGTAGCGCGCCGGGTAGAGTTGTTTCAGCTGGCTGTAGCTCTTCTGTACCCATTCGTTGGAAATACCCTGCCTGATATGGGAAAGATTCTTTTCATAGAACTTGATGGCATTGTCATCAAACGGGAAGGCCTGATCTTCCAGAAGAATCTTGTATTGATCCAGGTCCGCTGCGTTCAGGTTTTTCGGCCGCTCTGAGTCCAGCAGCGCTGTGCTGAAAGAATGGTAAATATCCGCGATGGCGTAAGTCGCTTCCGTGGCCGTCTCCGGCAAACCATATGAGGCAGAGCGGCCATAGAGATTGAGCGCCTTCTGCAGAGCATCTTTTTTGCGCGCAAGGCTCTTGTTGAGTGGCAGGACCAGTTTGATCAATGAATACTGTGTGTTCTCCAGTCTGGCGAGATGCATGGCCGCGACGGAGCTGATGTAGTTGGTCCGGTCATTCTTCAGGTCGCTCGGTGTGCGTTTGTCAGCATCCAGAATATTGTTGCGCCACAGGCTTGCACGCGATTCATTCGGGACCTGATCATAGAGTTCGGTAAGCCGCTGCATCGACTCCATATATTGCGGGAAGGGACGCTGATAGGTTGCGGCATATTCCTCAAAGGCTTTAATGGCCGCCGGATAGTCCTTCTTGGACTCATACAGGCCGGCGGCCTTCCAGAGGGCGGCTATCTTGTAGTCGACGCTCTCATCGGTGCGCGATATTTTAATCAACTCGGAAGCGGCGGCCACATCCTGGTTGGTGTTCAAGTAGGCAACACTCAGTTTCTTGGAGACGTCATTACTTAGCTTGTGCGAGGGATAAAGTTGCTGAAATATGCCGATGAATTTAACGGTTTCGGGCCACTGTTTATTGTCAAAGGTCAGTGTAATGGCCTCGTAGAGTCCTGAAGCGGCTATATCCGAAGCAGGTGCCACATCTGCGATACGGGCAAAATGGCGCAGTGCTTCGGCAGCGTTGTTCTTCGCTTTGGCGATTGTGGCCTGGCTATAAATGGAGATGGCCAGGTTGTCGTTGATCTGCGTTCTGGTCTTCTGGTCCGGTTTGTAATGTTGCAGGATGGCCTGATAGGCAGTTTCGGCATCCTGGTAGCGCTCCAGCTTGAAGTAGGAGTGTGCCTTGATGTTGTGCAGATTATAGGTCCCGTCGGTGTAAGGTGCGTCTGAGTAAAGCTCGACCAGGTCGATAGCCTCCTTGTACATGTTCGCACGATAAGCCTCTTCTGCGGCACGCGTCATGACGGCAATGGACTGCGTGCTGCCAGGATAGAGCTGAACGTACAGGTGCGTGTAGTTTACCAGCTTCTTGATATCTTCCTTTTGCTGCGCGACATCGCCTCGCTCCTGGCGCAATTTGGTGACCATTAATATGGTTGCGTAGGCAGCGTCCTTGTTCACGATGATAGCGCCATCGTAGGCGGCATACTCATAATGAGTCAGCGCTTCCGCATAATTCTTGTGCTGGGACAAAAGTTCCGCAAACAGGAAATGCATGTTGTCCTTGCGCGAGTACGACTGATAATCCTTCAGGTAGCGCTCGTACCATGTTTTTGCCTTGGCAAAGACCGCTTCTTTCTTTCCGGACTGGTACTCTTTGTGATAGTGCGCGCTGGCCAGAACGATGTAATTACGGAGAGAGGAGACGACATTCTCACGCACGTCTTTTCCGAAACCGTTGGTTTTCCAGTAATTGCTCTGCGGTTGGTAGGCAACATAGAAATCCTCCAGCGAACGCACGAAGTTGCCGATGAATCCACTGGTCAACCAGATTCCGATAATCTTCGCGTCGGACTCAGCAAGGTGGTCGGACTGAGGATAGATTTTGGCGAACTGTTCCAGTGTGGCTGCCGCATCCGCATAACGCTGTTGCTCCAGATAGATGTCGCTGACGCGTGAATAAACCTGATAGGAGTATTTGAATTTC
>Ga0315281_10012847_pt1 | contig 11373 bp, 10 predicted proteins | sample YL17G07_0_MG_FD_204540 | JGI IMG/M metagenome (GOLD analysis project Ga0315281, IMG submission 204540) | Sediment microbial communities from Yellowstone Lake, YNP, Wyoming, USA - YL17G07_0 | ecosystem: Environmental > Aquatic > Freshwater > Lake > Sediment | place: USA: Wyoming | collected... | reverse complement strand
GAACGGAGCTAGGCGAGCACCGCGTCGCGGCATTCGATGTTGTGAAAATCCTTCAGCACCGGCTGCGGCGGCATGATCTGGCCGCGCGTGCGGAAGTGCCATTGCAGGTAGCCGATCCACAGCACCATCTCGGCGATCTCGGCGGCGCGCGGGTTGAGTTCGATGCCGAGCAACTGGTGTGGATCGACCGATACGCCCTGCAGTTCGAGACGGCCCTGCGTATCGCCGAGTTCGTCGAGCTGGTTCAGCACTTCGCCTTCAAGCCGTTTCAGGTGTTCGAGCGTCACGTACAGAAAGTTGCCGGAACCGCACGCCGGGTCGAGCACGCGCACTTCGCATAGATGCCTGAGAAAATCGCGCACCTGCTGCTGCGCCTCGGTGAGCTTGCCTTCGCCAGCCAGCACCAGTGCGGCGGCCTGCGCATTCTTCCAGTCTTCGCGCAGCGGCTCGACGATGGTCGGCAACACCAGTCGCTCGACGTAGGCCCGCGGCGTGTAATGCGCTCCGAGCGCGTGACGCTCCCTGGGGTCGAGCGCGCGTTCGAGCAGGGTGCCGAAGATGGCGGGCTCGACCTCGCGCCAATCGGCGCGCGCGGCGGCGAGCAGCAATTCGATCTGGTCGCGATCGAGCGCCAGCACCTGCGGGTTCTTGAACAGCTTGCCGTTGAAGCGCAGGACATCCGTGCGCATCGCCGCCGAGAATTCCCCGCGATCCATCGCGCGCCAGGCTTCACCCACCAGCGGCACGAACTGCGCGGGATTGTCCTTCAGGCTTTCGAGCAGATTGACGAACGCCCGTTTGGGCAGCAGCCCGACGTCCTCGGCGAACATCGAAAACAGGCAGCGGCTGAGAAAGCCCGCGACGACCTCCGGAGCGTGTCCGGACCCTTCGAGCACGCGGGCGACTGCCGCGAGCCGCTCGGCAACCTCGCGTGTGACCTTGGCGGATTGGCGGGTCGGATCGAGCGAGAGCGGGTCGAGCCATACAGCCTGCAGCCGCCGGCGGACGGCCTCGTCGCGCAGACTCGCCAGCGGGATGCGGTGCGAGCGCGGGTCGGGAAATGGCGTGTAGGTCGCGCCGGAGCGCGTGAATTCGGCGTAAAGCTCGATCACGTTGCCGACATCGACCACCAGCAGGAATGGCGGGCGGCCCTCGGTGGCGGGCAGCGCGCGGGCGTATTGCTCGGCCTGGCCGCGGGCGCGCAGCAGCGCGTCGTCGTAGCCCTTGCCCTCGGCCTGCTTGACCTTCTTCGCTTCGAGCACGAAGGTCGCGCGGCGGTAGCAGTCGATGAAGCCGGGCGATTCGCTGCCGTCACCATGGCGGAAGGTAATGCGGCGCTCAAATACGTATGCGTTGTCGCGCGTGTCCTCGCGCGCCGGATCGGGCGTGGGCAGTTCGAGCAGCGTGCAAAGCTCGTGCACGAACAACTGATAGTTGGCGCGCTCCGAGCCGCTGGCCGATTGCCAGCGGGTGATGAAGTGTTCGACCTCCGGGATGTCCGTGGTGATCGGCATGAGGCGGTGCCGGGTGTGTCAGGCAGGCTTGCGCGGTGAGGACATGATTGATAATACCGGAGTCGGGTGGCTTCCGATTGGGTTTCCCTTCAATCGGTTGCCGCATCGGGAATTGAATTTCGGCACATTCTGGGCCCTTATCGTCTCAACCAAAATAGACAATTCATCAACATTATTTTATGGAGATGGCCGTCCATTGTGCGCCGCAGGCATGCGCCGTTGTCAAATCGGACACAACACTAGCGACAGACCTACCGCATGCAGTTTCTTCTTTGTGCGCGTCTCGCGAGCTAGATCGAGCGCCAGGAATTCAACCTCGATACCGTTGGTCTCGGCTCCCCGCGGCGACAAATCGCGCCCGCTTCACCGAGCAAGACGTCTAGCCCCGGCAAATACATGCTCGGCAGAAAACGTGTCCAGTTTCCCGCGTTCGTACGCGGCAACCCGTTCCTCAATCTCCCGATCCCACGCAGCCTCGATTTCGGCAAGCGGCGCATCCCGAAGCGACTCAAGCAGTACATCGGCGAGCCGGGCGCGTTCTTCCGGCGATAGCGAGCGCGCATGCTGCTCAAGTTCCTTAAGCGTGATCGACATAACATACCCTCCGAAGATCGCTTTTCTTGGATTGTATTCGCTCTAGGTTCCGTCATTGCCAGTCATATAGTTCTGCAATCCTTTAACGGGGCCGCACCAAACAAGTTGGCAATTTGTGACTCGATCCTTACCAAAGGCGTCCCGGTAAGTGATTCTTCCCAGAATGTAAATTGCTTTCGTTCCGCCAATAATGGCAGCCACTTCTTCGGGGGTGCATTTTCTTCTGAAACTCCCCACGACGTTGGTTTTGCATTCGGGGCCAAGCATGTTTCTGCATCGCGGCTCTTCGTCAGGAGGGCTAGGGAACTTGGTTGCTGGGTAATCCTGAACGCTCACCCCCATCCAAGTAACCACATCGAAAGCCGGAGTCTTGCCGAAATTCTTAAGGTTGATAATGAACGTGGGCCAACTTGGGTCTTCGCGGGAATCAGCGCCCGTACTGGACTCGACGCAAACGTAAGCTCGCAATTCTCGCTCCGCCGTGTCTTCCATAATTTTCGCCGTGCGCTCGGCGGCGTCAACGGATTTCTTGGTGATTTCGAGCGAGTCCCGCATCTCTCTAGCTTGCCTCTCGGAAGTTTCCTTGGCGTCCTTTCCCAAGACTACGGTCGCGTTCCACAGTTTGCCGGTATAGAACGCCAGGACCAAGGTAATGAAAGCGAGCGCAGCGGTGGAGATCGTAAGTATTCGATCATCCGTCGCTTTATCCTGTTCGTGTGTTCTTTCTTCGTCGGTTTTTGTATGAGCGTGTTCGGATGGAAGTGTTTTGACGACAAGCGGCGCCTGCTCGGTGCCTCGTTGATCTGCGGAGGATATTGGTTGGCTCTTTTTGGCTTTGGCCTGTTGCTGCTGACTGCCTATCGGTGGAGTTGGGGCTTCTGGATTTAGCGCGCCAATTGCCAATGCCGATGACAATAGAATTACTACCGCGATCAAGGCTCGCATGGTTCGCAAGGCCGAATTGCTGTGCCGAAGACGTCGGGGTTGTTGCGATTGTTGTACCGGAACTCGAACTCGTTTACATAGAGCGGGAAATACTTTTTGCTGACTTTGTGGAACGTACGAATGATGCCGCGCTTGACCAGCGACCAGAACCCTTCGATGGTGTTGGTGTGAACCGCGCCGGTCACATACTCGCCGGAACTGTGCCACACCATGCCATGCGGGAAGCCCATCTCCTGGACACTGCCAACGGCTTGTTGGGATAGCTCGTCGCGCAGTTCAATCGGGAGGGACTCGTCAAGCAGGATGCGCATCGGGGACCAGTGCCTCCCGAGCTAACTCCAGCGCGGCAACGGCTTGCTCCCTTGCCACGGAAGGGAATGAGTGCAGGAACTGATCGAGGGAGTCGCCGGCTTCGAGGTAGTCGAACAGGTTCTTTACCGGAACGCGGGTGCCGTAAAACACGGGCACGCCTCCCTGAATCTCGGGGTCACAGTGAATAATCGGTTGCGCCATGAGCTATTCCTCCTGCTAACTTGCCTAATAATACCCCAGACGCTGTTTCTGGTAGCTGGCGGGTTTTGTGCATCAGGAAAGACAAATAGCGTCCCGGTCTGACCTACACCAGCGAGACAGAACTGGCTGGAGAAGCCCGTCTGGCGCGGCAAAGCGCCAAAATAGCATGCCTCTCGCCAATGTCTCCAAGCAGCGCGCCGATGCAGCGGCGCATTGTCATGCAACGAAGATCAACTTCGAGCCCGCAATCACCAGCACCGCCGCCAACAGAAGTTGAATGACGCGCGTGCGAAATTTCTTGCTGCCCAGATAGGAGCCGGCGAACCCGCCGACCACGGCTGCGACGACCAGCGCCCACGCAAATGAAGGGATCGGTTGCCCGCTGCTGAGGTAGCCCACAAACCCTGCAGTCGAATTCACCAGAATGAACAGGGCAGAAACAGCGGCGGCGGGCCGCGTGTGCGCCCATCGGCAAAACAGCAGAAGCGGCGTGAGAAAAATGCCGCCCCCGGTGCCGGTGAGGCCCGAAAACAGTCCGATGCCCGCGCCCAAACCGATCGCCAACGGCACCGCAGGTGGAGAAACGTGGGCGGGATCGCGATCCCGAAGCACCAGACCTGCGGCGGCGGACAGTAGAACGATTCCCACCAACGGCTTGAAAATACCCGGGGCCAAATTCACGTACCCGCCGAGGAAAGCCGCCGGTACGGAGAGCAGTGCAAACGGCCAGAACAAGCGCCAGGAAAAGTAGCCTGCTTTCCAGAATTGATAGGTGCCGATGCAGGCAACGAAGATATTGAGAATGAATGCAGTCGGCTTGATGGCCGACGCCGCGAATCCGAACAGGGCCAGCACCGCGATGTAGCCCGACGCGCCGGCATGCCCCACCGCCGAGTAGAGAAAGGCAATGGCGCCGATAGCCAGACAGACGAAAATGAGCGGATCGATGTCCATGCGGGTGCGAAAGGCTAACAATATCTACGGCTCGAAGGCGACACCGGGCGCAACCGTTCCAGGCGCCGCTCCCGGAAACGCCTTGAGCACGGCCTAATCTGCGTCCGCGAGCGGGACGACGATCACGGCCTGCCCTGCCGCCTGTAGCCGTCAATCTTCCGGTGCTCGACACGGGGCAGCAAGGCCGTGAACGCGTGCAGTCTTCCGGCATGAACCTCGGTGTCAACCCGCGGCGCGGCAAATCCGCTCTCAAGCCGCGCAAGAATTTCTCTGTTGAGACTGCGGCGGTTCAACTCGGCGCTTGCCTTGAGCCTGTGGTGCAGGTCTATCGGAATATTCTTGAGCGTAAAAGTGAGCATCGCAAACCCTTTGGAACAGAAACGGAACCATTTTGGAGCAATGCCGTTTTGCCCATCATATCAACTGGAGGCTTGAGGCCTCAAGCGGTTAGGGGTTTCTGGCATCCGCCGGCTAACAATCACAAACATTCATTTCTCAAGATTGGCTATCCGCGTGCCCTGCAAGCATTTTACGATGTCAAATTAGACACGCGAAGCACGAGAGTCACCGCTTTATGCGCCGGCAGTGATTCGCAACCTCTCGGTGCGTAGAACGATCCGCACGCCCCGCCGAGCAGAGGGCCGCACACGCAAACATCAAATCAGCTCACGCTGTTGCCTCAGTTCCGCCATGCAGTGCTGGATCCACTGCGCGGTGAGTTTTTCCTGCAGCGAATTTTGCCGTAGCCGTTCCGACAGCGCGTGGAAATCCACGCAGTCGAGCGATTGATCCTGGTTGAAGCAGGAAAACACATAGCGCGTCTCGCCGGTGGCAGGATCGGTCTGCGGTTGCAGGCATTGCGCGCAGATCTCCTTCATCATGCATTGCATCGGCGAGTTGATCGAGCCGATCGCGACATGCCCCGCCTTCAGGTACGGCTGCAACACCGCGTGGCGCGCGCGCCCGACCGCTGCCATCATGCGATCGGAGCCGATGGCGATGATGCGGTCCACCGCCTGCATCGCGATCGGCGGATCGCACAGCCGGCCCGACGCATACGCCTCCATCGCCTGCACGATGTTGCCGGTGAAACTGAAATCCCCGGGGCGGCCGGGCTCGAATCCCGGCGCCTCGTCGCAGCACCAGACGATGGTGTCCGCCGCCGCCTCGATGTCCGCCACCTTGTAGCGGTCGATGATTTTCTTGTAGCCGGCGAAGTAGAGCACCTTCGAGCCGGCCGCGCGAAACGCCTGGCCGATCGAGAACAGCACCGCATTGCCGAGGCCGCCGCCGGCGAGCAGCACTGTCTCGCCCGCGGCGATGTGGGTCGGCGATCCGGTCGGGCCCATCAGCACCACCGGTTCGCCCGGCTTCAACATCGCGCACAGATTGGAGGAGCCGCCCATCTCGAGGACGATGGTCGATACCAGGCCGGCGTCGCGGTCCACCCACGCGCCGGTGAGCGCCAGGCCTTCCATCTGCATCCGGGTGCCGGCGGCAACCGGCGACAGCACTTCGAAGTTCTGCAGCCGGTAGAACTGGCCAGGCTGAAAGCGCCTTGCCGCCGCCGGCGCTTTCACCACGACTTCGACGATGGTCGGCGTCAGCCGCCGGATTTCGTGCACGCTGGCCCGCAGGTCGCGGTTGAGACCGGCGAAGAACGCGATGCCGGTGTCGCGGCCGGCCGGCGGCCGCTGCCGCAGCACGCGCGACACCACCGGGTGGCCCTGCTTGGCGGAACCGAGCGCCTTCACCACATTGCCGAAGTAGGACGGGTGCAGGTCGCCGAAAAAGCTGATGAAGCGGCCGTCATCGAGCTTCGACAGCAGGACGTCGGCGCGCTCGGTCTTCGCCAGCGCGTATTGCGGCTTCACCGGCAGGCCGCTTTCGTCGCAGGCCTGGAAGTACTTGCCGTCGAGCGGAAAATGCACGGCGTCTTCGCGAGCGAGCACCGTGTTGGGCTGCGTACCCGCGGCAATGAACACGGTGCATGCCGACAGTCGCAGTTCGCCGTCGCCCTGCCACTGTCCCGCTTGGCCAAGACTCTGGCGACGGAAGCGGATGCCGCTCACCGCGCCGTAATCGTCGACGTCGATCGCCAACGGCGACAGGCCCTCGGCAAACACGATGCCTTCCTCGAGCGCCTTCTCCACTTCTTCGTGGTTCAGGGTGTAGGACGGGCTGTCGATCAGGCGGCGGCGATAGGCAATGGTTGCGCCGCCCCAGTGCTGCAGCAGTTCGGTAATGCGCGCCGCGCGCCCGTCCGCCGCTGCCTTGCGGCGCTCGCTGCGGATTGCGCGCGCATGCGACAGGAACTCCTCCGCCACTTCGCGCTCCTCGGGATCCCAGCGATCGCGGATGCGGTCCTCGCCGATTGTCAGGGACAGCGCTTCGAACCGTTCCAGGAACTTTTCGACCTGGACCACGTAATAGGCGAGCGACTCGGTGGCGGTGTCGATGGCGGTGAGGCCGCCGCCGATCACCACCACCGGCAGGCGCATCTGCATGTTGGCGATCGAATCGCGCCTGGCGGCGCCGGTCAGCTGCAACGCCATCAGAAAGTCCGACGCGGTGCGCACCCCGCGCGCCAGGCCGTTCGGGATCTCAAGCGTGGTCGGCTTGCCAGCGCCCATTGCCAGCGCGACGTGATCGAAGCCCAGGTCCAGCGCGTCCTGCAAGGTAATGGTGCTGCCGAGGCGCACGCCGCCGAACATGGCGAACGCCTCGCGCCGCTCGAGCATGAGGCGGATCAGCGTCAGGAAGTTCTTGTCCCAGCGCACCGTGATGCCGTATTCGGCGACGCCGCCGAATCCCGCCATGGTCCGTTCATCGAGCGGCTCGTAAGTGCTCATCGCGTCGCGAACCGGCTCGAACGGCACGCGGCTGCCGTCGGCGCGCACGCCGGAGAGTTCTTCGGCAAGCGGTTCGATCTTGAGTCCCTCGATGCCGACCACGGTGTGGCCGTCGTTCATCAGGTGATGCGCGAGGCTGAAACCGGCAGGGCCCATGCCGACCACCAGCACCCGGTAGCCGCTGGGCGGCAGCGGCAGCGGCCGGCGGATGTTGAGCGGGTTCCATCGCGTAAGCAGCGAGTAGATTTCGAAACCCCAGGGCAGCGCCAGCACGTCCTTCAGGGTGCGCGTTTCCGCCTGCGGAATGTTGACCGGTTCCTGTTTCTGGTAGATGCACGCCTTCATGCAGTCGTTGCAGATCCGATGCCCGGTCGCCGCCGTCATCGGGTTGTCGATGACGATGGTGGCCAGCGCGGCGAACGACAGCCCCTGCGTCTTCAGCAAGTGAAACTCGGAAATCTTTTCCTCGAGCGGGCAACCAGCGAGCATGACGCCGAACGGGCTTTTCCGGAAATGCACCTGCTGTGGCGCGCCCGCCGGCGCCTTCTCGCGCAACCCCCGGGAACAGGAATCCTTGCCCTGCGCGTGGCACCAGATGCAATAGTTTGCCTGGTCGAGCGCACCGACCAGACCGGTCCCGGAATCGGTCAGCGCGAATCCCTCGCGGCGGCGCAAATGCCCGCGACGGATTCGATAGGCGATGGCGCCGCGCAGATCGAATTTTTCGGCCGAGCCGATCAGTTCCTGCGGATTGGTTTTTGCCGGGACCTTGAACAGCACGCCCGAGCGCGCGTGCTCGCGGCCGTCACTGGTGTGCAACGCCCACGCCGCGTAGCGCAGTGCGAGATCAAGTTCGCGCGCGTGGTCCGGCTCGCTCCCCAGCCAGCGTGTCACGTGTTGCGCATACGTCAGTTCGTCGAACCGCCCCCCGAACAGGCGCCGCAGCTCGCGCTCCAGTGCCGGCCCGTCGATCGTCTGCGCCTCCTCGGGCTTGATCTTGGCGACGGCGCGGCGCTGCACGAACTGGCGCTTGACCGCGTAGACCGGCGCGAGTTCGGCGTGGCGGCGCGTCGCCGCGCCCGCCTCTTCGGCAATGCCGAAAAGTTCGGCGATGAAGCGCTCCAGGTGCGGCCCGATATCGAGAATCAGCGCGGATTCCGCCTTCGCATCCAGCGCATCGGTTTGCCTGCGCGCAGCGATCAGGCGATTGGCAAGGCCGGCGTCGGCGGCGCGCAGAAAATCGAGAAACGCCAGATCGACCCTGGCCAGGCCGTCAAGGCGGTAGAGATCGGTAAAGGTGATGCCGAATGCGAGCTTGAGCATGTCTGCGAACTAACCCAGAAATTTGATCTTCGAATTTTGGCGGGCGCCTCTCACCAACCCTATTTGTACCGCGCCGCTGCATTGCGAGCAACTGCGGCTGCCACTTTGCCTGCGCCGAGGCTGCCGATTTCCGTCCATTTGTATCCGACTGCCTCCGCCTTTGCGGCGGAGGAGGGGCTCATATTGGGCGCGCTGCTGAAAATCATTCACAATGGCGGAAACAGCATCAAAATGCACGGCGCCCCTGGAGAAATCCTGGCGCTGACAGGGAGGAGGGGGATGCAGGAGTTGCCGTCCGATACCGCGCCGCCGGAGTCCGATGAATTCGGTCCGTTCGGCCGCGCATTGCTGGGGGTCGCCAGTTGGTTCGCGCTCGCCGGCGGCGGCGTCTTCACCGCGCTGGTGGTGATGTCCGTGGTATCCATTGTCGGGCGCAAGCTCGCCGGTGCGCCGGTGCCGGGAGACGTGGAATTGCTGCAGATGTGCGCAGCGTTCGCTTCGGCCGCGTTCTTCGCCTACTGCCACCTGACCAACGGCCACGTCAAGGTGGACTTCTTCACTTCGTGGATCTCGCCAGGCAAGCGGGCATTTCTCGATACGGTGGGCTCGTTGCTGGTGGGGCTGTTCGGTGCGCTGATCGCCTGGCGCACAGGCGCAGGGGCGCTGAGCCTCAAGGAAGCAGGGGAAACCTCCGCGGTTCTCGGCCTCCCGGTCTGGCTGGCGCAGGCCTTGATGGTGCCGAGCTTCATCCTGCTCGCCCTCGCCGGCTTCTACATGTGCCATCGCGCCTGGGCCGGCCGCAGGCGGAACGCATGAGCGGGACCAGCATCGGATTCATCATCTTCGGCGGCATGCTCGCGCTGCTGGTGCTGCGCGTGCCGATCGGTATTGCGATGTTCATGGCGGGCGCCAGCGGCTACATCTACCTCATCGGCGGCGAGACGCTGCCATTGCTGCATTCGCTGAAGAACCTGGCCTACGCGCGGCTCTCCAACTACGACCTGGTGGTGATCCCGCTGTTCCTGCTGATGGGGCAGTTCGCCACCCACGGCGGACTGAGCACCATGCTGTTCAAGTGCGTCAGCGCCTTCCTGGGGCACCGCAAAGGCGGCATCGCGATGGCCGCGATCGGCGCCTGCGCGGGATTCGGCGCAATCTGCGGCTCGTCGCTCGCCACCGCCGCCACCATGGGACAGGTGGCGCTGCCCGAACTGCGCCGCTACAAATACTCCGGATCGCTCGCCACCGGCGCGCTGGCGGCGGGCGGCACCCTGGGCATCATGATCCCGCCCTCGGTGCCGCTGGTGATCTACGCCATCCTCACCCAGGAATCGATCGGCAAGCTGTTCATGGCGGCGGTGCTGCCGGGCATCATCGCCATGCTCGGTTACATGCTGGTGGTGCAGATCGTGGTGCACATCAATCCGGCGGCGGGCCCCGCCGGTCCGCGCGTCGACTGGCCGACGCGGCTGAAAAGCCTGCTCCAGGTGACGCCGGTGGCGCTGGTTTTCCTGGTCGTCATCGTCGGCATCTACGGCGGCTGGGCGAATCCGACCGAGGCCGCGTCGATCGGCGCCGCGTCCTGCGGCATTCTGGCGCTGCTCTCGGGGAACATGCGCCTCGCGCAGTTCAGGCTATGCCTGCTCGGCACCGCGCAGTCCACCGCCATGATCTTCCTGGTGCTGCTGGGAGCCGACATGATGAACACGGCGCTCGCGCTGTCGCAGATGCCGGGCGAGCTTGCCGCGTGGGTGAGGGGCAGCGGCATGCCGCCGCTGACGGTGATGGCGATGATCCTGGTGATCTACATCCTGCTCGGCTGCGTGATGGACGCACTGGCGATGATCCTGCTCACCATCCCGATCTTCTACCCAATGGTGATGGGGCTGAATTATTTCGGCATGTCGGTGGACGACAAGTCGATCTGGTTCGGCATCCTCGCCTTGATGGTGGTGGAGATCGGATTGGTGCATCCCCCGGTCGGCATGAACGTCTACATCATCAACCGGCTGGCCGGCGACGTGCCGCTGGTGGAAACCTTCAAGGGAGTGATACCCTTCCTGATCTCGGACTTGATCCGCATCGTGCTGCTGGTCTCGTTCCCGATCATTTCGCTGTATCTGGTTCGCACATTCGGCGGCTGATCCAGGCCGCCACCCGGCAATTTCTCGACCTGGAAAGGAGAGGCAACATGCATATCCGCAAATCGCTCGCACCCATGTTCGCTGCAGTGGCGTTGGCGCTCGGCGCCGGCCAGTCCATGGCGCAGGAAGTCACCCTCAAGGTGCACCATTTCCTCGGCCCCCCGTCGACCGCGCACAAGCTGTTTCTCGGCCCCTGGTGCGAGAAAATCGCCAAGGAGTCGAACAACCGGCTGAAATGCCAGATCTACCCGGCGATGCAGCTCGGTGGCACGCCGCCGCAACTGTTCGACCAGGCCAAGGACGGCGTGGCCGACATCGTGTGGACGGTTCCAACCTACCAGGCGGGACGCTTCGCGAAGTCGGAGGTGTTCGAGCTTCCCTTCATGACGAAAACCGCCACCGGCGGCAGCCGCGCCTACTGGGAATTCATGCAGAAGAATTCGCTCGATGAGTTCAAGGGCACGAAAATTCTGATGGCGCATGTTCACGACGGCGCGGTGCTGCACTTCGCCAGCAAGCAGGTGACGACGCTGG